>Ga0116193_1001256_pt1 | contig 21580 bp, 16 predicted proteins | sample AD_UKC115_MetaG_FD_89892 | JGI IMG/M metagenome (GOLD analysis project Ga0116193, IMG submission 89892) | Active sludge microbial communities of municipal wastewater-treating anaerobic digesters from Hong Kong - AD_UKC115_MetaG | ecosystem: Engineered > Bioreactor > Anaerobic > Digestate... | reverse complement strand
CTCCTATTATTGATTATAAATTTTAGATTCTAAATTACAAGAAAAAAATAATAGAATTGCCAATTTTATTATAAATAATTTTTTTATGCAAAAATTTGTATGGAAATATTGATAATTTTATTATCTTCTCTAAAAATCTCTGACTACTTCTGGAAAATTGATAAGTCTATTTAAGAGTTAATCTTTAATTCTTTCTCTATAGAGGATATGATTATGTCTTCTGCCTTAATAAGAGAGTTTATATTTATTGTAGCTACCTGAGAATCTAACTGACTACCTTTAATAAGAATTTGTGAATCAAAAATCTTTTCAATTTCGTTGAATAAAATTTTATCGTCCAGTTTTTCTTCATCAAGAACAATATAATTACCTTTTTTTGCAAAATAACGAGCATTGTTTTCTTGCTCTCCTCTTGAAGCCGTTTTTAAGGGTATAAATATAGCAGGTGTTTTTGATGCAACTATTTCAAACACAAGATTTGCTCCAGCACGCGAAATTATAAGATCAGATAGTTTCATAAGCTCAGCAATACCATTATAGATAAATTCTATCTGCAAATAACCTTTCAGACCAAAAGGATTGAATTTAAAATATTTGTTTGAATTACTTTGATTCATTTTCTCTTCTTTGCCAGAATTGAAGTTAAGATTTAAATCATTTAGTTTCCCGGTTTGATGTATTATCAAATATTTTTGAGTTAAAATTGGAGCAAGTTTAAATATGATATTGTTTATTCTTTGAGATCCAAGTGAACCACCAAGAATAAGGATCAACTTGGAGTTGAGATCTGAATCTAAGAAAAAATCTTTAACCTTTTCATCAAACAAAGGGAGTGAATTTGTAATTTTATCGGATCTTTTGAGTCCTTCATCTTTATTATTAGAGAAAAATTCTTCTCTAACAGGATTTGAAGAAAATATTGCTTTATTTTCTGGTAGATATTTTAAGGTATCTTCAAAAGAGTAGAAAAATTTTTTTGAAAATTTTAAGTTTATTTTATTGGCAAGTCCAACAGTATAATCACTCTCATGAGTAAAAAAAGGAACTTTTGTCATTTTACAGGATATTGCTACTGGAACAGAAACAAAACCACCTTTTGAAAATACAAATAGGGGTTTTTCTTTCAGCAATATAAAAAATGATACAAAAATGCCTGAAATAAACGCAAATATATCTGCAATGTTTCTAAGATCAATAAGAGTCCTTAAAGTGCTACCGCTCCTTCTTAGCTTGCCAGAAGGTATATGATATATTTTTATATCGGGAAAAGAAAATCGTATAAGCTTTTCTTCCAGCTCATAGCTTTTCTTTGAACCAATCCATACTACTGAATATCCTTTATTCTTTAATGCTTTAGCCACTACTACTGCCGGGATTATGTGTCCACCAGTTCCGCCACCCACTACTATTGCTTTTTTCGATTTTTTCATATTTTACCTTTGACAATATGCAATTATATTTTTAAAATTTTTCGGAAAATTATATTTCCTTTAGATATAAATATTTTTCTCTTATTTGTTTTAATAAAGAGAAATCAAAATATAATAGTTATACTAAAATCCGTTAAAAAGAACTTTAGTTTTTTGCAGTAATTTTGGATTTTATTTTAAAATACTTATATAATTTTCTAACAAAATTTAATTAAAAATATCATAAAATAGTTAACATACTAATGATAATAAGCAAGAATGATTTTAATATAATTTAGACTTCAATTTTCAAAAATTTTTTGAATATTCAAAAACAATATAGAAAATTAAATTTTTTAATGTAAATTTAGCAGGTAATGATTTTTAAAAATAAAATTTTGCAATTTATTTTATTTAGCTTGTTTTTTTGCCTTATATTATTGACATTTGAGAGTCCTATTTTTATTTTATCCGATCTAACAGTTATAGAATCCAATCTATCTGTTCAGGTATCTCGCTCATTTGCAAATCTTGGGGGTAATTTTGCAGAATTTGAGTTTTTATATCCTCAAAATTATACTTCCAGCAATCAAGAGTTTAATATTCAAAACTATACTTCAAAAGTTTTATTTAATCCTGAACCAGATAGTAAAGATATTATATTCGATAAATGTGGAAATAAGATTTTAAAATTTTCATATAAAAACATTTTTGGCTTTTCAGTTAATTTGCAGTTTTATGGTTCCTTGAAATCATATGTCCCGGCTTATTCTCCTGTTTCTTTTCCTTACAATCTTGAAAAGATTGATCAGAATACACAAATTTATCTTGAATATGAACAACTTGAAGATATTAATCAGCTTATTTCTTATGCAAAAGCTATCTCAGAGGGTAAGACTGATCTATTTGCGTTACTTATAGCGTTAAAGATTAACATTGAATCTTCAGTCAATTATTGTAGCAACTTTGAAGATCGAAAACCATCTGATGTATTGAACGAAAAAACTGGAAATAGAGAAGAGATATTGAATTTATACATGATTATTTTAAGGATTCTTGGCATTCCGGTCAGAGCAGCCTGTGGTTTAGGTATTCAACAAAGCTATGAGATAAGTAAAACTCTTAAAACAGAACCTTTTTTATTGTTTACAGGTAAAAATCCATTTACATATCTGGAAATCTGGAGCAAAAATTTTGGCTGGATAGCTTTTGACCCTTTTACATATACTTTTTATTCTCTCAATAATTTCATTCGCCTGGGATATGCTTTGAATTTTGATGATTTGCATTATATTTTTTATAAATCTGGAAGTGATAAGGTTACATTTAATGAGACTTATAATATTCAGATAACGAAAAATAATATCAGTGAATCTATAGAGATTGAAAAATTTGCTTCTCAGGATTTGGTTTTGCTTTCTTCAAATATGACTCAAATATATAAAAATCTTTTTTCTTCATATAGATCTATTGATATGCCTTATAATTATAGCTTTTATAAGGGTATTGAACTTGTAAAATATGGGAAAAAATATCTTTACTTCTCTGGATTTGATAGCAATGTTGAAATTCCTATCAGCTCAGAAAATAGAATTTTGCAAACAATTTACATAGAAAAACCAATAAATGTTAAAAAAATTTTGTTAAAGTCCAGCTTAAATCAAAATGCTTCAATAGTTTTATCATTGTATAAAGGAGAACAAATAAATGAATCTTTTTTACTTTATCGAGGAAAAATACCAGATAGTTATTTGATTTCCACTCCTAAATCATATAACGAGTTAAGCCTGACTTCGTTAAATTTGACAATAGGGATTTATACTTTATATATTTATATAGAACAATCGGATAAAAATGCTATTATTTATTGCAATGAAAAACCATCTTTTAAGAACTATTCTAGTTTAAAGATAATTAAGAGAATAAAAAATAACGATACAATGTACAGTACAAATTGTGTATTGGATTTTAGTTTTGAAATAGAATAGACAATAGCAATACATTTTTGTGGGTGAATAAAAGTTTAAGTTTAAAATCAAAAGTCTATAAAATTTATTTAACTTTCAGGAGGAAAAATATGAATAAAAATTCTTATTGGAAAGAAATCCCCGATGAAAAATGGAATGATTGGCACTGGCAGTTGCAAAATAGAGTAACTGATCCTGCAATTCTAGGTGAAATCTTTAAGTGGGATTCAAAGAGAGTAGAAGATATTAAAGGTTATCTAAAGATTCTTAGAATGGCGATAACCCCTTATTATCTCTCTCTTATAGATATAACTGACTATGAGAATGACCCAGTATACAGACAAGCTGTCCCGACAGTTCATGAGACAAATATTGTTTCAGCTGATATGGCAGACCCTTTACATGAAGAGATTGACTCACCAGTTCCTCTTATAACGCATAGATATCCTGATAGAGTTCTTTTTCTGGTTACAGATCAATGCTCGATGTATTGCCGACATTGTACAAGAAGAAGATTTGCCGGCCAGACAGATAATCCTGCAAGTCCTGAACTTATAGATCAAGCTATCGAATATATAAAAAAAACTAAAACAGTTAGAGATGTCTTAATCTCTGGAGGTGATCCACTGACACTTGGGACTGATCAACTTGAAAAAATAATAGCTAAAGTTAGAGCTATCCCTCATGTTGAAATTATTAGAATAGGTTCAAGAGTTCCGGTTGTATTGCCTCAAAGAATAGATGAACAACTTGTTAACATGCTTAAAAAGTATCATCCATTATTTTTAAATACTCATTTTAATCATCCAAAAGAGATAACTGAAGAATCAAAAAAAGCATGTGAAATGCTTGCAAATGCAGGTATTCCTCTTGGCAATCAGACTGTTCTTTTAAGAGGAATAAATGATGATGCAATGGTTATGAAAAAGTTAATGCAAAAACTTTTGACTATAAGGGTAAAACCCTATTATATCTATCAATGCGATTTGTCGCAGGGAATTGAACACTTTAGAACTAAAGTTTCAAAGGGGATAGAAATAATTGAAATGTTAAGAGGCCATACAACAGGTTTTGCTGTTCCAACATTTGTTATTGACGCTCCAGGAGGTGGTGGAAAAACACCTATAATGCCTAACTATTTAATATCAATGAGCCCTAAAAATGTTATTGTTAGAAATTATGAAGGTTTTATAGCAAAATATGAAGAACCTCAGTATGAAGAGCAACCATTACCAAATAGAGAGAAATATATAAATGACGAGATGCTCTCCACTGATGGTTTAGCCAAATTGATGTATTCAGATCAATATTCGATTGTTCCTAAAGATAATATGAGGGAGAAGAGGCATAAAAAATAGTTTAGGTTTTAGCAACTAAGTACGGGTGAAAAAAATAGGTTATTTCAGCTTTTGATTTTATTTATAAAATATTATTCAAGGACTTTAGATTTTGGACTTTTGACTTTTATAAACAGTTGTTAGTGGTAAGGTATAATCATTATTAATAGATTAAATATAGATAGAATATTTATATAGAAAAAAGTTCAACCTGATCCTTTCTCTATGCTTTCCAAATAATAAAGTCCGGAAAACTTTTTCTAATATATTTATTTGCTGGGACTATGCGAATAGCTATCTGTTGAAATCCAGAATTCTTTAATTTAAATGTTCCAGTATATTTAGTTACATTATCCTTATATTTTTCAACAAAATCAAGTTTTTGAGTTATATACCCATCTAGCTTTTCTGATAGGCAAAAAATTTCAATCTCAATAAAAGAAGGATCGAGTTGGTCAAGATAAACATAAGCTTCAACTGATATAGAATCTTCTGAACGAAGAATAGGGTACTTATCTATATCTGTAAAAAATTCTTTTATATATATTTTATTGCTGAATTGTTTTAAAATACCATATTCATCACTTATTTTCTTTAAGTTTTCATAATTATTCATACCCAAAAAATTTACAGAATCAGAAATTTCTTTATAGAATTTATCAGAATATTCTTTCAGCATCCTTTCAATATTGAAGTTTTTAAAAGTGGAGATTATAGATTGTTTCATCATCCAGACCCATTTTTCAGGTATTCCATTTTCATTTTGTTCATAATACAAAGGTATTATTTCATCTTCGAGTATATCGTATATTTGGTTAGAATCAGCCAGATCTCTTAATGCATCATTGGAATATGGCTCTCCAGCAGTTATCGCCCAACCATTATTCTTATCGTAACATTCAGGCCACCAACCATCGAGGACGCTAAAATTTAAAACTCCATTTATACCAGCTTTCATGCCAGAAGTGCCACAAGCTTCAAGTGGTTTTATAGGAGTATTGAGCCATATATCAACTCCCTGGACAAGATTTTGAGCAATATTTAACGAGTAATTCTCAATAAATATGACTCTATCTTCACACTCATATTGATATGTAAAATCGATGATTTCTTTGATGAGATTTTTACCCATGAAATCGGCTGGGTGAGCTTTACCAGAGCAAACAATCTGTACTGGTCTATCTGGATTTTTAAGAATACGTGCAAGTCTTTCTTTGTCTTTAAATAGTATTGATGGTCTTTTATAAGGTGCAAATCTTCGGGCAAAGCCGATAGTAAAAAATTTAGGATTAAGGATTTTTGAAACTTTATTGATTTTATCAGGGGAAGCACCATTAGCAAGAAGATCAGATGTAAATTTGTTTCTTATGAAATTTATCATCTTTTGTTTCTGATGTATATGAATTCCCCAGATCTCATCATCAGCAACACTTGAAATATTATCTGAAATATTGAGAACTTCTCTTTTGCCGATATATGAAGTTCCTAAAGATTGTTCAAAAACTCTGTTAAGATCTGTAGAAAACCAGGAATAATGAACTCCATTTGTTATTGAATCTATAGGAATCTCTTTTTCTAAAAGATTGGAAAAACCTTTAGCCCACATCTTTCTTGAAACATTTCCATGAATTTTTGAAACAGCATTAGCATTTGAGGATAACCTTAAGGCTAAAGCTGGAAGCCAGAAGGTATTTTTATCATCTCTCATAAAACCCATATCATAGATTACTTGAGGGTCAATATTGAAAGATAAAAGATATCTATCAAGATATTTCTTTACTATTTGAATTGAAAAATTTTCGTTTCCTGCCTCAACAGGAGTATGAGTGGTGAAAATGGAAGAGTTTTTTACCAGAATTTGAGCCTCTTCAAAAGAAAGTTTTTTCTCATTTATGCAATCAATCAGGTGCTCAATTAAAAGAAATGCAGAATGGCCTTCATTAAGATGATAAACTTTTGGGTTGATGCTAAGTTTTTTTAACATTCTATATCCACCTATACCAAGTAAGATCTCCTGTTGAAATCTCTTTTCCTTATCAGCGACATAAAGATAGTTTGTTATATCCCGGTATTCTGGTGGATTTTTTTCAATATTTGTATCAAGTAAAAATATTCTATTGTTCCCAACTATAATTTGCCAGACCTTTGCATTTATTATCTTATCCAGTATAGGAACTTCAACAAATATGGAAGAACCAGTTTTATCTTTTACCTCTTTTATTGGCATATAATATGGTGTATTTTCACGAAAAATTTCTTCTTGCATCCCGTTAACCATTATTCGTTGAGTAAAATAACCATATCGATATAAAAGACCAACACCATAAAGAGGTAAACCAAGGTCAGATGCTCCTTTTATATGATCACCAGATAGAATCCCAAGACCGCCTGCAAATATAGGCAAGCTATCGTGAAGTCCATATTCCATTGAAAAATAAGCAATATTTGAATTGTTAAAAACATTTTGAAAGTCTGTCTGTTTTGTTTGATAATCTTCAAATTTTTTCCATATTTTGTCCAATTCTGACAAAAAAACTTTATCATTTTCAAGTTGTTTAAGTTTTTCATTTGATAGGGAGTGAAGAAAAACAATTGGATTTCTTCCTGATTTACTGAAAAGGTCACCATCTATTTTAAAATAAAGTCTAACTGCATCTTTATCCCATAATGACCAGATATTATAAGCTAAAGTAAGTAATTTTTTTAGATTATCTGGAAATCTTGGATAAACAAAAATATCTCTAAAATACATTATTCCTCCTGGATATATGAAACATATTTATGCCATCAATTCTTCCACATGGGCTATAGCATATAAAAAATTTTGATAGGCTGTTTCAGCATTAGGATAGTATGAAAAATATTTAAATGCTGCTGTATCTAAAAAAGGTGCCGTTGCCATATAAAAGGCATTATCGGAACTGCTTAATTTTCTAAGAATTTCAAGGCTTACCTCATCTCCTTTCAACTTTGCCTCATTTAACTGCTTATATAATGCCATTTGTGAATTTTTTTGCATCTCATTTCCAGCGAATGCTGATATATCTTTTTTGTAACTATTCCAGCTGATATAATCTTTTACATTTAGTACAGCATGTTTTGAATTTTCAATGTTCATAATTTCAAAAGGTAATGTAAATCTAACATCATTTTTGCCTATTTTAAATATCAATGTTGGCCAGTCTTTTAAAAACTCAAATATGCCTGTTGAATCATCATGGTGCTCTCCAAATGTTTCTAGATCCATAAATATATTGCAATATAAACTTTCATCAGAATTACCTGAATAATTAAGATCCATGCACCATTTTGCATATTTTTCGGCAGTCAATGGATACTCTTTCCAATTTTTATTATTAAAATTTATAGAAATATCTTCAGATAGAATATGGTGTCTTAATAAGATTAACTGAGGATTTTTACCATATGCTTTATAAGGACGGATTGGGAGTTTCCACTCGAGTATCTTTTCTGCTCCTTCTGTCAGGATTATGTTTAATGTTTTAAATCCTCTAAGCATATCTGCAATCTTGTTACTATATATTAGCTCAGTATTTCGGAATGTTGTTGGAACTACACCAAATAATGAATAGATCGTATTTATATGTTTATTAACCTGATGAATAAATTCATTTTCATCATATAAAGAAGCCAGAGAATGGTAGTAAGTTTCAGCTAAAATTTCACAACATTTTGTATTTATCAGTTTTTGTACAAGATCGATGACTTTAGGATTATATAAAAGTAACTGTTGAATAAGTGGTCCTGTCAAAGATAGTCCAAATTTGAATCTGCCATCATGCTTTGTAACTAAATTTAACAGAATTTCAAGAGCCGGGATGTATGATTTTTCACTTATTCGTGTAATTAAAGATTTATCTAATTCATTATCAAAAATAGAATTTTCTTTACCTATATCAAAGATTGAAAGTTTTTTTAGCCTAAAAGGTTGATGCATTTGAAAGTATGGTACTATGTTGAGCATAAAAGCTCCTTATAGCATTTTAGGATCAGATCAGCTGATTTATCCCACTGTATCTTTTCCACTTCCTGCCTTGCTTTTTGTCCCATTTCGCGCATTTTTTCAGGATTTGAAAGTAAATCCAATATTATATTGCTCATTTCCTCAACATCCCAGAAATTTACTTTATAAACATTATTAACCACTTCACTAACACCTGATTGTTTTGAGATAATAGTAGCTATACCAAAACTCATCGCTTCAAGTGGTGCTATACCAAAAGGTTCAGAAACAGATGGAAGAATCATGATATCTGATGCCGAAAGTATTGCTTCTACCTCTTCTCTATTCATAAATCCAGTAAATAGGAACCTTGTTAAAAGTTTATACTCAGCAGATTTTTGAATAAGTCTTTTTGCTAAATCTCCTGTTCCTACCATAATGAATCTGACTAATGGATAAGTCTCAATAACTCTTTTAGCAACTTCAAGAAAATATTCTGGCCCTTTTTGAAGGGTTATCCTTCCTAAAAAAAGAATCACAGGATCCTTGAAGATTCTCTTCTTTTCACCATTATCTGTTTTCAGGTGAAAGGCATTGTGAACAACACGAATTTTTGAGGTATCAACTCTATATCTATTAACAATTATATTTGCTGTGTAATTAGATACAGATATAACTCTATCAGCTAAGGACAGTCCAGCATACTCGATCTTATGGATTCTTTCATCTCCAGTTCCTCCTGATCTATCAAATTCTGTAGCATGTATATGACAGATAAGAGGTTTTCCACTCATATTTGCAGCTACAATACCTGCTGGATAGCAGAGCCAATCATGAGCATGAATACAATCGAAATCAACAAGTTTGGCTATCTTTGAGACTTTTATTGAGAATTCTCTAACTTTTTTAAACAATCCACTTGATGATAATATATTTTCTTTGATTTCTTTCAAAATGTTTTTGGTATTTATTTCATTACTGACTTCAAAATATCGTTCAATAGACATAAACTCTACAAAATCACTTGATGATAAGTAGGTTTCAGGCGTTTCGGAAACACCTAATAATTTAAGAAATTCTATATTAGATATATTAGAATTATTTAGTGAATATTCAAATTCCGATTTTGTCTTATCATCTATAAATATTGGAGTTAACTGATCTGCGTCTTCGGGTTTTACAAGGTGAAAGTACACATCGGCTGATGTTGGTAAAACCAATGTAAACTCTACTCCCTTTTTAAGCAAACTTTTCACCATACCATAGCAAGCCATTGCGAGGCCACCGGAGATAAAAGGAGGAAATTCCCAGGTTAAAAAAAGAACTTTCATAGTGACTCCTTTTAGTTTTAAAAGTTTAATTAAGCTTTTAAAATTTTATTTATAATAAGCTACAATATGTTCATTAAATCTGTATTCTGCTTATGTAAAAATTGCACATCAGTCATGGGTGTAAAAATATTTACTTTATTACTTTAATTTATCGATAAGTCGTTCTATTAAATATAAAGCAGCTACTGACCAGGCTTGTGCAGGGCATCCTTTTGAAAGGTGAGGGTCCATCCCATCCCACACTTCAGCCACTGATGCCTTATGATTCTTTATAAAACCATTTCTTAATCTAAATATACAATCTTCTAATTCTTTTTTGCAGACAGCTTTTTCTTTGGTTACTTTCAAAACAAGTTTACAGTATGGTAAAAGTAGCCATGGCCACACTGTGCCCTGATGATAAGCCATGTCACGAGCCAACTGAGATCCTACATATTTTTTTTTGAATAATGGTGATTTTGAAGATAATGTTCGTAGTCCATAAGGAGTAAGTAGCTCATTTTTAGCAAGTTCATATCCTTTTTCAAGTTTATCACTGCTGGTGAAGTCAAAAGGTAATCCAAGAGCAATGACAAAATTGGGTCTAATTTCATTATAGGAAAGTTGATCATATAATCTATCGATCCATATGCCATCAACATAAAAATTTTGCATTGAAGCAATAATTTTATCTTTTTCTTCGATTATCTGATCCAGATGTAAATGGTAAGAGCTATTTTTTATATTTTTTAATTTTAAATCATCCATGATTTTTTCCAGAATACAAAATGTATTATACCATAATCCATTAACTTCTATAGGTGCTCCGTATCTTGGAGTAACAGCTTTTCCATTTATTACAACATCCATCCATGTGAGAGCCAGGGAATCATCTTTTTTAATCTGCAAAAGTCCATCTTCCCCGCGGAAAAATGGTAATGACCTGTTAAAATAATAATTTAAAACTATTTCAGAAATAATGTTAAAAAGTTCTCTTCGCTTATTTTTAGGTAAAAAGGGCCATAGATCGTAAGCTCTCATTATAAGCCATAATGAAGCATCAATGGTATTATATATTGGTTTTGAATTCTCAAATATTGCATTTGGTATAATTCCATCTTTAATTCTGGATGAATAGTTAATCAAAATATTATAGGCAAATGAAAAATCTTTTTCGATGCCAGATGATGGCAAGAAAGCTTCCAGAGTTATCATGGTATCTCTTCCCCAGCATGTAAACCAGGGGTATCCAGCGATTATATCATTATCTATTTTAAAATCTAACATTGCAAGTTTTAGAATTTCTCTATATTCTTCATATGAATATAAATCAATATCTTCAAAATTGATGGTTGAGTATATTTTATTATAATCAGTATAATTCGTAGTTTTTTCTTTTTCCAGATCGTCAATATTTTTAGTTGAGGATAAATTGTCCATATCATTTTTATCTAATAAATTTTTTTGATTATTATTATACATAGAGTTAGAATTTTCTTCATTATTTTTTAAATTATCTTTGAAAAATTCTGGTAAGTGAATTTTAAACGGATGATCTAAAGCTAATGGAAGTGTAATATATGAATTGAATGTATTTTTTGTTATATTACATAAATTATCTAAGCTACTATCTATATTTGATTTGTTTACTTCTATCTTACAATCTGAAAATAATAGAGAAAAAGTTTCTCCTATTTTAAGATTTTTATACACAATATAAGGTGAAAAAAGATCTTCAATGGCATCATAACCTTTTTCTGCTTCTCTTGTATAGTAAATATTATGATATATCACTTTGTAATCCAAAATTTTTGATGGTAAAACATTTTTGTCAGGAATTACATAACAAAAAACCTCTATATCATTATCCAATCTTCTAAAGTAAATCTCTTCTTCAGCGTTATTCCCAAAATAATTAATATCTAAAATATAATTTATATTATCAATTGTTCCCGGGCTATTTAATGCATGATAAAACCTGCACGAGTATTTTGGACGAAGTTCAAGACTGATAGTTTGGTAGGAAAGGTTAGTATAGCAAACTACAGATACATTTTTATCAGGGTGCATAAAGATAGATTTTAAAATGAGAATATTAGGATCAAATGGATAAGAAGAGTACAGAAAAGAAGGGAAGGGCCGCATATAGGATTTTACAAGATGCCTGTAACCATATGGATATATAAGATCAAGATAATTATTGGAATCAAGGTAGAAGCTGCTGTTGTTTATAAAAACTTTTTCTTCGATAGAAGATACAAGGTGGTTTCTGGTTAAATCTTTTTCACCAGCAGTTAAAACACCATCATATTTTCTCTCATTTATAAGATTTCCAAACCCTAGAGCAAAACCACCTTTATAATTTGTCAATATCCATTCGTTATAAAAATTTTCATACAGAGGGCCATCGAAAAATCTTATATCCATAATAAGACTCCTAATCGATATTATATTTTACATAATCACAAAATCAATAGTTTTATTGAATTTTATTCAGATAATGATGAGTAAAGTATAAAAAATCTTCAGTAAAAATAATAAGTTTAAATTAGTTGCTTGAAAAAGAAAAAAAAGAGATCTAATTGATTTGTGTTAAGAATAATTTTTATTTTTCACTGATTCATTAAAATATCAACATTAAGCATCATCTATAAAAAAACAAAACTATTATGGGATAAAATGGTATGTAATTTTATGCTTGCTTCTTTAAATTCGCTAAAATGTTACAATATTTGAAAAGTTTCTAAGCTTAGTTTAATTCTAATCATCTAAACTGATCATATATTTAAACAAAATAGAATGATATAATATTTAAATTAGTATCAAAAAACCTGATCTTAAAAGATAATAAAATGCTTATTTCATATACTTATTTGAATACCAAGGTTAAACCCATACCAGGCATTATCAAAAAATGTATAAGGATGCTGATAATTAAGCTCCGATGGAAAATACCAGATCAGTGTTTCATTTATAAGATCTATTTTATATCCAATATTGTAAGATAAACCGGCGGTAATGTAGAAACGATTGGTTAAGGGGATACCCAGGTTAAATCTAAGTGTAATGGTACCAAAGTCACCCTGGATTAAGGAAGCAAAGATGAGAGTTGAACTATCATAATCATAATAGTTGTATTCATCAATATAATTATTGTAATAGTTGTAAATATATGAGATAGTATTATTAGATGTCATTGTTTGAACAAATAGTTCAATATCAAGGCTTAAAGAACGTTTGGTCTTTTGCATGTGTGAACCGAGACCAAATTTGAAAAGATATGAATCTTTAGATGAATCCGAGCTTAATCCGAAACCAATAATAGTATAAAGTCTTTTATCACCAAACTTAATAGTTTCAGTAAGATATCCAAGTTCGTTATAGCTTGTTTCGATGAAATTATATCCATCAAGAATAATATTTATAAGTCCTAAAGAAAAACCTGAAGAATGAGTTACAAAGTTAACGATACCGATTTGAAAACCACTAAATTGTGAATTAATGTTAACAAGTCCTATTTGAAAACCATTGAAAGATTTATTTATATTTAATAAACCAGCTTGAATACCAGTGAAATCATTGAGAACTATATTGCCAAATGTACTAACTTGAAATCCCTTAAAACTTCCAAAATCTATATTTAATAATGAAACTTGAAAACCTGAAAATGATTTTAAGACAAAATTGACACTTCCAGCTTGAAATCCAACAAAATCATCAAGAATAAAATTTATTCCACCTGTAAGATCTACACCCTTAAAACTTTTCTGTGACAACATAAATATGCTTGATAAAGAAAAGCCTTCAAATCCTTCTCCAAAGGTTGCGAAGCCACCTGTTATTGACACCCCGGTTGAGAAGTGCTGTGTATAATTAAAAAGAGGACTTATTAAAACTCCACAGGATTGATCTATAATCAGCGCAAAAAAGCCAAATCCAAATAAAGTAGGGCTATCATCTGAATAAATGTTTATTCCTGGAAATGGTGAAAACAAAAAACCAGAAATTGAATGCTGGCCAACTGCAATAGAGCTAAAAGTTACCAAAACAAGAATGACTAAAAGAAAATCTAAACTTATCTTTTTACTCATAGTTTTGCCTTATCTACTTATTGATTTAGTATTTTATACTATAATTAGCACAAAATATAATTTCTTTCAACTATTTTATAATACTTTCTACACTTTTTAAGAAAAATTAGTGACGGGTGAATTTCATTATTTTATATTGATCCTGTACTTGTGATTTTCTACTTGAGATCGTAATTGATAAAAAAAACAAACTAATATAGTTCAAAGTCAAAGTCCATCGTAATTTCATTCTTAATATAATCAATTATTCGTTTTTTTGTTGTCAAGGGCGATTCAACCATGACTTTTGAACCTCCAATAATATCTATCATGCCAAGTTCATTTGAAAATCTTGGTACAATATGCTGATGAATATGTTTTATAGAAGCACCTGAAAACTGACCAATATTCATACCTATGTTGTAGCCCTGAGGTCCATATATTTTATCAATGATTTTCATGAAAAACTGTGTTAGTTTGAATAGATCTAGACTTTCTTCTTCTTTTAAATCAAGGTAAGATTCTACATGTCGGACCGGAAATATCATCAAATGGCCAGAATTATAAGGATAAAGATTCACGCAACAAGCAGTAAAACATGTCTTTCCTATTATAAGACTGTCAAATTTATTTTCAATAAGGGAACAAAGTATGCAGTCATCATTTTGATTTTTTCTTTCTTTAAAATATTTTAGCTTGTCAAATTGATAGACATAGTGAGAAAAAATTGTTTTAAAATCATCTATTGCTAAGTTATTTTTCTTTTTCATTTTTTATAGTCCATTGTCCCATTTGAAAAATTGGTTAATTTAGATTCTTTTTGACTCATCTATTTTGTATATTAAAACAGGTTTTGATATATGATGCGAAATATAGTCAACAACTGAACCTAAAAAAATATCCTTAAGATTTGTTTTCCCATGACTTCCTATTATGACGAGATCAAAATTATTATCCGTTGCATATTCACAGATTTCAATATATGGAATGCCAAATTCAACAACAATAGAATACTCAATATCCTTTATTTGCAAATCTTCAAGAATCTTTTTGATCTGATTAAAAGTGTTTTCCTTTATTTGCTTTTCAACTTCTGGATCTACCTTGATTTCTGGATAATACTCCGGAAAACTGTATACTGCATTGTAAGTAAAAAGGTTTCTTTCATCAATAACATGATAAAAAACAAGCTTTCCATTTAATCTTTTTCCGATTTCTTCAGCATATTTTGCTAAAAGATTAGAGTTTTTTGATACATCAAGTGGTACAAGGATATTCATTTTTTCCATAATTCCTCCTTTTCGGTAAAATAAACTAAATGAAAGATTGCAATATAGTTTTTTCTTTTAGTACTTTTCTTTTCTATTCATCTGCCTATCAAGTTCTTTTTTCTTTATGCTTTCACGCTTATCATAGAGTTTTTTCCCTTTTGCAAGACCAAGTTCAACTTTTACAAAAGCTCCTTTTATATAAACAGAAAGTGGTATCAAAGTGTATCCTGCTTGATTTACTTTTTTAGATATCCTGAGTATTTCATTTTTATGAAGCAGAAGCTTTTTTGGCCTATTTGGTTCATGACTAACATAACCAGAGTTTTTGTATTCATTAATTACAAATCCAATAAGATATATTTCAAAATTTTTTGTTATTCTTGCGTATGAATCCTGGATGCTACAATGTCCTTCTCTTATTGATTTTATTTCTGTACCTTTTAATACAATACCTGCTTCAAATTTTTGTTCAATAAAGTACTCGAAAAATGCTTTTTTATTTTTTAATATTATCTTTATATTGTCATCGCTCATAAATAATATATCCTCAAAATGACTATATAATTTAATGCATATTTTTGCAACAGTTTAATAAGATTATTGAAAATAAACCAGATTATTGTATCTATATTTCAGATGAAAAAAGAACAACGATATTTGATATCCTTTGACCTTGATGGAACTTTGCTTTTTACCAATAAAGAAGGGAAAGATTCTTTCTTGAAAGGGTTTAATTTTTATCTTCCACCTGGGCATGCTTATATTGATAAAATTGATATTTCTTTTAAGGGTGGAGTCGATTTCAAAATCTTTTGTGAGTTATGTAAAATGTTTAGCATCAAAGCAAATAAAACTCTTTTTGAAAATTTTAGTAATAAATATCTTGAGTTTTTTAAAAATTATTCAACTCCATCGAAGTGGATAATATATGAAGGCATTTTTGAATTTTTATCATCGTTAAGGCAAAAAGGTATTGAATGCACAGTAGTTTCAGGGAATCTCTATGATACCGGGATTTTTAAATTAAAATCAGCAAATCTATATGAATATTTTTCTTTTTTTGCATTCAACAATTTCGAGAAAAATAGAATTAACATTATGAAAAAAATCATTAAATACTCTGATAAAAATAATTTTTATTATATAGCACATGTTGGAGATTCAATTTCTGATATTCAATCCAGTTTCAATTTTTCTTTGCCTTCTATTTATTTTGCAGACAAAATGGTTGACATGGATGTAGATAAACTTCTTTTTCAGGTGAATACTAATCTTAACATTTTAAAATTTTCTGAAACTCAGGATGAAACAATTAAATTATTTATTCTCAACTTGAAAAATAAAATTAGTAAAAGTTTTAAACTGGTGATTTTTTCTTCATATAGTAAACTTAAACAACATTTTGATGAGATTTTTGATTTTCTTACGTGTTGACAAATAGCATAATATAAAATTTAGGTTCATCCGGTAAATTGGTATTTTTGCTATTCGCTTCTTGAGAAGGAAAATTATATTTTCTACATTAAAATTCTGGCTAAATCCTTGATTTTTTGATGTATTGAACTATTAATACTTTAAATAAATAGTTATTTGCATATTCTTATCTTGTTAGAAGGAGTTTTCAATGGAAACATATTTCAATCTTCCAATGAATTTTGATTTTGTATCAAGCATACTGCTGATTTTGCTTTCTATTTTTGGATTATTATTTTATAAAAATAAAAAAGATAAGTTTTTCTTTCTGGCAGTTTTACTGGTACAGTTAGTTTTTATAGGAGTCCTATTTGATATTATAAAGCATTACCCAAATATTTTAACAGTACTTTCTTCTATTAGTGTTGTATTGATTATTATTTTCCTTTTGTTGAAAGATGATAAGGTTTTTACATATATCTCTTTTGCCATTCACTTTGTCTCATTATTTCAATTATTGTTTGTATTAAATTTGATAAGATAGTTTTTGTTTTTCAAAAATTGTTCATATTATTTGCCAAATAGTTTTATTTTTTTATTCAATTTTAAAAAGAAATCCTTATTTAAAGTAAATGTGATGGAAAAAATTATTATTGATAATATAATCTCTTTTGCAAAAAATTTATCAAAGACCAATAAGTTAAATGGATATATCTATCTTTTAGGTGTTTATGAAGAGAATAAGAATCATATTGATGATAAAGATTTACTTAAACTTTTAATACATATTCTAAACCTTCAAAAAGAAATATATCCAAATAGAGATTCCAGTTTTTATGTAAGAAAAGCCATAGAATACTCAATAAAAACCGGTTCAGATGAAGATTTAATAGAGATTTATCAAAATTATTGCCTTCAATTATACAGAATGGCCAAAATTGATAAATGCGCACTTTTGCTTGAAAATTTTTTGCAAAATTTTAAAGAGAAATTGTCGCAAAAAGATACAGTTTTTTTGAGGGAACTTGAGATATCTGTTAATGCGATTTATAAGCCAAAGGAAGTAGTTAGAACAATAAGTTTTAGAGATATAATAGACGAAAAAATAGATAAAAATCTTATAATTCCATCAATTATATCGTTTGGGAAGACTTTTTTTTCTTCTTATAATAATGATAATATTCCAAATTTATTTATGATTTTTGCTAAAGCAATGTCTTATATTAAAGCTAATAAGAGCCTTATCAGTTCCAGTCCATCATTGTTAGCTTCTTTGCATAATTTTTTTGGAAATATGTATTATAACTTTGGCCTTTATACAAGGGCAAAAAGACATTTTTTGCGAGCATTTCTAGGTAGTCTTGCAGAGACGGACATAAATACCATTGCAAAGTATCAAAAAAATGTTGCTATTGCTTTGTATGAAATTGGATCTGTTGATAAAGCTAACAAATATTTTGGTTTCATTGAAAAGCTTTATAAGAACCTGGAAGATCCAATAGTATTAAACCAGTTTTATTCAGTTCTAGGTCTCTCATATATAAGATTGGGTAGAATTTCTCTCGGCAATTCCATATTAAAATCTGCAATTGTATATAGAATCTCAATTCAAGATCATTATTCACTTTTGCATACTCTTGTTTACTCAATTTTATTTAATATTCAATGGGATAAAGATAATGCTAAATATTACTATGAAAAATTTGAAAGAATTGTTTTAAGATTTCCTGATACCCCATATTATTTATATACATATCTTTTTAAAAAAATTCTTTATAATGAAAAATTTGAAACTAAATCATTTTTCAGCAATTTATGCAAAATGCCTTTTTTAAGTTTTCAACTTGTTCCTCTTTTTGCTTACTATGTAAAATATAAATTACCATATTATAATGATGATAACCTCAAATTATTCTTTAGTAATTTTGCAGAGATTTTTAGAGAAGAAATGGGAAGTACAAATTTCAAGGAATATTTATCAGAGTTTAAAGAGTATAGTATTCTTTTTAATATGGATATAAAAAAAGAATTAAAAATAAAAAAAATCAGGGTATTTTTTAAAACAGAAAAATACTATGAATTAAACTGGAAATGCATTCCCCCACTAAAAAATAGTTACTTAAGTGCAAAAGATATGATGAATCTCTTTATTATTAAGTTTAGTAATGATAATCAACTCTGCGAGTATAAGAAAAAAAAATATAAAATCTCTCATATATATAAAGATGTTATCCCGGATGATTTTTATGACAGATGGTTTAAAGACGTATTATTTAGCAGGGTTTTTCTTGAGGCAACAAGATTTAAAGAAATTTGAATATCTGGAAATCTTTAAAATACTGATGTATCCAATCAACTCAAACTTTCATAAAATATTATTAAATTAATTTTTGAGTATAAATGAAGTTTATTAAAAAGTTTATAATCGCTGAAAAAGATAAAAAAAGGATAAATAATTTTCTATAATTTTTCAATAAGATCTAGACCATCCATTTCTTTAGGAGGTGTTAAACCTATAATTTTAAGCATAGTTGGCGAGATATCAGCAAGTTTTCCTCCGTCTTTAAGCTTTATGGCATCTTTTTGTAATTCTTCTCGTTTAGAAATAATAGTTAACCAAACTGGATTTGATGTATGTGCTGTGTAAGGTTCGTGAGTTATTGGATCCTGCATCGTCTCAGCATTACCATGGTCAGAGAAAAGAAATACAACTCCATCTTTCAATAAGGCGAGTTCAACAATTTCACCAATGCATTCGTCTACAACCTTGCATGCTTTGACTGTTGCTTCAAAAACACCAGTATGTCCAACCATATCAGGATTCGCAAAATTAAGTACTATGAAATCATATCTGTTAGAATTCAAAGCTTCAATCATTTTAGTCTTAACTTCATAAGCTGACATCTCTGGCTGAAGATCATAGGTTGGGACCTTTGGTGAGTTCACCAGTATTCTTTCTTCATTTTTATAAATAATATCCTGCTGTCCATTGAAAAAAAATGTAACATGAGCGAACTTTTCAGTTTCAGCTATCCTCAACTGGACAAGGTTATTGTCAGAAATTACCTGTCCCATAAGATTTGTCATGATTTCTAGTGGATATGCAACTTCCACATGAGCTTTTTTAGCCTGTTTAATTGTATCATAGTACTCAGTAGTGGCTAAGTAAAACAAATTTTTTATATTTCTGGTTTGAAATATGTCAAAGTCAGCTTCAACTATAGCTTTTGTTATCTCTCTGGCTCTATCAAATCGATAATTGAAAAAAACAATTATATCATTATCTTCAACAGTCTTAAATCCATTTATCATTCTAGGTTTAATGAACTCATCTAGTTCACCTTTGTTATAGGCATCATCTATGGCTTCATAGACATCATTAAAAACAGGTGATAATGATTTTCCATAAAAAAGTAGATCATAGAATAGTTTAACCCTCTCCCATCTATTATCTCTATCCATGGCATAATATCTGCCTGTAACACTAACTATCTTTCCATAATTATTTTGGTTGATCCATGATTCCAGGAACTTAGCATAATCTTTAGCTGATTGTGGAGCAGTATCACGGCCATCGGAAAGCATGTGAATAAATATTTTATTTGAGGGAACCTTTGCATCTTTAAAGGCTTGAAGATATCCTATTAGATGTTTGGTATGAGCATGAACCCCCTGATCCTGAACGAGTCCATATAAATGTATATTTGAATTGTACTTTTTGAAATGTTCTATAGCTTCAATTATGGCTTTCAAAGATGAGAATTTATGTTCATCAATATCTTTTGAGATTCTTACAAGATTTTGATAAACTACTCTTCCGGCGCCAATATTAAGATGACCAACTTCAGATGATCCCTGATTTCCTTCAGGAAGACCAACATAAATCCCTGAGGCTTCAATTAAAGTGGTAGGGTAATTTTTTATATAACTCAAATGGTTTATAGGATTGCATTGATAAACAGCATTATACTCCTTTCTTTCTGAATAGCCCCATCCATCTCTTATGATAAATATGTACGGTTTTTTATTCATAGTTTCTCCAGAAATTATCTTAAAGGTCTCGATACAATTTTATTTTGTATCAATGGGTTCATAGTACGGACAAAAATTAAACTGTTCAGTAGAGGAAAAATGACATTGATCATTTGCTGGAAAATGTTTGTTAAACTTTTGTTGCGCTATTTGACTTATTTTAAGCTGTAATGCCCTATTTCCCTTTTGTTTTGAACAAAGATGATTTATGCTAACCTGCTTTTTCTCTTTTTCGTGTTTCTTTAAAGTATCAGTGGTTGAATCGATAAGGTGTTTGCATCTTTCCATATTGTTACCTCTTTAAAATTAATTTGATAAAAATTTCATAAAGCAAATATTTGAAAGTAAAAAATTCTTTTTCGGTTTGTGCGATTAAATTGCATAAAAAAATATTTGTATAAATTGAAAATATGACTTCTTTAAAGTTTTTCCCTATTTGAAGACCATGTCGCAAAAAATCATATTGAATATATATTACAATTATTTTTAATAATTTCAATATTTTAGGTTAATAGTCTTAATCTGCACTTTTTATTGCTGAATATTTAGATCTTCAAATAATTTATCTGTTATCATCTATCTGGCAAATAAATATTCATCTTGGAAAGAATGAAGTGCAAAAAAATTACGCTTTTCGCTTTTTTATGTGGATAACAATTTATTTAAAATTATGCTGAGTAATAATAGCATATACGCTTGTGGTTTTATTTGTGTGTTTAAACTATATAAAGAATAACTTTTGTTAAGAATTAAATTTTCAAAAGTAAGCAAAGTATTGATATATTCTTGAATAAAATTTAGAATTTT
>Ga0116193_1001254_pt1 | contig 21609 bp, 19 predicted proteins | sample AD_UKC115_MetaG_FD_89892 | JGI IMG/M metagenome (GOLD analysis project Ga0116193, IMG submission 89892) | Active sludge microbial communities of municipal wastewater-treating anaerobic digesters from Hong Kong - AD_UKC115_MetaG | ecosystem: Engineered > Bioreactor > Anaerobic > Digestate... | reverse complement strand
GGCCCTTGCGGCTGTCGTAGTTGGTGTACCAGACGATGCCGCGCGCATCAAAACCCTTGATGAGCACGACGCGCGTGCTGGGCCTCAGGTCGCTGCCCACAGTGGCCAGGGTCATGGCGTTGGGTTCGGGAATCTGGGCGGCCAGGGCTTCCTTGAGCCACTGGTCGAACTGCTGCATGGGGTCGGCGTGCGAGGCGTCTTCGTTGAGTTCGGTGCGCTCGTAGCTTTTGCGCAGGTCGGCGATGGAGGGGGTGGGGCTGCTCATGCCCCCGATTGTGCCGTGGGTGTGTCGCCCTGGGAGTCTTGGGCGCTTTCGATCAGGCGCCGGAGCGCGCGGTCGTGGATGCCTACGGCGCGCAGGCCTTCGTAGGTGTCCAAGGCGTAGTCCTGCGTGCTGCCGTAGCGGCCCTGGGCCTGGGCGAAGATGCGGCGGTACTGTTCCATCGGCAGCGTGCCCGTGTAGTGTGGGCTGCGGCGCGAGAGCGTGAACGCCAGCGCCTGTACCGGCCCCTGCGGGGTGTGGCAGGGGAGCCAGCGCGGGTCGTACACGGCCACGGGCATTTCGCGCTGCCACAGGGTGCGCAGCACCGGTTCACCCTGGGCTTCGCGTACGCGAAACACCACCCCGTGGCAGCTGCCGCCGGGCAGCATGCCGAACACCAGGCCGGGGCATTGCGGCGTGCCCCGGTTGACGTGGCTCCACATCTTGAGTGCGCGGTGCCAGCCATGCACCCTGGCCGGGCGGCGTTCGGCGTAGTCAAAGTCGGGCCGCCAGATGAGCGAGGCATAGCCAAACACCCACAGGTCGCCCCGCCCCCTCCAGGTGCGCAGGGTGTGCTCCAGCAAGGGCGCGGGGTCGCGGGTGGAGGGGGAGAAGGCGGTCATAGTGCGGTTCTACAATGCGCGGTGACCTCATTTTTCCATGGAGTATCCAAGATGTCGTTCAGCAGTTCCGACGATGACAGCCAGCAGCGCTTTGCCCTGGGCTTTCTTTTTGCCTTGATCGCCCTGGTCGTGGCCGGCGTGGTGGGCACGGTGGTGGTCAAGCGCGGCCTGGGCGGCGCCAAGGCGCCCGCCGTGGCGGCAGCCCCTGCCGCTGCCGTGGCAGACGACGGCGCCAGCGTGCGCGTGGAAAACGGTGTGGTCAAGTTCTACTTCGCCACCGGCAAGGCCGATCTGGCGGCGGGCGCCAACGAGGCCCTGGCCGACATCGTCAAGGGCGTGGCCGCAGGCCAGAAGGCCGTGGTCTCGGGCTTCCATGACGCCACGGGCGACGCCGCGCAGAACGCCGAGCTGGCCAAGAACCGCGCCCTGGCCGTGCGCGACGCCTTGCAGGCCCTGGGCGTGGCCGAAGACCGCATCGAACTCAAGAAGCCCGAAGCCACCCAAGGCACCGGCAGCAACGCCGAAGCCCGCCGCGTCGAAGTGGTGCTCGCAGGGGCTTGAGTCCCCAGGCGCTCTGGACGCCACAGCGGCGGCAATTGCCGCTCCAGCGCCGCATGGGTTGGCCCTGCGGCGCTTTGTTTTGCGCGTAGGGTGGGGCTACCTGTCAATCACGCGCCGGGCAAAGCGCTCCAGATAATCCATGAGCTGGTTCGCGCCCGCTACGGCGGCGGCCTCGTTGCCCGTGGCGATGCCCTGGGCCAGTGCCATGTGGGCGCGCGCGCCCTCGGCAATCTCGCCCTCGTGCTGGTAGGCGTACCAGAAGCGGCGGCATTGCACGATGAGCGGCACCACGCACTTGACGGCGGAATGGTTCTGGCTGGCCAGGTGGTTCACAAGGTCCAGCTCGTGGTCGGCGCGCATGTATGCGTCGAGGTCGCCGCTGTGCGCGGTCTCCACCATGTGCTCGGCGCAGCGCAGGATGTCCTTGCGCTGCGGCGCGGTGGCGCGGCGGGCCGAGCAGGCGGCGATCAGGCATTCGAGCACGCGCCGGGTCTGGATCACGTCGAGGTGGTCGGCCAGGTCGATGGTGGAGACCAGCAGGCCCCGGCGCGGCTGCTGCACGATCAGGCCGATGGAGACCATGCGCAACAGCGCCTCGCGCACGGGGGTGCGGCCCAGGCCGGTGCGCTCCACAATCTCGGCCTCGACCACCGGGCTACCGGGGCGCATCTCCAGCGTGGAGATCAGCGTCTCGATGGCGTCGTAGGCGATGTCGGCCGCGCGCCGCTTGGGCGCGGCGGCGGGGCGGGGCGTTTCGGTGGTCAGATCGGGGGGCATGGCGTGGGGCCTTGTGGTGACGCGGATCTTAGTGCCTGGTGCATTGCAGCGCGGGGATGCCCGCGGTGGCTCATTGCGCTAGGGCCAGGATTTCCTCGTACAACGCGCGCGGCACGGCGGCGCCTTCGGCCAGGCTGCATGCGCGCGCCTCGTAGCGCCGCTGCGAGGGCAGGCGCGCGCCCTGGCCGGTGATGGCGGCGAACAGCTCCTCGGCGCGCTGCTGGTGCGCGGCGGGGTCGCCGCCGCTCAGGCGGGCCGGGTCGAAGGCCAGGATCAGCTCGCCATGGCAGGGCGCGGCACCGTCGCCCGCGTCGAAGGCCAGCGACTCGCGGCTCATCCAGTCGCCGATCAGGGCGCCGGCCATCAGCTCCACCATGGCCGACAGGGCCGAGCCCTTGTGGCCGCCAAAGGCCAGCATGGCGCCCTGGGCGATGGCCACGGGGTCGGTGCTGGGCTTGCCCTGGGCATCTACGCCGCAGCCCGGCGGCAGCGGCTTGCCGGCGCGGCGGTGCAGCTCCAGGTCGCCACGCGCGATGGCGCTGGTGGCAAAGTCGAAGACGAAGGGCGTGGGCCCCGGGCGCGGCCAGCCGAAGGCGATGGGGTTGGTGCCAAACACCGGCTGGTGGCCGCCTGCGGGCGCCACCCAGGCGTGGCTGGGCGTGAGCGCCAGCGCGGCCAGGCCGTGCGCGGTGATGGCCTCGATCTCGGGCCACAGCGCCGAGAAATGGAAGCAGTGCTGGATGACCAGTGCCCCCAGGCCGTGCGTGCGCGCGGCTTCCACCAGGGCGCTCAAGCCGCGCTCGAAGGCCAGCGGCGAGAAGGCGTAGCGCGCGTCCACGCGCACCACGGCGCCGCTGGCGGGCGCGAGCACGGGCTCGGCCTGCAGGTCCACCTTGCCCGCGCGGATGGTGTGGGCGCAGGTGACGAGGCGGTAGACGCCGTGCGACTGGCAGTCGTCGCGCTGCCCGGCCACGATGGTGCGGGCCATGGCTTCGGCATGCGCCTGCGACAGGCCCTGGCGCAGCAGCACGCGGCAGGCGAGGTCGTGCAGTTCGGGCAAGGGAATACGAACCGTGTCGGTGGCGGGGGCGTTGCTCATGGGGTGCTTTCGTCGTTGCTGCAGCTGGCCAATGTGGCGACGCGCGCGGGGGCCAGCAGATGGCGCGCGGGTGCGGGCGTCCAGCCGAAAAGGAATTGTGTGGCAGCGCCGCACACGCGGCCCTGGCAGGGGCCCATGCCGCAGCGCGTGTGGAGCTTGGCGTCGATCCAGCCGCCGCGTTCGCTCAGGTCGGCGTGGCGCACATCCTCGCAGCGGCAGACCAGGGTGTCGGGGCGCGGCAGGCCGCGCAGCCGGGGTGAGAGTGCAAAGTGGTGGTGCAGCGCATCGGCAAAGCCCTGCCAGCGTGCCTGCTGTGGGGCCAGGGCCAGCGCGGTGGTGGTGTCGCCCACGGCGGCGTGGCCCGCCATGGCGCCTTCGACGAGTGCTTTCTCGCTGCCGCCAAAGCCGGTGCATTCGCCAGCGGCGAATACGCCGGGCACGGCGGTGGCCTGCACTGCGTCCACGGCCAGGCCCAGCCGGTCATTGAGTTCGCAGCCCAGCATCTGCCCCAGGTGGGTGTGGGGCACCAGGCCAAAGCCACAGGCCAGGCGGTCGCATGCCAGCACCTCCTCGCCCGCGCCGCGTTGCAGCCGCACCGACTGCACCTGCTGCGTGCCTGTGGCCTCCAGCACATGGCTGGCGGCGCGCAGGGCCGGGTGCAGCAGCGGCAGGGCCTGCACGGCCTTGGCGGGCCAGCGCGGCAGCTGCAGGCCAAAGCCCGCAAGCTGGCTCCAGGGCGCTTGCTCGGCGATGCGCAGCACCTGGGCGCCGGCTTCGCGCGCGGTGTGCGCGGCAGCCAGCAGCAGCGGGCCGGTGCCCGCGATGACGATGCGCTGGCCGCGCACGGGCAGCCCGGCCTTGATGAGCGCCTGCAGGCCGCCAGCGCCGGTGACGCCGGGCAGCGTCCAGCCGGGGAAGGGCAGCAGCAGTTCGCGCGCGCCGGTGCACAGGATGAGGCGGCCGCAGTGCTGGGTCCAGCCGCGTTCGCCGTCTTCCAGCAGCAGCGCGGGCGCGTCGCCCGGCTGTGCGCCGCCGCCCAGGCCCACCACGCGCGTGCCGGTGAGCACGCGCACGTTGGGGGCTGCGGCGAGGCGCTCGCGGTGCGTGCGCGCCAGCGGCGGCAGGTGGGCGCCGGGGCCGTCGCGCCAGATCTGGCCGCCGGGGGCGGGGTTGTCGTCCACCAGCACGATGGCGGCGCCGCTGGGCGCGGCGGCCAGCGCTGCCGCCATGCCGGCCGGGCCGGCGCCGATGATGAGGATGTCGCAGCGCCGGACGGGCGCGGCGGGGGATTGCGGTGCGCTGTTCATGGGCGGTGCGTGGCGGTGTCGATGCGCATGCCGTCGCGGCACACCGTCTGGCAGGCGAGCTGGCGGCGGCCGTCGATGGTGACGCGGCATTCATGGCAGATGCCCATGCCGCAGAACGGCGCGCGCGGCTCGCCGCTGACCGACAGGCGCGAGCAGCCCGTGGGCGTGGCGGCCAGCGCGGCGGCCACGCTGCTGCCCGTGGGCACGGCCAGCGCCTGGCCGTCGATGTGGATGTGCACGGAGGAAGTCATGTTCACAGACCGAAGCGCGTGGCGGCGTAGGGTGCGGGGTCGATGGGCGGCGTGGCGCCCGTGATCTGCGCGGCGATGAGCCGGGCCGTGGCCGGGGCGGTGGTCACGCCCAGGCCTTCGTGGCCTACGGCCAGCCACAGGCCGTCCTGGCCGGGGTGCGCGCCGATGAGGGGCAGGCTGTCGGGCGTGGCGGCGCGAAAGCCCGTCCAGGTGCGGATGATGGAAAGATCGGCCAGGGCGGGCGCGTAGTCGAGCGCGCGGCGCAGCATGCGCGCGAGGATGGCGTTCTCCACGGCGGGGTCGGTGGTGTCGAACTGGCGCGACGAGCCGAGCAGCAGCTGCCCCGTGGGCCGGGGCTGCAGGTTGAAGGCCACCGAGGTGCCGTCGCTGTGGTGCGCGCTGGTGATGTAGCCCAGCTCCACGAGCTGGTGGCGCAGCAGGCCGGGGTGGCGTTCGGTGATGGCCAGATGCCCCTTCTTGGGGCGGATGGGCAGGCCGGGGCACAGGCGCGGCGCCTCGATGCCCGCAGCCAGCAGCACGGCGCCCGCGCTGCGTTGGCTGCCATCGGCCAGGTGCACGGTGCGGCCCGCGATGCGCGTGACCTCGGCTTGCTCGAAGCGGATGGGGCGCGGCGCGTGCGCCAGCAGCCACTCGGAGGCGTTGGGGGCGTAGACCACGCTGTCGCCCGAAACTTTGAGCGCGCCCGCCAGGCCCGGGCGCAGCAGCGGCTCGGTGGCGGCCAGTGCGGCCGGGCCGAGCAGCTCGCAGGCAATGCCGTGCGCGCGCAGGCGCTGCTGCTTTTCCTCGGCGGCGGCCATTTCCTCGGCGTTGGCTGCCACCCACAGCGTGCCGCAGTTCGTGAACTGGCAGGCCGGCTGGTCGGCCGTCATGCGTGGGCCCCACTGGTGCCAGAGGTCCAGGGACGACTGGCTCAGCGCCAGTTCGGCGGGGTTGTCGTCCATCACCACGAGGTGGCCCATGCCCGCGTTGGTGGCGCCGCCCTTGCGTGCGTCGATCACATGCACCGAGAGGCCGGCAGCGGCCAGTTCGTGGGCGCAGGCGGCGCCCACGATGCCGGCGCCGATGACGATGACGTCGGCAGGGGTCACAGACGGATGCCCCAGCCAAAGGGATCATCCGCTTCGATCAGCAGCGTGGCCTCGGCGCTCATGTGGGCGCGGCCGCGCAGGGTGGGGATGACCTTGCCGTCCACGAGCTGGTAGCTGGCGTCGAAATGGCTGCCGATGATGCTGGCCTGGCGCCACACCTGGCCGGGCTGCAGCTTGCCGTCGGCGGCCAGGCAGGCGAGCTTGGCGCTGGTGCCGGTGCCGCAGGGCGAGCGGTCGTAGGCGCGGCCGGGGCAGAGCACGAAGTTGCGGCTGTCGAAGCGCGCGTCGTCGGCGAACAGCTCCACATGGTCGATGATGCCGCCATCGTCGCCGCGCACGCCCTGCGCTTCGAGCGCCTGGCGGATGGCCCAGGCGAAGTCGGTCAGGGCCTCGATGTTGCTGCTCTCCACGCGCTGCTGGTGTTCGGTGACGAGGAAGAACCAGTTGCCGCCCCAGGCAACGTCGCCGGTCACGGTGCCATGGCCGGGCACCTCGACCTGCAGGCGGTGGTGCAGCCGGTAGGCGGGCACGTTGCGCACGCTGACCGAGCCATCCTCGTGCAGGGTGGTGGTGACGGTGCCCACGGGGGTTTCGATGCCGTGCTCGCCGGGCTGGATGCGGCCCAGGTAGGCCAGCGAAGCCACCAGGCCGATGGTGCCGTGGCCGCACATGCCGAGATACCCGGTGTTGTTGAAGAAGATCACGCCGGCCGTGTTCGCCGGGTCCTGCGGCGCGCAGAGCAGGGCACCGACGATCACGTCGTTGCCGCGCGGCTCCAGCACCGTGGCGGCGCGCCAGGCGTCGTGCTGTTCGGCCAGCAGGGCGCGGCGCTCCATCATGCTGCCCTTGCCGAGTTCGGGAAAGCCGCCGATTACCAGCCGCGTGGGTTCGCCGCCGGTGTGGGAGTCGATGATCTGGATGCGTTTCATGGGGGTCGTTCTTCCTGGGGTGTGGGCTTGCTGTGGGGTGCATGGCTCCGTCGTCAGCGGAGTATGTCCCCCAAGCACAAATACTTGATCTCGACATAGTCATCCATGCCATGGTGGGAGCCCTCGCGCCCCAGGCCGGACTGCTTGACACCGCCAAAGGGCACATGCTCGGTGGCCAGAATGCCCACATTGATGCCCACCATGCCGTACTCCAGCGCCTCGCTGACGCGGAAGATGCGGCCCACATCGCGGCTGTAGAAATAGCTGGCCAACCCGAACTCGGTGTTGTTGGCCGCGTCGATGGCCTCCTGCTCGGTCCTGAACTTGAACACCGGGGCGAACGGCCCGAAGGTCTCCTCACGCGCACACAGCATGTCGGGCGTGGCATTGGCCACCACCGTGGGCTCGTAGAACTGACCCGAACCCAGGCTTTGGAGGCGCTTGCCGCCGGTGAGCACCTTGCCACCCTTGGCCACGGCATCGTCCACATGGCGCTGCACCTTCTCCAGCGCCGCCTCCTCGATCAGCGGCCCCTGGTTCACCCCCTCCTCAAAGCCATTGCCCACCTTGGCCGTCTTCACCTTGGCAGCAAACTTGGCGACGAACTCGTCGTACACACCCTCCTGCACATAGAAGCGGTTGGAACACACACAGGTCTGACCCGCATTGCGGTACTTGCTGGCAAAAGCCCCTTCCACCGCCGAATCGATGTCGGCATCGTCAAACACGATGAAAGGCGCATTGCCACCGAGCTCCAGCGACATCTTCTTCACCGTAGGCGCCGACTGCGCCATGAGAATGCGGCCCACCTCCGTGCTGCCGGTAAAGCTGATGTGGCGCACCGTATCGCTGGCGCACAACACCTTGCCGATGGCAATCGAATTGGCAGCATCGGCCGACAGAATATTGAGCACCCCCGCCGGAATACCCGCACGCACCGCCAACTCGGCAGCGGCCAAAGCCGTGAGCGGCGTGAGCTCGGCCGGCTTGATGACCACCGGGCAACCCGCGGCCAGGGCCGGGGCCACCTTGCGCGTGATCATGGCCAGCGGGAAATTCCAGGGCGTGATGGCCGCGCACACGCCGATGGGCTGCTTGAGCACCAAGAGGCGCCGGTTGTTGTCAAACTGCGGCAGCGTCTCGCCATTGACGCGCTTGGCTTCTTCGGCGAACCACTCGACAAAGCTGGCGCCATAGGCGACCTCGCCCTTGGCCTCGGGCAGGGGCTTGCCCTGCTCGGCGGTCATGATGCGGCCGATGTCGTCCTGGTGCTGCATGAGCAGATCGAACCACTTGCGCAGCAGGATGGAGCGCTCCTTGGCGGTCTTGGAGCGCCAGGCGGGCCAGGCCGCGTTGGCGGCGGCGATGGCGGCCTGGGCATCCTGGGGGCCGAGGTTGGCCACGTCGGCCAGCTTCAAGCCGGTAGCCGGGTCGTGCACGGCGAAGCGGCTGGGGCCTGTGATCCATTGGCCGTCAATCAGCGCATCGGTCTTGAGCAGGCTGGGGTCGTTGAGCAGCGAGAGCGGGGAGCTTGGGGTGTTCATGGCAAGGCTCGGTCGTGTCGGAAAGGTGAAAAGGGTAGCGCCAAATTCAGGGTGCGGGTGTCGCAAAGGATTACTTGCGCCGCCCGCGCAGCCATTCGAGGGTCATCATCAGCGCGGTGGTGAACAGCGTCAGCAGCGTGGCCACGGCGGCGATCACGGGAGAGATGTTCTCGCGGATGCCGGTGAACATCTGGCGCGGCAGCGTGACCTGCTCGGGGCCGGCGAGGAACAGCGTGACCACCACCTCGTCGAACGAGGCTGCGAAGGCGAACAGCGCGCCCGAGATCACGCCCGGCGCAATCACGGGCAGTGTGACCTTGAAGAAAGTGCGCACCGGCCCGGCGCCCAGGCTCAGGCTGGCCTTGACCAGGTTCTGGTTGAAGCCCTGCAGCGTGGCCAGCACCGTGGTCACCACGAAGGGCGCGCCCAGCGCGGCGTGCACCAGCACCAGGCCGAGGTAGGTTTCCGACAGGCCGATGCGCGCGAAGAACAGGTAGGTGCTGACGGCCACCACGACGATGGGCACCACCATGGGCGAGATCAGCAGGCCGCTGATGAGCCCCTTGCCCACGAAGCGCGTGCGCGCCAGCCCCATGGCCGCGAGCGTGCCCAGGGCCGTGGCCAGCAACGTGGCCAGCGGCGCGACGATGAAGCTGTTGCGCGCGGCGCGCGCCCATTCGGCCGAGGCGAACAGTTCCTGGTACCACTGCAGCGACCAGCCCGGCAGAGGGTACGACAGGAAGGAGCCACTGGAGAACGACAGCGGCACGATGACGATGATGGGCAGCAGCAGGAACAGCAGCACGCCAACGCAGAAGGCGCGCAGCGCCAGCCAGCCCAGCTTGTCGGCCAGGCGGTAGTGCGCAGGGAAGTAGGCGGTTTTCATGGTGGGTAGTCCGCGCAGGGGTTAGCCTAGGTTGAGTTCGGCCTTGCCGAACTTGCGGTACACGGCATAAAGCACCAGGGTGGTCACCAGCAGCACCGAGCCGAGCGCGGCCGCCATGCCCCAGTTGACCTCGACGTTGGTGTACTGCGCCACGTAGTAGCTCAGCATCTGGTCGGTGGGGCCGCCCAGCAGGGCCGGGGTGACGTAGTAGCCGATGGCGGTGATGAACACCAGCAGGCCGCCCGCGGCCACGCCGGGGTAGGTCTGCGGTACATAGACGCGGAAGAACGCGGCCAGCGGCGTGCTGCCCAGCGAGATGGCGGCGCGCAGGTAGTTGGGCGGGATGGACTTCATCACGCTGTACAGCGGCAGCACCAGGAAGGGAAGCAGGATATGCACCATGGCAATCACCACGCCAAGCCGGTTGAACAGCAGCGGCACGGGCGTGTCGGTCAGGCCGATGGAGATCAGGAAGCGGTTGACCAGGCCGTTGCTTTGCAGCAGCACGATCCAGGCGGCGATGCGCACCAGCACCGAGGTCCAGAACGGCACCAGCACCAGGATCATCATCAGGTTGGCGCGCCGCTCGCTCAAGGTGCTGAGCCAGTAGGACAGTGGGTAGCCGATGAGGATGGCCAGCAGCGTCACCGTGGCGCTCATCTCGAAGGTGCGCACCAGGATGTCGCGGAACGCGGCGGCTTCTGCGGGCACCTGGGTGATGCGTCCCTCGGACGTGCGCTGCAGGTCCACGGCGGCGAGCAGGTAGTCGGGCGTCCAGCGCGAGGCGTTCTTGGCAATCGCCAGCCAGTAGGGCAGTTCGGCCCAGCGCGGGTCGAGCGCCAGCATGCGCTCGCGCACTTCGGCATCCGACAGGCCCGTACCCAACGGCAGCGCGCGGTAGGTACCCATGATGAGCGAGCGCGCGCCGCTGATTTCGCTGTTCAGGCGCCGCGCCAGGGCGCCGGCCTGCGCGGTCTCCTGCAGCGCCGAGAGGTCGCGCACCAGCGCGGCATAGGCCGCGTCGGGCGGGGCGCTCTGGCGGTCCCAACGTTGCAGCGCCGCGCCGGTGTGGCCCAGCGTATCGGCCACCTCGGGGTTTTCGATGGCGCGCACCAGCAGGCCCGCCAGCGGCACCACGAACACTACCAGCAAGAAGGCCAGCAAGGGCAGGGTGAGCGCCATGGAGCGCAGGCGGCGCCTGCGCTCGGCGGTGCGCAATTGGCGCCCCAGATCGGGGGGCGCGTCCTGGTCCTGGGGAATGGCCATGGTGGCAGTGCTCATGCGGGTGCCTTCATGCGGGTGGATGTTTGGCGGTGCATATTCCGTGTCCGAATCACGCGTGTCTAGGCGCGAAGCCGCAGGCAGTGCCGAGGCACGACAAGGCTGAGCAACAACGACACGCGTGATTCAGACATGGAATCATTGGGCGGCCCAGGCGGCGAAGCGCTTTTCCAGGGCCTCGCCCTGGTCGGCCCAGAAGGCCACGTCAAAGCGCAGCGCATCCTTGCTGTTGGCGGGCGAGGTGGGCAGCAGTGCCTGCACCTTGGGATCGATCTTGGCCATGGCCTTGGTGTGGGTCGGGCCGTAGGAGATGTGGCGTGCGTATTCGGCCTGGGCATCGGGCGAGCTGGCCAGGGCGATGAACTTCATGGCCGCTTCCTTGTTGGCACCGCCCTTGGGCATGACCCAGAAGTCCAGGTCGTAGATGCCGCCGGTCCAGGTGATCTTGAGGTTCTGGCCCTCGCGCTGGGCGGCGTCGATGCGGCCGCTGAAGGCGGTGGTCATGGCCACGTCGCCCGCCACGAGGAACTGCGGGGGCAGGGCGCCGGCTTCCCACCACTGGATGTGGGGCTTGAGTTCGCCCAGCTTCTTGAAGGCGCGGTCGGCGCCGTCCTTGGTGCCCAGCACCTTGTACACGTCGGCGGCCTTCACGCCGTCGGCCATGAGCGCGAATTCGAGGTTGTAGCGCGCGCCCTTGCGCATGCCGCGCTTGCCGGGGAATTTCTTCACGTCCCAGAAATCGGCCCAGCCGGTGGGGGCGTTCTTGAGCTTGTCGCCGTGGTAGGCCAATACGGTGGACCAGACGAAGGCGCCCACGCCGCATTCATGCACGGCGGCGGGCAGGTAGTCGGACTTGCTGCCCAGCTTGCTCCAGTCCAGGCGCTCGAAAAGGCCTTCATCGCAGCCGCGGCTGATGTCCGGGCCCTCGACCTCGACCACGTCCCATGTCACCTTCTTGGCCTCGACCATGGCCTTGATGCGGGCCTGCTCACCGTTGTATTCCACGGTGGTGATCTTGGTGCCAGTGGATTTTTCGTAGGCCTCGACAAAGGCCTTCTTCTGCGCCGCGCCGTTGGCGCCGCCGAAGTTCACCACGGTGATGCCCTGCTGGGCCAGGGCCGGGCCTGCCAGCGCGGCGGCTGCGGCCAGCACCAGGGTGCGAAGGGGGAAATGTTGCATGGTGTCTCCTTGGTTGGTTGTGAATGCAAAAAGGGAAATCAGAGGTACACGCGCATGTGCTGCGGGGGTGCATGCAGGTGGACGCGGTGGCCGGGGGTGGGCACGGCGCTGTGGCCCAGCGCGAGCTTGACCATGACCTCGGCCTCGCTGGGCAGCTTGCAGCGCAGGCGCAGGTGGTCGCCGAAGTAGATGATGTCCATCACCGTGCCGCTCACGGTGTTGGGCCGCGCGGCCTCGGCCAGTTCGATGCGCTCGGGACGCACGCTGCACTGCACGGCATCGCCCACGCCGGCGCGGTTGACGTTGATGCCTTGCAGCCGCTCGCCGCTGGGCAGCACCACGTCGCAGGTGTCGCCGTTGGTGGCGTGCACCTTGGCCTGCAGCACGGCGTTGTCGCCCACAAAATTAGCCACAAAGCGGTTGACCGGGGTTTCGTAAAGCCGGTCCACGCGGTCGATCTGCTGGATGCGTCCGTCGTTGAACACGGCCACGCGGTCGGACATGGTCAGCGCCTCGGCCTGGTCGTGCGTGACATAGACAAAGGTCACGCCCAGGCGGCGGTGCAGGGCCTTGAGCTCGATTTGCATGTGCTCGCGCAGTTGCTTGTCGAGCGCGCCCAGCGGCTCGTCCATCAGCACGAGCTGGGGGTCGAACACCAGGGCACGCGCCAAGGCCACGCGCTGCTGCTGCCCGCCCGACATCTGCGCCGGGTAGCGCATGCCCATGGTGTCCATCTGCACCATCTCCAGCGCCCGCTTGACCTTGGCCTCCAGTTCGGCGCGTGGGAGCTTGCGCACATGCAATGGGTAGGCGATGTTCTCGGCCACCGTCATGTGCGGGAACAGGGCGTAGTTCTGGAACACCATGCCGAAGTTGCGCTTGTGCGGTGGCGTGCGCGTGATGGGCTGGCCATTCAGGCAGATCTCGCCTGCGGTCGGGGACTCGAAACCGGCGAGCATCATCAGCGTGGTGGTCTTGCCCGAGCCCGAGGGCCCCAGCAGCGACAGGAACTCGCCGCGCTGGATGTCCAGGTTCAGGTCACGCACCACCAGGCTGGTGCCGTCGTAGGTTTTTTGCACCCCTCGAAAGGTCACGAGGGCTTCGCTAGCGGTCATGGGCAGAGGTAGGTTCGTGAAAGGGGATGGTTGCCACTGTAGGCGGACTGTCATCGCACCGACATATACAGACGCCGGTGCGGCGGTGGGGCACTGTGCAGCAAGCCAGGCCGCTACACAGAAACCCTTGGTGCCGGCGCAGGCAAGAAGTCACCGGTCGATATGCTATTGATTTAATAGCTGCAAGCGCTTATGGATATTGCGCTGGAAACCATTTTTATGCCTAATTATTTAGGCCCTTGCCTGTGCCTGGCATTGCTCAGCCCGCCAGTGCCGCCTGCAGCGAGGCACCGATGATGGCCAGGCCTTCATCGATCACCGCGTCGCTGGCGGTCAGCGGCACCAGGATGCGCACCACGTTGCCGTAGGTGCCACAGGTCAGCAAAATCAGGCCGCGCTGGGCGGCATGCGCGGCCAGGGCCTTGGCCAGGGCGGCGTCGGGGCGGTGGGGGTTGCCGTCCTGGCACAGCTCCATGGCCACCATGGCGCCCAGGCCGCGCACCTGGGCCACGCAGCGGTGCTGCTGGGCCAGGGCCTGCAGGCCTTCCGTCAGGCGCTGGCCCACGTCTTCGGCGCGCTGCAGCAGGTTTTCTTTCTCGAACACGTCCATCACGGCCAGCGCGGCAGCGCAGGCCAGCGGGCTGCCCGCATAGGTGCCGCCCAGGCCGCCGGGGTTGGGGGCGTCCATCACGTCGGCGCGGCCGATGACGGCAGAGATCGGGAAGCCGCCCGCCATCGACTTGGCCAGGGTGATCATGTCGGGCGCCACGCCGCTGTGTTCCATGGCAAACCACTTGCCTGTGCGTCCCGCACCGGTCTGCACTTCATCGGCGATGAGCAGGATGCCGTGCTGGTCGCACACGGCGCGCAGGTGCTGCAGCAGGGCCGTGGGCGCCACGTTGAAGCCGCCTTCGCCCTGTACCGGCTCGATGATGATGGCGGCCACACGGCTCGGTTCCACGTCGTTCTTGAACAGCGCTTCGAGCGAGTCGATGGCGTCCTGCACGCTCACGCCATGCAGTTCGTTGGGGAAGCGTGCATGGAAGATCTCGGCCGGGAAGGGGCCAAAACCCGTCTTGTACGGAGCCACCTTGCCGGTCAGGCCCAGCGTCATCATCGTGCGCCCGTGGTAACCGCCGGTAAAGGCAATCACCCCCGAGCGGCCGGTGTAGGCGCGTGCGATCTTCACGGCGTTTTCCACCGCCTCGGCGCCGGTGGTCAGAAACAGCGTCTTCTTGGCGAAGTTGCCCGGCGCCTTGGCGTTCAGGCGTTCGGCCAGCTCTACGTAGGGCTCGTACGCCAGCACCTGGAAGCAGGTGTGCGTGTAGCGGTCGAGCTGGTCCTTCACGGCCTGCACCACGGCGGGGTGGCGGTGGCCGGTGTTCAGGACGGCAATGCCGCCGGCAAAGTCGATGTAGCGCTGGCCTTGAACGTCCCAGATCTCGCCGTTCTCGGCGCGGTCGATGAAGATCTGGTGCGAATGGCCCACGCCGCGCGGAACAGCGGCTTCACGGCGCGCATAGAGGGAGGCATTGCTGGGCAGGGGGTCGCGGTGCATGGATATCCTTTGGTCTGCAAATCGTGTTGCCACTGTAGGAGCCGCCCCGCGCCGCTAACATATACAGATAGCCCGCGCTCCCCTCTGCACTGTGCTGTTCAGCTTGCCTGTACAGACAAACCCTTGGTAGTACCCGTCCTGCCCGCGATCCCATGTTCTCTTTGAATCCCCAGTCCTCCACGCCGCTGGTTCTCCAGGTGGTCGAGGGTTTCCGGCAGTTGGTCGAAGACGGCAGTTTGCGCGCCGGGGCCAAGCTGCCTTCGATCCGGCAGTTTGCCCACGCCCACGGCGTGAGCGTCTATACGGTGGTGGACGCCTACGACCGACTGGTGGCCCAGGGCTATTTCGTGTCGCGCCCGCACTCGGGCTTTTTTGTGCGCCGCCGTGCCGACGCGGCCCAGGCGCCCGCGGCACAGGGCGCGCAGTTCAGCTTCGATTCCATGTGGTACATGCAGCGCATTTTCGAGAACCGCGCGCTGCGCCTCAAGCCCGGTTGCGGCTGGTTGCCGGGGGACTGGCTGTTTTCCGAAGGCGTGCGGCGCAGCCTGCGCGCGCTGGCCGCCGAGGACACCGACCTGGGCGGCTACGGCGAGCCCAAGGGCTACCTGCCACTGCGCCAACTGGTGCGCGACCTGCTGGCCGAGCACGAGGTGGTGGCCAACGCCGAGCAGGTGCTGCTGACCCTGGGTTCCAGCCAGGCCATGGACCTGGTGGCGCGCCATTTGGTGCGCCCTGGCGACCCGGTGCTGGTGGATGAGCCGGGCTATGCCAACCTGCTGTCGTCACTGCGATTCCTGGGCGCACGTCTGGTCGGTGCGCCGCGCACGCCCCAGGGCTACGACCTCGATGCTTTGGAGGCGCGGGTACAGGAGCATCGCCCCAAGGTCTTTTTCACCCAACCCCGGCTGCAAAGCCCCACGGGCTCGACCGCGCAGGTAGCCCACCTGTACCGCTTGCTGCAACTGGCCGAGAAGTACGACTTCGTGGTGGTCGAGAACGACATCTACGCCGACCTGGACCCCGAGCCCCGGCCCACGCTGGCCAGCCTGGACCAGTTGCGCCGCGTGGTCCATATCAGCAGCTTTTCCAAGACCATTTCGCCCAACATCCGCGTGGGCTACCTGGCCGCGCAGCCCGATCTGCTGGAGGAGCTGGGGCGGCTGAAGATGATTTCCGGCCTCACCTCGTCCGAGTTCACCGAGCGCCTGGCCTACGGTGCCTTGCTGGATGGGCGCTGGCGCAAACACACCAAGTCGCTGCGCGACCGCCTGGCCGTGGCCCAGCAGCGCGTGGCCTCGCAGCTGCTGGACCTGGGCTTTGTCCTGTGTGCCGAGCCCAAGGCCGGCATGCTGCTGTGGGCCCGCCATCCGGCCATCGCCAATGCCACCGAACTGGCCTACAAGGCCGCCGAGCAGGACATCCTTCTGGGCCCTGGGCATTTGTTCAACGTAGAGCTCGAACCCAGCCCATGGATGCGCTTCAACGTGGCGCATTGCCAGGACGAGGCCTTGTTCGCCTTTTTACGCAGCCAGACCCTCTAAAATGCAAGGTTCGCCTGGGGTTTTGCACCCCAGGCCAGAGCGCCGCCGTTCCCCACCCAAGACCACGCCATGACAACACCGTTCACCGTTGCCGACATCCGCAAGACCTTTCTGGACTTCTTTGCCTCCAAGGGCCATACCGTGGTGGCATCCAGCCCGCTGGTGCCGGGCAACGATCCCACGCTGATGTTCACCAATTCAGGCATGGTGCAGTTCAAGGACGTTTTCCTGGGCACCGACAAGCGCAGCTATGTGCGCGCTGCCTCGGTGCAGGCCTGCCTGCGCGCAGGGGGCAAGCACAACGACTTGGAAAACGTGGGCTACACCGCACGCCACCACACCTTCTTCGAGATGCTGGGCAATTGGTCGTTTGGCGACTACTTCAAGCGCGAGTCGCTGAAGTGGGCCTGGGAACTGCTGACCGAGGTCTACAAGCTGCCGCCCGAGCGCCTGCTGGCCACTGTGTACGAAGAGGACGACGAGGCCTTCGACATCTGGACCAAGGAAATCGGCCTGCCGCCCGAGCGTGTGATCCGCATCGGCGACAACAAGGGCGGCCGCTACAAGTCTGACAACTTCTGGATGATGGCCGACACCGGCCCCTGCGGCCCGTGCAGCGAAATCTTCTACGACCACGGCGACCACATTCCTGGCGGCCCTCCGGGCAGCCCCGACGAAGACGGGGACCGCTTCATCGAGATCTGGAACAACGTGTTCATGCAGTTCGACATGAAGGAAGACGGCTCCGTGGTGCCGCTGCCCGCCCCCTGCGTGGACACCGGCATGGGCCTGGAGCGCCTGGCCGCCATCCTGCAGCATGTGCACAGCAACTACGAGATCGACATCTTCGATGCGCTGATCAAGGCCGCCGCGCGCGAGACCGGCACCGCCGACCTGGCCAACCCCTCGCTCAAGGTGATTGCAGACCACATCCGCGCCACCTCGTTCCTGATCAGCGACGGCGTGATCCCCAGCAACGAAGGCCGCGGCTACGTGCAGCGCCGCATCGTGCGCCGTGCCATCCGCCATGGCTACAAGCTGGGCCAGAAGACGCCGTTCTTCCACAAGCTGGTGGCCGATCTGGCGCGCCTGATGGGCGATGCCTACCCCGCCATTCGCGAACAGCAGCAGCGCATCACCGAGGTGCTCAAGACCGAGGAAGAGCGCTTCTACGAGACCCTGGCCAATGGCATGGAGATTCTGGACGCAGCGCTGGACGGCGGCGCCAAGGTGCTGCCGGGCGAAGTGGCCTTCAAGCTGCACGACACCTATGGCTTCCCGCTCGACCTGACCAACGACGTGTGCCGCGAGCGTGCCGTGGCGGTGGACGAGGCCGGCTTTGCCGCCGCCATGGACAAGCAGAAGGCCCAGGCCCGCGCCGCAGGCAAGTTCAAGATGGACAAGGCGCTGGATTATGCGGGTGACGCCAACCGCTTCACCGGCTACGAGCACCTGGCTGAAACCGCAAAAATCGTAGCGCTCTACGTAGATGGGGTAAGCGTTGCAGCCCTGAAAGCCGGTCAAAACGGTGTGGTCGTGCTGGACACGACCCCGTTCTACGCCGAAAGCGGCGGCCAGGTGGGTGACGAGGGCGTCATCACCAGTGGCTCGGCCCGGTTTGCGGTGGGCGACACGCTCAAGATCAAGGCCGACGTGTTTGGCCACCACGGCACGCTCGAAGAAGGCACGCTCAACGTGGGTGACACGGTGCAGGCACAGGTCAACACGGCGGTGCGCGCCGCCACCATGCGCAACCACTCGGTCACCCACCTCATGCACAAGGCCCTGCGCGAAGTGCTGGGCAGCCACGTGCAGCAAAAGGGCAGCCTGGTCAATGCCGAGCGCACCCGCTTCGACTTTGCGCACAACGCACCCGTCACTGATGCCGAGATCCGCGAGATCGAGCGTCGCGTGAACGAGGAAATCCTGGCCAACGCGGCTACCCAGGCGCGTGTGATGGACATCGAATCCGCCCAGAAAACCGGCGCCATGATGCTGTTTGGCGAGAAGTACGGCGAGACCGTGCGCGTGCTGGACATCGGCAGCAGCCGTGAGCTGTGTGGCGGCACGCACGTGCAGCGCACGGGCGACATCGGCCTGTTCAAGGTGGTGGCCGAAGGCGGCGTGGCCGCTGGCGTGCGCCGCATCGAGGCGGTGACGGGCGCGAATGCGCTGGCCTACCTGCAAAGCCTGGAAGACACGGTGAACCAGGCCGCTGGCGCGCTCAAGGCGCCCGTGGCCGAGCTGAACGCCCGTATCGCACAGGCACTGGACAACGCCCGCGCTCTCGAAAAGGAAGTCGCCGCCCTCAAGGGCAAGCTGGCCTCGGCCCAGGGCGACGAATTGCTGGCCCAGGCCGTGGACGTCAAGGGCCTGAAGGTGCTGGCCGCAGCCCTGCCGGGCGCCGATGCCAAGACCTTGCGCGAGACCATGGACAAGCTCAAGGACAAGCTGAAGACCGCCGCCATCGTGCTGGCCGCTGTGGATGGCGACAAGGTGCAACTGGCCGCTGGCGTGACCCAGGATTCCATTGCCAAGGTCAAGGCCGGGGATCTGGTCAACTTTGTGGCCAGCCAGGTGGGCGGCAAGGGCGGCGGCAAGCCCGACATGGCCATGGCCGGCGGCACCGATGCGGCCAAGTTGCCTGCGGCGCTGGCATCCGTGGCGGGCTGGGTGGGCGAGCGGCTCTGATGCAAGGCCCGGCGCTGCGGGCGCTGCTGGGCTGGGCCTTGTGGGTTGCGGCGCATGCGGCACTCGCCGCAACCCCGGTGGCGCCAGTGCCGGTGCGGGTTGACAGCCTGCAAGCGACCCGGGCAGAAGATGCCACCCGCCTGCGGGCCTGGTGGTATCCCGTGGTGGCTGCGCGCCCCGCACCGGCCGTGGTGCTGCTGCACGGCTGTGGCGGCATGCTCAACGCCCGTGGCGAGCCGTACGCCAAAACACGCGAGTACGCAGACCTGCTCAACGGGCAGGGCTGGCAGGTGCTGGCGTTGGATTCGCTGACGGCACGCGGCGAAAAAGAGCTGTGCACCCAGCGCATCGGCACGCGCAGGATCACCCAAACCGAGCGCCGCAAGGATGCCCTGGGCGCCTTGCAATGGCTATCTGCCCAGCCGCAGGTCGATGCCTCGCGCCTGGCGCTGCTGGGCTGGTCCCATGGCGGCAGCACCGTGCTGGCTGCCAACAACCGCACCCACCCGCTGGTCGAGGGTTTTGCCCTGCGGCCCCGGCTGGCGGTGGCCTTTTACCCAGGGTGTGAGACCGATCTGAAGCGTGGCTACCGGCCCGCATCCGACACCTTGCTGCTGGTGGGGCTGGCCGACGACTGGACGCCTGCCGCGCCGTGCCAGCAACTGGAAAGCGCGGGCCCGCCCTGGGTGAAGGTGCTGGCCTATGAAGGCGCCCACCATGGGTTCGATGGCCCTTCGCCCGTGCGCCTGCGCACCGATGTGCCCAATGGCGTGCGCCCCGGCGCGGGTGTGCATGTGGGCGGTGACCCTGCCGCGCGCCAGGCGGCGCAGCAGGCCCTGTTGCAGGCGCTGGAAAAGGCGTTTGCGGCACCTTGAGCGGTGCGCAAGAGCGGTAGTAGCTTCTTAGAACAGTTCCACGTCGTCGTTGCTGACCTGCTTGGTCTGCAACAGCCCAGCGGCCACCAGGTCGTCGTAGTAGCGCACCTGGTTGCGGCCGTTTTCCTTGGCAAAGTACAGGGCCTGGTCGGCGCGGCCCAGCACTTCCACGGGAGAGCCATTTTCCGCCGAGACAAAGCCCACGCTCACGGTCACCTGGCCGACCTGAGGGAAGTAGTAGTCCTCGACGTTCTTGCGGAAGCGGTTGAACACCTTGTGCGCCGTGGCCAAACTGGTGGAGCGCAGCAGCACCACGAACTCCTCGCCACCAAAGCGGAAGATGCGATCGTGGCTGCGAAACGACGAGCGCAGGATGTTGGCGACCAGGATGAGCACCTCGTCGCCATAGAGGTGACCGAAGCGGTCGTTCACCATCTTGAAGTGGTCGATGTCCACCACGGCCAGCCATTGCCTGTCTGCGCCTTCGGCCCCTGGCTCCGCGCTGTCGCGGGGCAGTTCCAGGGCCATGGGCTCGGAGGTATCGTGCGCTGTGGCGCGCGCAAACTGCTCGTCGAAGGTCTTGCGGTTGAACAGCCCGGTCAGCGCATCGCGCTCGCTGTAGTCCAGCAGGCTTTGGTAGTTCTGGAACACCTGGAAGACGCTGTTGATCGTATCGATCTTCTGCGCAGAAAAGGGCCGCGCCTGGATCACTTCCAGGCAGGTGTGCACCTTGTCGTTCATCCAGACGGGCAGCCACCGGGCGTGGCGCCCCTTGCCCAACTTATTGATCCGGCCCTTGCGTACTTGAATTTATCTGCACCGCCCCCAACTTGGATTCATGCAAGCAACTGACACGAGATCGCTGAGCCGAGAGGCGCTGCATGAACGTCGAGTACAGGTCATCCGACTGCGCAAAGTCGGCAACACATACGACGAGATCGCTGCGCTCACTGGCCTGAGCCGCACGGGCGTGTTCAACATCTGCAAGCGCCATGAAGCACTTGGCAACAAGGCCTTGCACGACACCATCGGCGGCCGCAAGGTGGGTGAGAAACGGCTGCTTGACGCCAGCCAAGAAGCCCTGGTGCGCAAGCTCATCGCCGACAAGACGCCTGATCAGCTCAAGATGCCCTATGCGCTGTGGACGCGCGCCGCAGTGGCCGAGCTGATCGAACAGCGCTTCGGGCTGCGGCTGCAGGTGCGCACCATGGGCAAATACCTGGCGCGCTGGGGTTTCACGCCGCAAAAGCCCATGAAGAAGGCCTACGAGCAGTCACCCGCAGCGGTCAAGAAGTGGCTCGACGAGGACTACCCGGCCATCGCCGCACGCGCCAAGGCTGAAGGGGCCGAGATTCACTGGGGCGACGAAAGCGGGCTGCGCAGCGACGACGTGCGCGGCAGAGGCTTCGCGCCCAAGGGGCAGACGCCGGTGGTGCTGGTCAACAACAAGCGCCATGGCCTGTCGGTGATCTCCACCGTGACCAACAAGGGGCAGATGCGCTGGCGCATCTTTGAGGGTGCGCTGAACACGACGATCCTGATCGACTTTCTGCGCCGACTGATCAAGGGGCAGACCAGGAAGGTGCTCCTGATCCTGGACAACCTGCGGGTGCATCACGCCAAGCAGGTCAAGGCCTGGCTGGCAGAGCATGCCCAGGCCATCGAAGTGTTCTACCTGCCAAGCTACAGCCCGGAGTTGAACCCGGATGAGATGGCCAATGCAGACATCAAGCAGGCGGTAACCAAGCAGGCGCCGGCGCGAACGAAACTGCAACTGGTAAAGGCCGCGGCCAAGCACTTGCGCAGCGTCCAACGCCAGCCTGAACGAATTCGCAAATACTTCGAGCACGGCCCCGTTCGCTACGCGGCTTGAGTCAAGTTCAATGAGGCCGGATCAATAATGTGGAAGACACCCGCCACCGGACGTGCCGACACCTGACCTGAGGCTGGCCAAGGCCGAATGGTCAGCGGGCAAGCGAGTCTCAGGCGGCAGCGGGCGTGGCGATGAATCCGTGCTTGCG
>Ga0116193_1001253_pt1 | contig 21612 bp, 13 predicted proteins | sample AD_UKC115_MetaG_FD_89892 | JGI IMG/M metagenome (GOLD analysis project Ga0116193, IMG submission 89892) | Active sludge microbial communities of municipal wastewater-treating anaerobic digesters from Hong Kong - AD_UKC115_MetaG | ecosystem: Engineered > Bioreactor > Anaerobic > Digestate... | reverse complement strand
TTCAATGCGATTGATGCCCACATCAATCACCACCGCCCCCTCACGCACCATATCCGGCTTGACGAACTCCGGCACGCCAATCGCCGCAATCAAAATATCCGCCTGACGACAAATCCCCGCCAGGTCACGCGTCCGCGAATGGCACACCGTCACCGTCGCATCCGCCCCCGGCGCCTTCTGCATCAAAATCGCCGCCACCGGTTTTCCCACCAGATTGGACCGGCCCACAATAACCACATGCTTGCCCTTGGGATCATAGCCGCTACGCACCAGAAGTTCCTGGCATCCCCGCGGCGTGCATGGCCGCAAGCCCATCTCTCCGTTCAGCATCTTGCCCACATTGGCCGGGTGCAGCCCATCAGCATCCTTCGCCGGACTCATCGCGTTCACCACCTTTTGCTCATCCAGGTGCTTAGGCAACGGCAACTGCACCAGAATCCCGTGCACACGCTCGTCCTCATTCAACTCCCGGACCAACCCTAGAAGCCTATCCTCCGTGCAATCATTGGGCAGCTCATGCGAAAACGACGTGATTCCAATCTCAGCACAGGCCTTCTTCTTGTTGCGCACGTACACTTGGCTGGCCGGATTATCTCCCACCAAAACGACCGCCAGCCCCGGATGAAAACCCTCAAGCGCCAGCGCCTCCACTTCCTGCTTAAGCCCCATCCGAATCTCTGACGCTATCGCAACACCATCAATGATCTTCGCGCTCATCGGTCTCCCTCGCTGATTAATAACGCCCCCAAACAAACCCAATCATATCTAACCAAAATAAACCGTTCAATCTGCGCCATATCCCATACCTCCCATTCATCCCATGACTCCCATCAACTCCATGCCCAGCATCCACTTACAATCAAAATAAAACCAATGCCAACATAAATAAATAAGATTGGCCAAACCAAAAAAAGGAGAAACCCATGGGACCCCATCCACGATATGTCGAACAGCTCCGCATCGGTGGAGGCTACGACAGCACCCCCGACGGCGGTACAGATATCGAACAAAACGGCCACATCAAAACCAACGGCGACATCACCGTTGACGGAACCGTCTCCATTGGAAAAACCGACAGCGGCGCCATCTGGTTTGATGAGTCCAGCGACAAACTCAAAATCGGCACCTGCGCCCAGAATGAAACACCGGTAGCGGCTGTCGAAATTGACAAAGCAGCAACAAGCACCACCCTCCTCGGCGACGCCACCATCAACGGCGACCTCACCGTTCAATCCATGACCACCCCCGGACTCTTGAAAAACGACGAGCAGGGCCAAATCACCGGTGGCCACACCATGGCCGCCACAGACCTGCCCGAGCATACCCACACCTCCGCTCAACAAGGCGGCGACTATCCCTGGGCGGACATCACGGGGTTCGGCACCAGCGGCGTTTCCACCGCTGTCGCACGCAACGACCACATCCAGGCCGTCAACAAAGGCGGAACCGGACTCGTCGTCCCACCCGCCGACGGACAACTGCTCATCGGAAAAACCGCCACCAGCGGGTTCGCCCTCGCCAACCTCGCCGGAACAACCAACCGCGTCAGCGTCGCCAACGGCAGCGGCACCATCACCCTCTCAACCCCCCAAGACATCCACCCCGCCGCCAACCCCACCTTCAACAACCTTACCCTAACCGGGCGCCTCACCCAAAGCGGTCAATTCCAGGGCGTCAGCACCGAAGGTCTCGTCGCCCTCTGGCACTGCGAAACCAACGACACCCTCCTGGACTGGTCCGGCAACGGCCACACCCTCACCGCCTACAACAACCCCACAACCGTTCCCGGCAAATACGGCAACGCCATCTGCTTCACCGCCCCCAACCAATGCTTCAGCGGGCCCTCAACCCTCCCAGACGCCCTCGGCCAATCCAACATGACCTACGCCTTCTGGTGCTGCGGAACCCCACCCCAAGACCCAAGATTCCACACCCCCTGGTACGCCGACGGAACGCATAATTTTGAATTTGTTTTCCAGGTGAATGGAGATCTTCTCTCTCGCGTACGGGGTGGCGGCTCCTATTTGATCCTAAGTTCAAACACCACAGTCTGCGACGGCGTCTGGCACCAGGTCGCTCTGACTCGCACGTACGTGTCCCCAATAGATTCAACTTTCACATTGTATGTGGACGGAGAACCTAGGGAAATAGTCACTACAACAGATGTCGACGATATCGGTCTTGCTGCGTCTGCCGTTAATGTTGGCCATCCTTGGGGGTCATCTCCATTATTTGCGTTTGATGAGATCAGTGTTTGGAGTCGCGCATTTACTGCCCAGGAGGTTAAGTCGCTTTACCTTCGAGGCAGCGAACTGAACGGTATATACGGTAACCAATTTATAATGGGCAGTCTATCCATTAATGGCAACCTATCGCTCTCCCAACCAAACATTCAAATCTCGGTAGACTTGCCAACAGTAAACCCAGGGCCTGGCAAACTCTGGAATGACGGCGGTACGGTAAAGATAGGAGTCTGAGTCAATTATTGTTATTAGCGTCCTTGCCATCTTCTGGAAATTGAAAGGGGCGGCAAGGATGTTTCATTATTACATCGGGTGGCATTTGCCTATTATTCTATTCTATCAAATTGCAGAAATGACTGATGACAACAGAATCCGAAGCCCTAAAGCGTCTGGAGAGTGTCAAGCACCTTCTTGCGTGCCCCAACACACATTTTGAAATTACGATTCAAGAGCAGTGTCTTTATTGTGCTCAGACAAATACGTCTTTCGAATTAGTGAACGCAATTCCTGCTTTATTCCCAAGCGACTGGATCTTTACACAAGAGATAATTGATGAAGATGGTTTCTATACAGATGACTCTCGTCAGACTGTCTTCAGTCAGTCACATCAATTGGCGCATATTAACGCCCGCCTTCCAATCAAGAAATGGTGCGAGTCGCTAAACATAACAAAGGAATCGTGGTTTCTTAATATTGGAGCTGGATCTGGAAATCATGATCTACAAATACTCCAGGATTTTACCAAAAACATACTTGCAATTGATGTTAGTCCCGCAGCGGTTACATTGTTTGTGGAACGGCAGCCATTTCCGTGTTTACTGGGCACGGCTCGGCGCTTACCGTTGAAGACAGACTCTCTGGACGGGGTGATAATGAGCGGAGTATTGCACCATGTGGCCGGATACGAGCGCATGGCACCTTACCTCCAGGAAGCTCTACGCGTACTAAAACCTGGCGGAGCTTTCATATCGTTAGATCCTAATCTGCTTTTTCCTGTTTCCGCAATAATGGCTTTGCTCGACATTGTAGGGCAACGGGTCAAACCAGGCTGGCGTCATCACGTTCCTCACGAAAGGCCACTAGTTCCCTCTGCTTTGCGAAGAAATGTCACGCGCGCGGGTTTCACCAATGTGAATTTACTGGGTACTTCCTACGTACACAATAAATTTCCATGGTTTGCCGCCCGGCTGCTTGAGTCCATGACCACGAGTTTGGCAAAGAGGCCTTTACTGAAGCATTTTGGCTATTGGATAGGCTGTTCCGCCGTCAAGCCCCAATAGCCTGGTGCAGCGACAGACACGTATAAGCTTTGGAATGACGGCGGCATCGTGAAAGTGGGGGACTAGAACTTCCTGTACATGTTCTTGCCGCCCTGACATTCCGCCTGACGGGCCAGTGATATCAGGACGGCAGAACCTGAAAGAGTGCTTAAATGGACTAACGTAGAGTCCATGCCGTCCATATCGTCCATGGAGTCCATTCCGTCCATAGAATGAAGGTGATTTACCCTCACAGGGAAGTTTCACAAGAAGACCTCGAACATCCAAAGCACTGGGACTGAACCAAAGAGAGAAGAGGACGCCATGTCGTGATATTTGAAACAATTCACGATTGGGCATGTCCATATGAATCTGATGAGCTGGATTTGATAGGGGTGGACCGCTGTATGGCGCTGGCTACCAAAATAGCGATACCTGCCAACGCCGCGATTCCTAACCCTGCATAAAAATCCCATGGGCAGTAATAGACGTGCAACTGATGCTCACCTGCCTGGAGGGGGATCCCCAGAAAGTTGTAGTTGACTCGTTGCAGAATAATGGGCTGTCCATGATCTGTGGCGCGCCAATCCGGGTGCCAGGCTTCGGAGATGACGGCGATGCCGGGTTCGGTGTTGGAGACGGTTATGGTCATGTCGCCGGGGGCATTCCGCTGGATTGTCAACGGTTGGTATTCCGCTTTGCCCTCGAATGGGGTGTCTTCGACCAGACAGGCTTCCTTTGGATTGATATTGCACAAGGCGTCAAGCAACGGTTTGCCATCGGCTGGCGTCTCGGCACGCGCGACCATGAATGCTCTGGGAAGGGCGTCTTTTCTGCGGAAGACGTGGCGAATCTTGTCTGATTCAAACTCGGGCGTCTGGTAGATATGTTCGTATTCGTCCCCCAGATTATCTTCGAACGCGATGACGTACTCGGCGTTCATAAGATTGAAGATATTGGAGCAAGCGATATCGTTGGGCGAGTGCATGTACTGTTCGGTGAACGTGGATTGGTCAGACTTCCAGATCTTCTTGTACAGATCAAGGTGCCGTGCGTAAACGCCAGGATGATAGCCGGTGATGAGTTCCAGCCCGTATTGGGCGGCGGCCTGTTGTTCGATGGTGTTGGTGGGGTCGTAAATGCGGAATAGTTTGGTTTCGTGCTCTTTGGCCAGGAATTCCGCGGCGGCCAGTTTGGGCATGGCTTGACGCGTCTCAATGACGTGGACGTTGGAGTTCCAGACGACGGCCAGCTCGATAAACAAGACAGCAAGAACGCCCGGACGCCAGAGGCGTTCGGGTATGTGATTAAAAGTCCAGAGGAAGGTCAATGGTGCCAAGGTGACTAAGATGGCCAAAGGCAGCCACAGGTTGACCACGGGCTCTTCGGCGTTGGCACGAACAAAGACTGAACCGATCAGGACACCCTGGCAAAGCAGGCATGTAACAAGCGGCAGCCACCATTTGGACTTGACCGACGCGGCATGCGTCAGCATCAGCCCGCCCAAGATAGCGAAACCGAAGTTGGCGTAGAACAGCATCCGACCGGGGCAGCGAAAGAGCCCGAAGCCGGGGACAATCTTGCAGGCGGCCCAGTGGAGGGGGCTGCTCTCGCCCAGGGCGAACAGTATGGCTAGAATGCCGAGCACAGACAGTGATGTCACGCCTTTCACGGACTTCAGGCAAAAGGGCGCGGCCAGCGCGAAGCACAGCGTGATAATCCCCGGATAGCTTGCGGTCTCCCAGGAGAACCCCAGCGCGGCGTCTGACGCGAACGGGTGGGGCAGGGGCGTATTGAAAAAGGGCCAGATCAGCCGAAGCAGGTCGCCGTACGTTGCACTGTCCATGGTGGCGAACGCGAGGTCCGTCCCGCGCGCCCGTGCGCCCAAAAGCAGCGTCTGCCGGACGACCGGGAACCACCACGGCGCGGCGACGGCGGCGAAGATGACCCCGGCGAGCACTAGGAACATCCACGGGCGCAGCATGGCTTTCACAGGCTTATCGGCGGAGGCGGATACTGTGTAGAAAAATGCATACGCCAAGACAAAAAGGAAGTGCCAGTACATGATTTGGACGCTGCCGCATGTCGCCACGACGGCGGCAATGAGCCCTGCGACGACCGCCTTACGCCAAGTCGGCTCTGCCAGCACGCGGTCCACGGCCCACAGTATCCATGGCAGCCCGAGCATGGTCGAGAGCAGCTCGACGTGGCCCGCAAATAAATGCGAGGCCGTCTTTCCCGCGAACGCAAATGCAATCGCGGCAAAGAGTCCTCCGGTGACGTCGCAACCCTTCTGGCGCGCGAACAAAAACATGCCCCACGCGCCCAACGTGACCTGGAACCACATGAAAAAACCGAACAGGGACGGCGACGGGATGAGCCAGAATATCCACGCCGGGATGTAAAGCAACCCGGTCAGCGGGTCGCCCACGATGGACTTGCCGCAGTAGATGGTCGGGTCCCACAGGGGAAACGCGCCCCACCTCCAGAAGCTGTTCCATTGGACCTGCTTGTACTCCGCGTGCGCGCGGATGATGTCGCTGGCCCACAGCATCTGCGCGGGATGAACAAAGACCTTCCAAAATAGGATGGCCGTCAGGCACGCCAGCAGCGTTAGGTAAAAGCCATTCGTCTGAGGCCAGTTCAGATCTACTGACTGCGAGAGCGGGGTCGCCTCTTTCTGTCTTCGCATTAGCGTGTCCTTTGCGGGTTGCATCGAGGAATGTTGTGCTGTATAACACGGAACCACTATTTCTATCAACATAAGCACAGGTGTAGGACACGATAACGGAGGCTATGTGATGGAGGTCGGACGGAAAGTGCGTGCTTTCACTCTGGTTTTGGTCGTAGCGATAGCGTCACGGGCCTCTGCCCAACCGTGCTGTACTCTCTCAGCTGACTCCATTGAATTTGGCACCATCTCAGCGGAACAAAACAATCAGTGCACACTGAGGATTACAAATGGCGGGGATGAAACGCTTACCGTTTTCTCTGCAAAGGCCTCTTGTCCATGTCTCAAGCCCGAAATAGCTGAAAAAGAAGTGCCGCCGGGCAAGAAGACAGAACTGACAGTAAGGCTTGATCTGGAGAAGTATCCAAAAAATGAAGTATCCGGCTATGTGATTCTTGAAACCAATGAATCAGAAGGCATTCGGCAAATAAGGGTGACCGCGAAAATACAGCCTGAGCTCGTAGTCGAGCCGGATGTCATTGACTTCGGCACCCTAAAACGCGGCCTGCTTCATAGGATGAAGGCCAAGGTTTTGCAGCACACCCAGGCAGAGCTAGCCATATCAGATGTGGAAGTACCCGCAGATATTGAATGCAGCATCACAAAACTAAACTCAGCCCGTGAAGAACCGCCCAAGGCTGTGTATGAGCTTGAGATAACGCTAGCCCCGAGCCTGCTGGCTGACTCTTTGAACGAGAAGATCGCGCTGAATACCAATATTGAACGCGTCCCCCAATGGACCGTTCCTGTCCGGGCGCAATTCATGGGCATTGAATGTACCATTACGCCCTCGCTGGTCACATTTGGCCCAAGCCTTCCTGGGGCCGAGCTTGGTGGCGTTGAGGTAAAGGGAACCGCCGACCTGGAGGTCACCGAGGCCGAATGCACGGTAGAGGGTGTGTCGGTAGCCATCGACAAAAATGCTGCTGGTACATGCGCCATAACGCTGACAGCCGCCCCCAACGCCAAAGCTGGCACAAGGGCGGGAAGAATAAAGCTACACCTCAAGGAAAACCATCTCCAGGAAACGCGGGAGATTTCTCTCTATGGCACAATCGCGTCATCGGAATAAGGCGGTAACGCCCTTCGTTTGGCTTGCGCAAAACGCGCGACGGTGCGAGCTCATTGCTACAATCACTGCGGGAGCGGTTGTAGTGTTGGTGCTGCTGGCAATGCTCCTGCGGTTCATCTTCAACCCTATGGAGGCGCGGCGGGTCGCTCTGAATGAGCAGCTGTCCCAGATCAAACCACAGGTGGTCAGGTACGATAGGCCCAACATAGACGTGGCCACTTTGACATCCTCAATCACCAGTAAACCGGCCATCTGGGATGCTATCGTACCGCCGCCCCCCCCTCCTCCTCCGCCACCCGAGCCCGAACCCAATCTGAACGAAATGCTCAAGGATATTGTGGTCACGCGCCAGCAGGTCGGTCAGCGCGTGAAGATTGTGACGCCCGCGAACCCGCGTGGGATGTTTAAGGGGGTCGGCGAGACCGTTAAGGATGTCGTTATAAAAGAGATCACCCGAGAAGAAGTCATTTTTGTCCTTCAATGGAAAAATAAAGAACTAACTGTAACCCTTTCTCGTAAATAACATGTCTTAAAGGGCTTACGATACTACAGCGCATCCATCCTTGTTGAGCCACTTCTGTTATTCGCAGTTTTCGCTCTTGACAACCTGTTGTTACTGTTGTAGTCTTACCACAATTCGGGGCATCTCTCAGTATGGGGAATGGGGAGTACTGGTTCAGAAACTGAGCATACCCATGGCGTAACTGCGCTAGGGAGCGTGTGGCAGAACTGGTCCTTTTTCAGCATTTTCCGCCTGCCTGTGGAGTCTGTCGAATAGAAGTACGCGTTTATTTCAGGGGCAGTAAAGGCGGTACTATTTCAAAGGGAGCCAGGTTCACATGCTCGACTTCTCACGTCACCAGCTGTTTTTTCGGTTTGTCACCTTTGTGGTCATCATGGCCATGTTCCCGATGTCGGTCAACGCCGACATGCTCGGAAAGGCCGTAGGTGCGCCTGCGGTGAAGAGCGCGAAGGCGGAAAAGCCCGTCGCAGCGGATAAACCCCTCGGCCCGCCAAAGCAGCTTTCGAAGCAGCAGATGAAGAAAATCGCGGGGCTGCCGTCGATCACGGAACAGACTCGCGAGCATATCCGGGATAAGATCAATGTACCCCCAATTAAAGACGTAGTTGAGAAGATTCAGGCCGCACGCACAGCCCCTCCTGCTGAGCTTGCTGCTGGCGCCACTTCAGAAACCAAAACCCTTTCCCGTACGGAACTTCAAAAAACCACCGGCGGCGAAAATGTCGAAAACGTACTCAATCAGAGTCGAGAACAAGTCAAAAGCGGCAGCTACCTTGATGCCGCCCTGTCACTAATCAATCTTCAAAATAACTACTCTCGAACATGGGGAGCCGTCGAAGCCGGCAAAGAGCTTGACGCCCTTCTCACGAAACTTATGCAAGGCGGCATCACGCCAGCCCTGCAGGCCGAGTTTGCGGCGCGTTTTCCGTCCTTCAGTGATGTCCAATCTGTTGAAGCAAGACTTACTATTGTAGGATTCCTTTTCCACGAGGCAATGTTGGCAGATGCGTCCGGCCAGAAGGATGCGGCTAAAGAATATCATAGCTTATGTCGAGATGCGGCATGGCAAATGATGCAGCAGGATCAAGATCACCCTGCGCAAGCAGCCTATGCCGTGAATTATTTCTTCCAATCCAGTGAAGCAATCGGGGAGGCCGACAAGGCTGCCGAGCAACTGCGTAGCCTCGCGCAGACTCTTAAACCGTGCATGGTCAAACAAGGCGTCTACTATTTCCTTGGATTCTACATGTCCAGGCACGAGAACAGCCGCGAACTTTTGTATTTAAACTGGTCAGATATGGCTGCGGAATGCGGACCTGACGTTATCGACGCTATCGTGCACGATCCCGGTGTTAATCAAAGAACGAAAGCGATGATTTTAAGCCGCCTTTCATATGCCTGCTACTATATAGGCGACCTTGAACGCGCTCTTCAGCTTGCGGAACTGCAAATAAAAGAATGTCCCAATGACGCTGATGATGCCTATTATGGCCGAGCGCAAATCATCGCCAACCTCCATCCCGATCAGCCTGCAACGTGCATCGAAGCATATATGGAAGGATTTGAGAAATCCGACCAGCATGATGACTTAATGCTTTTTGGAATTGCCACAACGTACTACAGATGCGAAGAATATGCGTCTGCGGCGGACATTCTGCGCGACCTCATCAGTCAATATCCTGGAAGCAGGGGGGCTGTTGCTGCAGAAAACCTGCTAGACTTCATGGTCCGGTGGCAGATGGTCGGCTCAGATTCTGATCCGAAGCCAGAGGAAGCAAAGACACTTGCCATGTGCGGACCATATGCCCTTCAGAGTCTATTGACCATGCAGGGTATTCAGACATCTGCTGATGAACTTGCAGCCTTCGCAGGTACGACCGAGACCGGAACGAGCATGTACAGTCTACTAGAGACTGCAGCGAATTATGGCGTGGCGCTAAATGGTGTTCAAGCAAAGGATATTTCTCAGCTCGAAACGCCCTTTATTGCGTTTGTTAACGGAAATCATTTCGTCCTGGTAAAGCAAAAACTGGATGCCAGAATGATTTTGGTTGCGGACATGGACAAGCGAGAGACGCCCATGGCTGTTTCGGAACTCGCTGCTATCTGGGATGGAAAAGCCCTTGTGCTCCAAGGCAATTCCGAAGTGCCTGAGATGGACAATAACGAAATGCAGACAACACGAGGTGGATGTCTGCCCTTCGTGTACCCTCCTCCGCCTCCGCCGCCCCCCCCCTGTTGCGGAAGTTGCCCTGCTAACAGCTCTTCTGCCCCGGCAAGTAGTACTGTCAATGTGTTTCTGTCTGCTCAGTACAAGGACGAAACAGACCTTCAGACTTCCAATATAGGCGCCCGCTTGGCATTCAAACGTACGTTCTACAATCCAATGGGCCTGATGCGCACAGATATTATTGGCGACACTCCGTGGCAGAATAATATTGGGCGTGATTGGAATCATAACTACAATTATCGCGTTCACACATCCTACTACACATCGGACGGTGTTCCAACGAAAGCCATTGTTTTCGATCCTGAGGGCGCGGGAGAATATTACGCGAATCCCACAGCGGATGGCGCTGGCAATCATGTATATTCCATAGAAGGTACTTCGCGCACCACTCGGCTTTCTTATAAACTCTTGCGCAATGCCACCACTGGGAAATTTACGCTGAAAGTCCCGGATGGCACTCAATATGGATTTTCAGCCATATCCACTGACGGCAACCGGATCGCGCACCTTGACTGGGTCAAGGATATAAGCGGGAATCAGACAGCACTATCTTATGACAATGCGGCTATCGCCACCGGGAAATTAACTAAAATTGCAGCGCCCGCACCTGATGACCGCTATATCCGGCTGTCATATTCTGGTTACAGAATTACAAAAGCTGAATTGAAAAATGCCACCAGTACATTAGCTCAAGTTCAGTATGCCTATAATGCTAACGCCGATCTCACAAAAGTGACAACGTCGGATGGCTCAGAGCATCTATACGCTTACGCGTCAACAGGCGGCGTTACTAATTCACATTACATGAATTCCGTCACAGATCCGCGAGGCAACACGTCAACATACACTCTCAATTACGCCTACGATAATGTCAGCAGCAAATACGTTGCCACCAAAGTCAATTTAACAACACCAGACAACGTGCTTACCGTCTACGAACGCGACTTGGTGGCGGGTCAAAACAGTACCAACGCCTACGTCGTCAAATCTATCGCTGGGACTGTCTTAGCGAAATCAAAATATGGAAACACGGTAAACGGTGTGTTTATTGGCAAGAAAGATTTCTGGTACGACGTATCGAGCGCTAATGCAACCAAATCCCAAACCTTCCAATATGCCAACGGACGCGATCTGACCAGAAGTATCAAGCCCGACGGTGTCACAGATAAAACGTACACGTACACGGCGTTGGGGATGATTTCCACTGAGAAAGATGCCTACAACCAGGGCAAGACCCATTACTACGACTCCACAGGTCTTTATTTGACCAAAATCAGAGATGCTGTGGGTTTGGACACGACCTTGGCGTATGATGCGCTGCATCGCATTACAAACCTCACTAAGCCTTCCGGGGAAAGTGAGACATTCCAATACGACAACTACGGTCGAATTACCCGTCGGACGGACTCCCTAAACAACGCGACGGTCTATGCGTACGATACGCACAGCAATGTGACCTCAATTACTGACCCCAATAACCTCACCACGACCTTGGCCTACGATGGATTGGGGCATGCTACTCAAGTGACCGATCCGCGCGGCAAGAGCACGTCTTACCAATATGCGGCGGCTTGTGGCAGCTGTGGATCGGCTGGCAAAGTCACAAAGATCATAGATGCGCTCAGTAACGAGACAGAGATACGCTATGACGCCAATGGCAATGTGACCAAGGAAATTGACCCGCTGGATCATGAAACAGACTACGCCTATGATGCGATGAACAACGTTACCCTTGTGACCGCTCCTTCCGGCAGTGCCAACACAATGGCCTATGCCTATGATTTGCTCAATCGTCGAACCAAAGTCACGGATTTCAACGGCAAGATCATGAACCTCAAGTATGATTTCATGGATCGTGTTGTCACAAAAACCGTTGGCACGTCCCCTGAAGAGCTTGTTCAGCGGTGGGTCTATGATGATGCCGGAAATATCATCAATGTCTACGACGGCGCAGGAACCCCGGCCAGCTTCTATTATGACCAATGTGATCGTCCCACCCGGGAAATTACCGCCGGTAAGACGGAGCGCCATTATTTTGATGCCGCCAGCCGGTTGACCAAGACGGGAGCCTCCGACGGAACAGTCGATCCGCTTGAGTATTCCTATGATGGGGCAACCGGTTTGATGACCAGTGCCACGTTTACGAACGGAGCCAATGTGGATACCGTTCACTTCTACTACGACGGCGCTGCCCGCAAGACCAAGGTGTCGGATTGGACAGGCACCAATGGCCTGGAATATGCCTATGATGCCGGTGGACGTGTTACGCTGGTTACGGACCACAACAACAGCGACCAGACCATGACGTACACCTATGATAACGCGGGTAACGTGGTAACCATGGTCGATTGGCATGGGAACACGACAACCTATACCTATACCGACACGGATCGCATTTCGACGCTCTCTGCTCCGGGCGGAAAGACCTGGACCTATGCGTACAACGCCATGGATGAGCGCTCACAGATAACCGTGCCCAATGGCATGACAAACCAATTCCTGTACGACAATCTGAACCGCCTCACAAAGATTGACAGCACGGACGGTGGCACCGCGCACGACAGCTTCACCTACAGCTTTGACGGCGGCAATAGCATTACCCGAACTGTGCATGAAGACGGTTCCTATTGGGACTATGGCTATGACGCCCGGTACCGCCTGACCTCTGCCGTTAGAACCAATGTAGACCAGTCTACAACCAATTACGCCTACACTTACGACTCCGGTGAGAATCTTGTAACGAAGGTCGAGGCCGGAGTAAACACTACATACGAATTTGACACCATGAGACTCACGTCCATGACGTCCGGTGGCACAACGACCAAATTCACCTACGACGACCATGGTCGCCAAATATCCAAGTACCAGGAAGGCTCCTACTCGGCCACCTACGGGTTTAGATACGACAACAAACTGCATACCGTCACGTCAGACTTCCCTGGCGAAGGGAATATGACCAACGATTATGACGGCACTGGAGCGTTGAGAGCCATAACAACCAGTTTGGGCACCAAATATCTGCGATGGGATGCTGGCGCACCAATTATGAACTTGGACAAAATATCCCGAGTGGCATTGCCTTTGGTCGCCATGAATGATATGGATGATGAAATTAGTCAGGTAGCGTCCGCACTAGTGCTTCCTCCGACTCAGGAAAAAGTAATAAGCAAATTCCATGACACTGACAAGGTAAGTCCCATGTCAGCAGGAGCAATCATTGAGCAACTACTGAGTTGGGGCGGTGGCTGGCACGTTTTGAATGCGGAAGATGGCAATGCTGTTCTCGCAATGAGTCTTTTTAACGATCCTGAGAAGCCAATAGGCAACGTCTTAGCTGCAAATATTGGAAGTGACCCATCTCAAGATGGCATCTGGGGTTATCTCCTCCAGGATACTATCGGTTCAACGCGTACGATCCGTGCGGATGACGCGTCACTGCTTGGTGCTTATGAATTTACACCATACGGGGAGAGCTTCTCATCCCAGGGTCTGGATCTGCCAATGAAATTTACAGGCCACTGGTGGATGCCCCAATCACAAATGTACTACACGCCATACCGTATGTACATTCCTTCGCAAGCGAGATGGCTAACAAAAGATCCCCTTGGAGTGGCGGCTGGAATCAACACCTATGGATATGTTAAGCAGGACCCGATTCTAAATTTTGACCCTCGCGGTCTCGATTGGTGCCATGACTGTGTTTGTTGGATAGGCAAAACATATGATCCGAATACCTATGGAGAAGATCGTAATGGCAATACAGGAATATTTATATTTTCGATGTCTATGCTTTTGTATCTATGGCTGCGGCGCCGCGTGAAGGATTCTCTTCGTAAATGTCCTAAAGATGAGTAATATCATGTGAATTTTAAGCCAACTGCTTCTGTATTCTTGTCCAGCTTTGGTTTCCTTTTTCTGAGTAGGTCATTATCAAAGCATAGTGGTGATCTCCTTGTACTTGAGCCGGGTGAAGGTATACTAGGCTTGGTTTTGCCGTCGCTGCTGCTTGAAGTGCTGCTAAGGCTTCCATTTACATTCTGTTTAAGTCACGACTCTTTGCCCAACAGCACGATTATAAGTATATCGTTTTGCTTTTCGGTAATTCCAACGCTTTTCCTAGCGGTACTTTGGAGCGAAGATCTGCTACAAAAATTAAGGGGGCGATCTTCTTCGGCTGTTGGGCGCTTTCTGTGGCTCAAACTCAGGCATAATCGCTTATATAAGGCCTCTGCCATGTTTGTTCCAACTATGATTATCGCCTTCGCTTGTGGAAATGCACTTGTTTTCTTGCTGGCGGAACATGACATTACGAAATCGGATGTATATGTCTTATATGGGCAAGGCTGCCCAAGAGGTAAAACGAATATACTGTCCCTTCCTTTGATACTAACCGCCGCCTATCGTGGAAAAGAGGTGGTCGTTTGTCCCCTTTCGATAGAATCTATGAGTCTTGCTTGTGCAAATGGGGAAATGATATGTATTTTAGGGCATGGGAATAAGAAAGGAATGAATATTCGCGATGGATTACTTGATCCTTATCCCCTAATTAGCACCAGCAAGTCAAATAATCTTCGATTTGTTTACATAGGAGGATGTGAGGTGGGGACGGGACTGGTTAGATGGCACAGGGCTGTCCAACCAGTTCAGATCATTTCCTATAAACGGTATTGTTCTTATGATGAGGTATTTGTATGGATGTGGTTCTCTGCCCCACGCACTTTGTATAAATATGAAGACTAGCGTAACTTGGACTTTGGACCAAATATGATGTGGCTGAAAAGGCTTGCAAAAGCAGCTGCTGTTTGTTGCGCACTATATATGGTGATTTTCGTCATCTTGGCGCCCGCGTCGAGGATCTATCGTGATGGAGAAGTCAGGAGTTTGCGGAGTCAGCTTGATGAGCGGGACCGATTACAGCCAATCGAAGAGAATAATGAACTCCCCATGGTCATATCCTGTTCAGTCAAAACTAAAGATGATGGCATTCGGAGTAGGTGGCAACACTTATTTTGTGTCAGCCACGAAAGGTTTGGGGAGTTTGATATTCTGTTTGGAGGAGGAAAGGAGTATAAAACAGCTCTCACATTGGCTGAAGAACTTTTTCGAGCCGATAGACAATTTGAAAGTCTGACAGATGGTGAGCTTGTATCGCTCAGGCATCTTGTTCAAAGCAATGCTGACCTAATTTCTGAGATTCATGATCTTACCAAGGTGGACATGCCAACTTGCCGATTCCGTCAGTTTTGGGAGGACGATAGGTATTGGCTCTTGAAGGATATAATCGTGGCGGAACTTGCAGTAAATGTCGATGAAGGAGCATATGACAAAGTTCTTCAGGATTGCCTTGCGATAGTCAAAATAGACACTGCATATTACCCATGGTTTTCATATCGCTTCTATTTTAATCTAATGCCAATTATGCAGAAGGTATTGAATAGCGGCATCATTGAGCCAGAGCAATGGAAGAAGTTTTGCGAATGTCTAACAGCGGTTAGAAGTCACGAAGTATTCGTAAATAATCTCTCGTGCTTGGTTGATGACATTCTCTTTTGTTATGAAGCGCCAGAAGAGTGTCTTCCGTGTTCTTCTCTAAGTTGGGAAATGAGAAGACTAATTCCTATAGGTTTCTCTCTGGGTGGTCCATTGGTAGACTTTCATGCGGGACGTTTTTCGCAAATAACGAGTAAACTGTTGGCTTATTCTCGTGAGCCTTACTATCAGGTCAAATCCGAATTAGACACGATCTTGAAAGTGAAGATAACGGACCAATTTCTAGTAACTTGGCGCATTAATCAAGGATACTTTTATGGCTATCCTCTAGTTAGAGATTTCAGAGATCAGGCTGAATTGGAAGCCAATATCGACCTAATAAGATTGGCCATTCTACTCACGTTGTACCGCGATGAGCATCATGATTATCCCGCCACTCTTACTGACATCGAAACGGAATTCGGGGACAAGATTCCTGTTTGTCCATTTTCAGGAAGACCCTATCAATACGAGCAGTTGGCGGAAGGCTTCCGACTCTATTATGACTGGGAATCCGAATCCGAAAGGTATGCAATTATATGGCCTGGTATTGAAGACGGCCTACCCCCAGTTCATGTGCCAACCGTGGGGAGAGCATTTAGATGCTTCTTCGGGAACGAAAGTGGAACTGAAAAGCCGAAATAGTTGCATGTGCCTGATTGCCTATTGTTTTTTGTCAAATTGGCACAGTTTTCGGGCAAAGCCACTTCGTATTGTTTTCAGGAGACCTGCTGCGTAGCGGCGGTGCAATGTCCTAAGTACCAACGTACAAGTAGATATGCCGCTATGGCTCCAGTTATTGATGACAGACCTATCATTTGGGAAACTGTCATACTCAGAATTGGGCGATTTCCGATTCGAAAAAATTCCACTGTGAAGCGAACAATTCCATGAAGAAAAAAGAATAACAACGTGGTGTGGCCGGCGAATCGTTCCCTTCTTTGTGACCACTTTAACAGCATAAAGATCGCTACCAATCCCATTGCCATATATAATTGTGTGGGGTGAACTGGAAGTGAATGCTGTGGCATAGCTGGCACACAACTGCTCAAGAGTTGTTCTTCAAAATTCAGACCAGTACGAGGAAATGAGACCGCCCATGGGAGAGTCGATACTTGTCCCGAACAGCATCCATTGAGAAAGCAGCCAATACGCCCTGCGGCCTCTCCCAATGCTGCGTATGGACAACAGATATCTGCTACTCGAATAAAAGGTAATTTTGTGATCTTGAGGTATGTTGCCAGTCCAACAATTCCTCCAATTAAGCCACCATAATAAACCATTCCCGAATTTCTAGTCCCATGAAGCAGATTTGTAAGGCTATCATACTGAATAAACCAATATACTTTTGCCCCAAGAAAAGCGCTACCTAATACAAACAACCCCATTAATGTGCTCGCTTTGATTGGAGGACTCTCTGAGTTCAGCCGATGCACCGCGTAAATCGTGCCAACAAGAAAAGCCAAGATTACTAACGTTAATTGACTATTGAACGAAAATCCCAATAAATGAAATTCTGGATACATATGAGCTCCTTTCAGGATTCAAATACTTCTTCAAATCGGTTAGGTTTTTGCGTATTAATTATCCTCTCCAAGGTATGTTTGCCACTTCAGAACGTAATGGCGACGGTGAGAGTTTGTCAAGAGTAGGGACTGGCGGTTTGGGGACGAGATTCTCAGGCGCGCCAGTCGGTGCTTCGTTTACACGATGAACTTCGTTCGTCCCTGACATGCCTCCATTCGGTGTTGGCAAGTCTGGCGCGAGGCCGGGGGCTTGGGGGGCCGTCATGAGGGCGATGAGATCGGTCTGGTTGGGGTCGAGTTTGAGGGATTGGGTGAATAGGGTCTTGGCCATTTCGGGCTGGTGTAGTTCGTGGAGGTAGATCATGCCCATCTCGCGGGGGAGCTGGGCGTTCTTGGGTTCGTTCTTGGCCATGAATTCAAGCATGTCGAGGGCCTCGTCGAACCGGCGAAGTTCCTTCAGACATTGCACGGCTCCCATACAAGTGTCGGCGGCAGGCTGCTTGTCGATCAGGCGTTGGAACAGGCTGAGGGCCTTAGCGTAGTCCCCGGTCTCCATGCAGACTTTGGCGTAATTCTGCATGGCCATTTCATAATCGGGCGCGAGTGCGACCGACTTCTCATAGTACTTCTTCGCCTCTTCCAACTGGCCGTATTCGGCAAACGCCGTGGCCACGTTGTTCAGCGTCTCCTTGGACTCGCCGACGATGGCCAGCGCGACCTCCATTTCTCGGGTAGCGTTTTCAATATCACCCTTGTCGAAATAGTCCCGGCCACGGGAGAAGTGGTATTCGGAAGCCACATGTTCGGCCGAATACTCTTTATTGAGAATTTTGGCTTGCGAAGTCAGGCCATCCATGTCCACATGCCACTCATACTCGCTCCAGTAGTCCCGGTCTGTGGGGGCGGGTGATTTCGGCGCAGAGACGCGGTAGAGGAGTCCGGCGTTGACCATGGTCGCGCCGGGGATGTTGTTGACGGGGCGTTTCTTTGTGAAATAGACGGGCCGGTCGGTGTTGGCGATCACCCAATCCTCAATAACGATGCCTTCGGATTCAGTCGGGATTTTGTGAAACTGTCCCTTGAGGTCAAACGGCATGTCCTTGTAGGCCGCCTCTTCCGGATAGCCATACTTGTTGGCGATCAGGACATCGCGCCGCATACCCTCAACGGCCTGGAGATAAAGGACGGGAAACGTCGCGTTGTCGGCGGTGGGGAAATAGATGGCGTTGGGTTCCATTGTGGCCAGGAGGTTCTTTGCGTAGTCGTAGGCGAAGTAGTAGTCGCTCTTGTCGCTGGCGTTGTAATGCGTGAGCAAAGGACAGACAAATACGGCAATCCCGAAGGGTATGGCCAGCCATTTCATCTGGAGCTGTCCAACCTTCAGCGAGGCGAGCCAGGCCAACCCGACGCCCAGCAGGACGGACGCCATGACGTAGGCGGGAATCCAGAATTTGGTGTTGACCCAGATGGACTCCTTGTCGAGGTCGAAGTTGATGACAAGGATGAAGCCGAGGACAACGTAGAGAAACGTGCCGAAGGTGAGGCCGAGCGCGCGGCGGTGGCGTTTCCACAGCGGGTAGATGCCAAGGAAGGGCAGCCAGAGCAGCCACGGGGTGAATTCCCACAGGTAGCGGTTGAGGAAGACGCCGGACTGGCCCAGAAACCGGTCGGGCGTGCGCGGGTCTTTGGTGAAGCCGAAGGTATATTGCTGGCGCATGACCACGTCCCAGAAGTTTTCCCAGTTGCTGGGGTTGCCCCAGTTGTTGGGCGGGTTGGTCATGGCGCGGAGGGGCAAGTAGGCGTGGATGACGACCCAGATGCCGAGGGCGATGCCGGCCATCCAGAGGTACGTCTGCCAGCGGAACCAGGGGCGACGGTCAACGCTGAGGATGAAGAGGGCGTAGATGGGGCCGAGGAAGTGGGTGGTGTGGTGGTTGCAGAGGCCGAGGCCGAAGGTGACAGCGAAGGCATAGAGCAGGCGCTTGTTGCGCGTCTCGTACCACGTCAGGAGCAGGAGCATGCCCAGCGTCATCAGGAAGGCGTTCAGCGAATAAGTCTCGACGACGACATTCTGCTTCCAGAACTCGCGTGATACGGCCAGAGCGGCGGCGGCGGCCACGGCGCATATGCGGACAGTTGCGTCAGGCAGGTCCTGTAGACAGTGACGGGCAAGTTTGATGATGATGAGACAGACGACGAAGCACGTCGCCGCGCCAAAGAACGAAGTCATAAACGCCACGCGCCAGGCAACCGTGCCAAACGGCAGGATAATCGTAAACAACTTCCCCAGCATGCAGAACAACGGATACCCCGGCGGATGCGCGATACCCAACGTATACGCCGCCGTCACAAACTCCCCGCAGTCCTCGCCAGTGATAGTCGGCGGCAGCGTCCGCAGGTAAGCCAGCATGGCGACGATGGCCGCCAGCCCGGCGGCGAAATAATCACCACGCCCAAGCGGCACACATTCTGCCGGCCGCTCGACAAACCCGTAGGTCTCTACATCAATCGGAGCAGCGATCGCCTCAATGGTGGCCCGCCCCCGCTTAGCCATCTTGGTAGCCGTAGCCATGCAAACCTCCCGCTATACCCGACAAACCATCAACCATAAATCTATCAAAGAGTACAGTGTCAGCCGAATAAAGCGCAAGAGTCGCTGACGAAAAGGCGAATCAAATTCCTCTCTTGACATGAAATTTCATAATATGGCAGTCAAAAGATGCACGTAGAAAAGTAAAGCTTATTTTTCAATTAAGGAGGCGATGGCGATGATGGAGAAGACCGCATTCCATTTTCTTCAGTGTTCCAATGATCCAATCCTGCTTTCGACCCAGGAAACTCAGCGCATTCGGTCAAATTTTGACATTGAGGAAGGCTTCAAAAATATAGAGCTCAAATTGCGAGGAGGCTGGTCCAGAGAAGCCGCGAGCATATTTCCAGTTGAAACGGAATGTGTCGAAATCATTCTGAGTGCTCTTGACTTGTCATCTTCTGGAAGTCATTCGAGAGAATATCCGCGGGAGCATGATGTCAAACGAAGAATGGCTTCTCCTCTGGACACTTACGTTGGGGCGAACTCCGAAGCATCACCATCGGTGCGGTACGGTTGGACGCGGACCCGCCCCACATGGTCTTGGCGGCACGCGATGAAAAGGCGCGGCGGGGTGCCCAGATTCCGCTACCGGCGGACTTAGCGGCGGCGATGCGTCTTTACCTGTCCGAACGGCGTTCGCGCCTTGTGGGGCATTCCAGCGATTCGATCACGGCGTTTCCCGGCACGCTGGACAACGCCCTGGTTTTCGATGTCCCCGAAAAAATGAGCAAGATTTTCCATGCCGACTGTGCGGCGGCAAAGATCCCCAAGAAGGACGGCGCGGACCGCGTGATTGACGTTCACGCCTTGCGCCACACGTTCGGCACGATGCTGGCCAAGGCGGGCGTATCCCTTCAAGTGGCACAGCGGGCCATGCGCCACAGCACCCCGACCTTGACGGCGAACGTGTACACCCATCTTGGATTGTTGGATGTGGCGGGCGCGGTAGGCAAACTGCCCAGCATCGGCGCAACGATGGACCGGCAACAAGAGGCGGCGAATTCGGTTACCCCAACGGTTACCCCAAATTCTGACATTCGGTGGGGTAACGAGTCATTTTCTGGCAATGTGCAAGCGGTTAAGGGTGTCCGAAAGACGGCTGATACAGATCGCGTTTTGGCCAATAAAGACAGGGCTTTTCAATCTGGGGCAAGAAGTGACAATGGTGGGCGGTACAGGATTCGAACCTGACCGTGTAGTAGGACAGTGTGCGGACACCCCGTTGACATTATGTGAACATTGTGGCGTAAATACGGGGGTTCAACCTCATCGCATAGGACACCCAGAGGACACCTCAGAGCAGAGCAAAGACACTCCGGCAAGCTGTCCGAGTTGCTCATTTGTTGCACGGGATGGTCTGCAACACGTCGTGGAGGTTTGGGACAGACTGCCGCCTGACATCCAGAAATTGATTCTCACCATTGCAGACGCGGCCGTAGTTATGAGGGGTTATCTTCGATAGCCTGCTCTTCGCTCCGCAGTTCGTCCCCACCCGCGTGGGAAACACCTCTACACTTTACGCACGACCAGCCAGGTCAAGCAGTTCAATCCTCGCGCGGGGTGCGACTACTCTATAGTCACGCCGCACGCCAACTGCGCCGGTTTCAATCCACGCACCCCGCGCGGGGTGCGACTCCGCCCCAGGAGCAAACCCCACAGCGCCGGACGTTTCAATCCACGCACCCCGCGCGGGGTGCGACATTGCTGTCCAGAAGTTCCAGCTTCCTGGTCGCAGTTTCAATCCACGCACCCCGCGCGGGGTGCGACTGGATTGTCAAGCACTTCTAGTGTCATGTCTTCAAGTTTCAATCCACGCACCCCGCGCGGGGTGCGACTGTCGCCAATGGCTGGGCAGGTTTGGGTGTAGTGGTTTCAATCCACGCACCCCGCGCGGGGTGCGACGGCG
>Ga0116193_1001250_pt1 | contig 21641 bp, 13 predicted proteins | sample AD_UKC115_MetaG_FD_89892 | JGI IMG/M metagenome (GOLD analysis project Ga0116193, IMG submission 89892) | Active sludge microbial communities of municipal wastewater-treating anaerobic digesters from Hong Kong - AD_UKC115_MetaG | ecosystem: Engineered > Bioreactor > Anaerobic > Digestate... | reverse complement strand
CCTCGATGTCGGTTCGTCACATCCTGGGGCTGGAGAAGGTCCCAAGGGTTCGGCTGTTCGCCGATTAAAGTGGCACGTGAACTGGGTTCAGAACGTCGCAAGACAGTTCGGTCCCTATCTGTGATGGGCGCTAGTAAATTGAAAGGACATGACCTTAGTACGAGAGGACCGGGTCGTATGTACCGCTGGTGTATCTGTTGTGCCGCCAGGTGCAATGCAGAGTAGCTACGTACAGCCAGGATAAACGCTGAAAGCATCTAAGCGTGAAACCTTCCTTAAGATGAGTTTACTTTTAAGGGTCGTCGAAGACTACGACGTTGATAGGCTACAGGTATAAAGGTGGTAACATCAAAGCCGAGTAGTACTAATTGCCCGTTAGCTTTATCTTTTTACTTTTCAACTTTGTTGTGAAGTATTACGTTTCTCGTTCTTTTACACTTATTCCAATATGTCATCTTATTTATCCCCATAATTCGGGATACCTCTTTATGGTGGTTTTGCCGAGGGTGTTCACCTCTTCCCATACCGAACAGAGAAGTTAAGCCCCTCATGGCCGATGGTACTGCACCAAAATGCGGGAGAGTAGGTAGCTGCCATATTCATTGAAGCCTCACGATTTTTCGTGGGGCTTTTTTATTGCCCAACCCGCCCCATTTTCGCCTGGGACGAACCAGCTTCATTGAGCCGGAAGGATTTAGTATCCTAATTAAATATTTATAACCCCAACCGATGATTCATTAGTGCAGGTGGTCTCTCATAATTTCAGGGTATTTTTTTGTGAAATACTTTCGGATAAACTTGGTGGCAAAAGGTGCAAAGGGTGGTATCAGGTACGAAATCCAGGGATTAATAAAAGACAAAATAAAGGCACCTAAAAATACCGAAGGAATGATGAGCGCCCTGGCGGTATTATACCGCATAATAACACTGTTTAAATTGGTGCTTAATTGATTTTTTGGGTTCCCTATTATCTTCCATAGCCGAAAGGAAAACAATCCCGCAAAACAAATCGTTATGGTGTAAACAGCAAGCGGTAATTTCAGATTTACATTGTAGTATTCACTCAAAAATGCCGTACTAAAAGGCATCACAACAATGGGTAACATAAAAAGCAGGTTGTTCCAAAGAAGTTTCTGGCTGCAATGGGTAACATACCGAAACATCCTATGATGGGCCAGCCAATACAAACCAATTACAAAAAAACTAACCAGGAACCCGATAAATTTGGGGATGATGGAAACCAGGCCCTGCCAAAGTTGGTTATCGGTGATGGATCCGGAGTGAATATCCGGTATTTTTATTTCTATAATTAGTATCGTAATGGCAATGGCAAAGATGGCATCACTAAAGAAAATCATCCTTTCCAGTTGTAAGCCATCCCGGTGCGTATTTTCTGATTCTACTTCTGCCATTTAGGAAGATTAATATTTTTATATCAAAATTAAATGTGGTAATGCTGACAAATTCCACGCGGGTATTCAACTCCAACGGAGGAAAAAAAGGATCTTATTCACCCACTAAAAAGACAGCATTAAAAAACATCAATTTTCCGTTTTCCCAGAATTGCCTGAACATTACATTGTCGGTAAGGTAAACGATATTTCCTCTTCCTAAATCCTGCACTGCAAACAATACGCCATTCATTAAATTGGGTCTGAGCCTGGCACCTACAAATCCGGCTAACTCCTTATCAGATTTCAGAACTCCCACATTCCAGCCTTCCCCCTTGGGAATGGGATCGTAAAGGTCGCCATCCATTTTAAGGGAGTAATAGTATTCCGGGTAACCGAACATCAACGGATGGGTATTGTCAATGGAAACTTTAAATATCGCACCTGGCGTAGAAGCAGATATGTCATCCTGTTCTCGTGCTGCGTATTGGGAAGGCTCCACGTCTTTTTGATTAATTGAATCTTCCTTGTCTGCTTTAGGTTTTAAATTACTCCACGACTGTTTACTTAGCTGTTTTACGGCTCCTTCCAAAGCCACAATTTTTCCTCCGGTCTTTACCCAATTTGCCAGTTTTTCAGATATTTCTTTATTGTTTAAAAAATCATACCTGCCATCTGCCATTACCAGCACATCAATGCTGCTTAAATCAATCCTCCCAAAATCTGAACTATTAATTAAATGGATCGGGTAGTGGAGTTCATTATCAAAATAACTCCATATTTCTCCCATAGCATAGGAGGTTACTCCATCTCCGCTTAATAGGGCCACATTGGTTTTTTTTATTTTGTGAAACATGTCGCTTCCAAAATCAGAACCCGCATCCACCATGGCCGAATGGGCAATTTGATAGGTAACCTGGTTATCCCGCATAATATTTGAAACCCTGTTCCACAATTCATCCCCAAACGGCTTATTTCCTGTTTTTAAAATAACCACAGATCCCCGGTTGAATGTATTTAATCCTACCGTAAAAGGTTTTTCTGAATAGCGGATTGTAATTCCTTCATTTATCATTTGTGCCACTGCCTTAGAAACTCCACCTCCCTGCCAGGATATGATAAATCCGTACGGAGCCTCTGCAGAGAATTTAATAATATTATTTTCTTCCTTTTTCTCCACTGTAAATGCCTGTTTGCAGGCAAATGCAGTGAGGCCGTAGCAGTAGGGCATGGCCCAGGCAGTAATATCATACGTGGCAGAATCCGAAAGCTTTGGATTCGGTTCAAAAAGGGCCTGTACCAACGAAGACTTGGCTTGAAGGGTGCTAATCACAAGGTCTTCCTTATTAATATTGAAAACTTCTTCCCGCTTTGTAAGATAATTAAACCCTTTTCCAGTTCCTGATGAAGTTCCATAAACGATTTTATTTTTATCCAATAATTCCTTCAGGCTTTTTATGCGCTGGTCATCCAGAGGAGCATACTTTATGATATACGTTTTGTATTCTCCCGTTTTGCCTAAAATTGCATCATCAAAATATTTTTTAAACTGACTAATCAATTCCTTGCTATTTATTGAGGATACCTCAATGGTACTTAAACTGCTGGTAAAATGATGGGCAACCCGTTCCACCAGAGTTAGAGTATCTCCATCCGATGTGGTAATGCCCAGGCCACCCCCGATTCCACCTTGCTCGTAGGTAAAACCAATGGCTCCATTATATATCGGGTAGGTATCTCCGTAAGAAGGATAAAACAGATCAAAACGTTCGTGGGTAAAGTACAACCAGTGGTTTTTATCAAAATATTTGGCATTGTTATTTCCCACCAATACCTGAAATTTTCGTTGCCAGGGAGTAATCACATCATGATAGGGTTCCGCCGCTGGAGGAAAAAAATAGGGAATATTATAACCCTGTTCGTGAAGATCTATATGCACCTGTGGCAGCCACTTATTGTATAAACCGCTTCGGAATTGGCTTTCCTTTTGTGTTTGCCAGGCCCAATCGCGGTTGAGGTCAAAATTGTAATGGTTCGTCCTTCCGCCGGGCCAGGGTTCTCTGTGTTCGCGGGAGTAAGGCCAGGGGTCAAAATTATTTCCCACAACACTGTTGTACCAATTTACATAACGGTCTCTTCCATCAGGATTTTCGCAGGGATCGATGGCCACCAGGGTATTTTTCAGCCATTCTTTGGTTTCCTTATTTGTGGGATCGGCCAATGCAAACAAGGTTAGCATGGCAGCTTCCGAAGAAGTCGGCTCATTGCCATGCACATTATAACTTAGCCATACAATAGCCGGGGCATCCGTATTTCCAACACTTCCTGCCTCACCCTGCCTTGCCAGGGTTAAATTATTAACCCGGATTTTTTCCAATTGATTGATATTCGCCTCAGCACCTACAAACGCTACTAAAAGAGGACGCTTCTCATTGGTTTCACCATATTCTTTTAAAGCCACCATCTTGGAATGGTTGGCTACATAATGAAAGTATTCCACAATTTTATAGTGAGGGGTAAACCGGGTTCCTATTTTATAGCCCAGGAAATCATCTGGCGATTTGAGTTGCGCAGATACTCCAACGGAGGTGAAGAAAAGTAAGGAGATAATTAGTAAATTTTTCAAGGCAGGTGGTTTAAATTTTAAGAAATATACAAAATAAAAAAGCAAAAGTATTTTGGGAAACACTTTTGCTTGGTTAATAGAATCAGGTATGGTAATCAGTATCCTTCATTTTGTACCAGGATATTACTGCCCACAGCATTTATTTCCCGTTGTGGAATTGGAAAGACCAGCCTGGGTGCATCGTAACTAAATCCTTCTACCGATTGCCGGAGACGCTTTATGTCATGAATTCGTTGGCCTTCATGGGCCAGTTCCAAATGGCGCTCTAAAATAATATCATCCAAAGTTGGGGAGCTAATAGATCCTAATCCGGCCCTGTTTCTAATGGTGGTAATGTCTTCTTCCGGAGTAGCACCAACGGAGGTGCTTAATCTATAATTGCACTCTGCCCGGGTAAGATACATTTCGGCAAGCCGCACCTGGGGGAGATACCGGTACTGGAATTTCCATTTTCCGGAATAATAAGTGCCATCCACATCCCAAAACAAGGCAAGCCTGGCGTCGGATGGGGAATACAAATCGAGGTGTGCCTGGTTTACTTCCACGTCCCCATCACGTGCGCCATAATCGCTGGTTGACCAGAACAGCCACATATCATTATCTCCATCCTGGGCAGTTACCGGCAGTACAAAAATATCTTCACTGCTTGGGTTGGTATTATTGAATGCTCCCGCATAAGCACCTGTAAGTTCTGCACCCGAATCGTTAATTACTTCATTTGCTTCATCCCGGGCGCCTGAGAAATTTTCCATCTGAAGATATACCCTCGATAAAATAGCAGAAGCTGCATATTTATTGGCGTAAACGCCAATCTCATCGCTTAATAACGGCTTTGCAGCGGTAAGGTCGGCTAAAATAAGATCGTAGGTATCCTTTACAGAACTCCTGGGAACCAGGTTGGCATTTGTAATTTGACCGTTAACCGTAGGTGCTGTTACCAATTGCAAACCGGGGTTCGTAGTAATATTACCGGCACTGTAAGGTTTAGCAAAAAATTCTACCATACCGAAATACATCAATCCTCTTAGGAATAATGCTTCTCCTTTTACCCGGTCTCTGTCGGCATCATCAACCAATGCAATATGGGCCAGGATATTATTACAAATGTTTATCACCTTATAGCTATTAGACCAACTACTTTCAACATAGCCATTGGTTTTTAAAATGGTTTTACGGAATATCTCCCTGGGCTCGTTATACGTTCCAACCCAGGAAATTTCGCCATCGGCTCCCAACAATTCCGAATAAAGCATCAGGTCTCCACCTAATACATACCCATTACTGGCCGCATCGTATGCACCATTTAATGCCGCTTTAATATTGGCGTCATTATTAAAAACGAATTCCTCTGCCACATCCTGTGTTGGATTTACATCCAGTTTTTTATTGCACCCAAATAACAGGAGGAATGCGCTTATATAGATTATTAATTGTGTTTTCATCTTCATATTTTAAAATAGGATAAATATTTTTTTAGAACCCTACGTTTAATCCAAATGAGACATTCTTCACCTGGGGAGCAGAGTAAAAATCAGAACCCTGGTTCCGATTGTCGGCCCGGTAATCTGTATTTACCTCCGGATCCCATCCGGGATATTTTGTGAAGGTGAGCAGGTTAACGGCTGTAACGTAAACGCGCAGACTGCTAATCCGGGCCATTTTGGTGAATTTCCTGGGAAGGGTATATCCCAATGTTATATTTTTTAAACGTACGTAACTGCCATCGTACACATATCGGCTGGAAGCACCGGTTCCGTTTGCTCCATCAATCCTTAACTGCGGTACATTGGTAATGTCGCCGGGTTTCTGCCACCGGTCCAACTGGTCAGTTGTCTGATTATCAAACCAGTCGAAACTCGAACTCATAAAGCCGCCGGCTCCATTTTGAATTTTATTCCCAAATACACCCTGAAATAAAAAACTGAAATCAATTCCGAAATATTTAATGTTGCTGCTTAATCCTGCAATCATTTTCGGATTGGGGTTTCCAACTATAAAATTCCCCGCCTCGTTATAGTCGTTTGTGGTGGTCTTCCCATCCTGCTTGTAGTAAAGCGCATCTCCATTGGCCGGGTCGACTCCTGCAAATTTGGGCCCGTAAAATACCCCAATGGATTCACCCACAATCAGGGAATTCAGGTACCTGCCATCATTGCCCGGTATCATGGTTTGAACACCATCCAGTTTGGTGATTTTATTCCGGTTTATTGAAATATTAATGCTGGTAGACCAATTGAAATTCTTTTTACGGACATTTTCAGTGTTTAACACAAATTCAAATCCCCGGTTACTCATAGCGCCTATATTTACCGTCTTGGTGGTATAACCGGTGTTCCCCGGAACCGGAACATTATAAATCAGGCCTTTTGTTTCCCTGTCGTAATAATCAATTTCTCCGCTGATTCGATTACTCAGGAAACCGAAGTCAATTCCAATATCGGTCTGGTTCGATTTTTCCCATTTTAAATCGGGGTTTGCTAATTGCGTGGGTGAAAGCCCACCGGTTCCGTTGTAGGAACTACCTCCCCACAAGCCAAGATGAGCAAAGTTCCCAAAGCCATCTGCATTACCGGTTAATCCCCAGCTTCCCCTTAGTTTTAGAAAACTTACAATGGAGGATGAACCGAGGAAGGATTCTTCGCTTAGAATCCATCCGGCAGAAACGGCAGGGAAGAAGCCATACCGGTTATTGGCGCCGAATACGGATGATCCGTCTGCCCTTCCGCTAAGTGAAAAAAGGTATTTGTCTTTATACTTATAATTGGCTCTTGCAAAATAGGAGAGAAAAGTGGAATTGTTGCTTTCGGATGTTCCACCCTTAATTAATCCGGCGCTGGCCAGTTTTTGAAGCGATTCAACCGGGAATTGTTCGCCATAAACATTGGCCCATTCGGTGCTGTATTTTTGAAAGGATGTTCCCAAAACCGCATCGAAATCGTGAACCGAGTTAAACGTCTTTTGAAAACTAAAAAAGTTGTTGGTATTATAATCTAAACCCCGGAACCAGCTCGATTGCCCATAACCATTAGTGCCTGTTCCGTAGGTGGTGTTAAAGCCATAAAATTCATCATCATTCTGATTCTGGATATCAAGCCCAAATTCGGAACGGAAGAAGAAATGAGGGGTGAAGTTTAATTGCGCATATACATTTCCGATATTTCGGTAAATTGTTGTACGGTAATGGCCTTCTTTATAGTCCACATAAGGATTTCCATAAGTGGTTACGGGCCGGTTATACAGTTTGCCATCCTGGTCGCGCAAAGGAGTAATCGGTGCCAGGGCAACCATTTGCATGGGGGTTGTAAATTCATTATCCACCGAAACCTGGTCCATATTTGTTTGAGAAAGGCTTAAATTAAATCCCAATTTTAATTTATCGGATACGGTTTGATCGAGGTTAAGCCTCCCTGAAAATCTCCGAAGTCCATTTCCAACCAGGATTCCATCCTGGGAAACATAGGCCAGGCTGGTATAGAATTTTGTTTTTTCCGTGCCGCCACTTGCCGATAAATCTACATTGGCAGTACGGGCCTTATCATCAAATGCTAACTTCTGCCAATCCGTATTGGTTTGCAGGGTCCGCCAGTCGCTCCAACCCGAATACCGGGTAAGTCTACCCTCCACAAACTCCAACCAGGAGTCCTCATATTGGTTGGGATCAAGAGGATCTACTCCTTCCAGGTGATCGCTGTTGATGGCGGCTTCGCGAATGAGGTCCACATATTGTTTGGCATTTAAAAAGCCCCGCAGATGGGTTGGCTTGTTGATCCCATATTGGAAATTGGCCTGGAGGTTGGTTTTCCCTGCCTTCCCTTTTTTTGTAGTAATCAATACGACTCCATTTGCAGCACGAGATCCATAAATGGCCGCTGCAGAAGCATCCTTTAAAATATCAAACGATTCAATATCATTAAAATTAATGTCGGCAAGGGGGTTACCCGAATAGGAGTCGGTACTGATAGGCACTCCATCCACTACATAAAGCGGGCTGTTTGATGCAGAGATGGAAGAAGCACCCCGGATGAGCACCTTAATACCTTCCCCCACTTTTCCGCTGTTTCCTTCCACAAAAACACCGGCTGCCCTCCCCTGTAAGGCCTGGTCGAGGTTAACTACTGGCATATGTTGCACATCCGATCCTTTTACTTTGGCAATATTACCGGTAAGGTCTTTTTTGATTTTTGTACCATATCCCACCACCACTATTTCATCAAGGGAAGCGGCTGAGGCGGGTTCAAGTTTTACCAGCATATTGGCAGAAGCGGTAAGCTCCCGGGTGGTATATCCCAAAGCAGAAAAAACCAGTTTTACGCTAAGGGATGATACCTGCAGTGTGAACTTTCCATCCGTTTCACTGGCCGTTCCGGATGAACCTGATTTTACCACAATGGAAGCATTAGGGATTGGGTTGCCGCTCTTGGCATCGGTGATTGTTCCCCTCACCGTTGTTTGGCCAATAACAACAGTGGGTAATAACAGGAGAACAAACCCTATGTAACCCAGGATTTTTTTTCTCATAATTGGTGTAGTTAAGTGTAACGAATCTAATCTAATAAGTTATCCTAACCTAAAAAAATTTTTTGTCATATTTGCCCATTTGTCGCAGGTCTCGTTTCCCCTTTTTTCAGGATATTAAGTCGTTATCCGTTTGTAATCTTTTTTCCAGCCGCTTGATTTTTGATGAAATGATGAATGTGGATGTATCCCAAAAAGCGTTAAATCACCCTCCTTTGCAAATTTTGGGTGTTGTTTATTTTAATATCGATAGAAGACGAGGGTATTCAGAATCAATTTATAATGAATGACAAAATTATTCACGAATGCTTAGGTATGTTGTTTTCACCCGACGAGCACCGGAAACCTCTTTTTAGTATCTGGGTAAAACACCCGCATTTTCCCGGTCATTTTAGGAAATTATTTCGGTTAATAAACGATAGGAATCGGCTGTTGAAAGAATGAATTTTACGGTTGTTAAGGAACGGGAGATATGGAGGAGAAGGAGTTCATTAATTATGCAACTATTTTTTTTAAACTATAAAATTTACCGTTATGAAAACGAATCATTTGCTTTTTGTTTTGGCAGTTTTTGTTTCATCCATTACCATCCTCAGTGGATGTAAAAAAGATGAAGTTCCCGCCAGTCATGCTGTCCCGGTTAATATTGATACACCTGAGTTTGGTCAGGAAGGGTTAATTTTGGGCAAGTGGCGTGTGGTAAAAAGTGAAGTTCATATAATGAATTCCGACAAGGAAGAAAGTACTGTGCAATTGGGAAGGCCGGATGACTTTTTTAATTTCGACAAAAAAGAAATTTTTAGCAGGGGGAAAGATGGGTTCGTAGAAAATGGATTTTGGAAAATTGTTGGACAAAAACTTCACCTGTATTTACCAAAACCTGCCGCTGATATCCAGGAAGTTTATGATATCCAGGTACTTAATCAAACCAAATTAGTTTTGTATAACTATAAGGATGATGGAGTACAAGTTACTGAAACTTCCATTTCCCTTTTACGATAAATTTCAGTTAAGGGTTGAGCTTGCAAATTCCCGTGTTTTTCCCGGAGCATTGATTATACTTGCTCCGGGATTTTTTGATCTTAAGAGCCCTAATACTATTTCTTTTCCTCCAAATCGGCAATAATGATTTTCTTCATTTTCAACATGGCAGTGAAAGCAAATTTCCCTTTTGCCTTATCCTTATGATTTTCAAGCTTGAATAACTTCTCAGGAATTACCTGCCAGGAAAGCCCAAACTTATCTTTGCACCAGCCACAAGGCCCCTCACTCCCTCCTTTGGCAGTTAATGCTTTCCAATAATAATCAACCTCTGCCTGATCCTTACAACGGATAGAGAATGAAATGGCCTCATTAAATTTGAAGAATGGACCAGCCGCCAAAATCTGGAACCGCATCCCCAGCACCTCCATTTCAGCCACATCAAAGTTGCCGCCTGGGTTTTCTGCATTTTTATAGGCTTTATAAGATATCAATTTTCCTTTTTTGAAGACGGATTGGTAATACCTTACAGCTTTTTTTGCATCTTTTTCAATCCATAAACAGGGTGTAATTTTTGGGTTGGGCATATTTGCTTTTTTAGTGCGTATTCTTTAACCGGGGAATTTGCTCAGATCCATAAAAAAGGGTTCCCAATTATGTCCATCCGGGTCTTCTACGGAACGCTGTTGCATGAATCCGTAGTCTTTCGGTTCTGCATATTCTCTGCCTCCGGCTTTAATGGCCTTTTCTGTGAATGCATTTACCGCATCTCTGCTCTCCAATGACAGCGCATTGATGGCTCCCACATTCATTTTGGCATCGATGATTTCTTTGGAAATAAATTGTTTCAGTTTTTCGTGGGTTAGCAACATTACAAGAATGAAATCGCTCCATACCATACAGGCCGCGGTATCATCCGAAAATTGGGGATTGTTGGTAAATCCTATTGCTTCATAAAATTCCCTGGATCTTTTTAAGTCGCTTACCGGAAGGTTGATAAATACTTGTTTTGCCATAACGATTGTTTTTTGTGATTCAAATTTGCAGAACTTAACGGGGCATTTTTTTACGCATCCGGAATATTGGGTTCTACCAGCCTTTTTAATTTATCCAGGGAATCCTGCCACCCTAAATAGCACATCTCTATGGGGATGGCTTCCGGTATCCCGGTCTGTGTTATCTTAATTTCCGTGCCACATATTACTTTTTTGAATTCAATGCTGGTAACCATCTCCCCCGGTAAATGACTGTCGTCAAACCGGTCAGTTGCTCTAATTAGTTCATTCTCCCGAATTTCCAAAAATTCACCTCCAAAGTGCTGTTCACTTCCCGTACCAAAATTTTGAAAAGACATTTTATAAGAGCCCCCCGGTTTGAAATCATACTGTTGAATTTTGGCAATGAATCCGTAGGGAGGAAGCCAGGTGGCATAAGCCGCTACGTCAGAAAAGGCTTTGAACACCCTCTCTGGTGAAGCGGCCAAAATCCGGTGTAGATGAATAGGGTTGGTAGACATAACGTTAAACTATTTTATAACTTTTAGGATGAATGCGTGAATGATATTTTTTTGAATTTTTACACATGGGTTCTCAAATTTTACAGATTTCTTTCTTTTTATTAAGGAAGGAATTTCTTCTGTATTTGGAACTTCAAAAGTGAGGAGTAATGGAGAATTTTTGTGGGGCAGGTTATGACAATTTTGGGTCAAATTGCGTAAATTCATAGCCTCCTTATTTTATGATCAGAATTTCAATCCTGGTACCGGAATCATCTGTAGTGCAAGCAATCGCAGATCCACAATACGTATTCTCGGCAGCGAATCAGTTTTTGGCCTCTGCAGGAAAAAAGCCATTGTTTGAAGTGGAGTTGGTTGCTGCTAAACCGACAATCGAACTGAATAATGGCCTTTTCACCGTACATCCAAATCGATTGTTGAACGAAGTAGAACAAACCGATTTGATCTTTGTTCCGGCATTGTTTGGAAACATGGCTCAGGCCATATCTTTAAATGAGGCTGTAATCCCTTGGTTAGTGGATCAATATAACAAGGGAGCAGAGGTTGCTTCACTTTGTGTTGGCGCGTTTTTACTTGCCTCCACCGGGTTGTTAAATGGAAAACGGTGTTCAACGCATTGGGGTTTTCAGGAAGAATTCAAAGAAATGTTTCCCAAGGTGGAACTGGTACAAGGGGGAATTGTAACCGAGGAGAATGGAATTTATTCAAGTGGCGGGGCACATTCCTACTGGAATCTGTTGCTTTACTTATTAGAGAAGTATTCAAACCGGGAAACGGCCATTCTTGCCTCAAAATATTTTGCCATTGATATCGATCGCAACAGCCAGGCTTCTTTTTCAATTTTTAAGGGACAGAAAAATCATTATGATAAGGAAATTCTGGAATCGCAGGAATACATTGAAAGAAATTTTCAGAATAAATTCATTACCATAGAATTGGCGAAATTGGCGAGATTGGGGCGCCGTACTTTCGAAAGGAGGTTTAAAGAGGCTACCAGTAATTCGGTTATGGAGTATGTGCATCGAATAAAAGTGGAAGCCGCCAAACGGCAATTTGAAACAACAAGAGCAAACATTAACGAGGTGATGTATGATGTAGGGTATAATGATAGTAAATCTTTCCGGGTCATTTTTAAAAAAGTAACCGGCATTACTCCCAATGAATACAGAAGGAAATATTACAAGAAGGCCCCAATCGAAATATAGCCTTTGCCTTTCCGCAATTGAAAACAAGTTTTCATCGCTTCAAAACAAAAGCCCGGATTACCCAGGGCTTAGTTTGTTTGTCGGGATGACTGGATTGGCTTCGCCGATCCTAATGGGGGTAAGGCAAACAAATTAAGCCATGCCGTTCCGGCATTCCGGCTCTTTTATTTTTCAGCAATTGAAAACAAGTTTTCATCGCTTCAAAACAAAAGCCCCGGCGTACCCAGGGCTTAATTTGTTTGTCGGGATGACTGGATTAATTACATTGATCCAGGAGTGGGTGGAGGCTAAACTGTTTAAGCCTTCCTCGCTATCGCTCAGGTATGTTTTCCTGTTTTTTCGATTCAACAAACAGTAGTTTGTTTCTCTGCAAAACAGCAAAACCCCGGCTATTGCCGGGGCTCAAACAGTTTGTCGGGATGACTGGATTCGAACCAGCGGCCTCTTCGTCCCGAACGAAGCGCGCTACCGGGCTGCGCTACATCCCGCAGTATGGCAAAGATATAATCTGTTTATTTTTGTACCCTTAGTTTTTTCTTTGAACAAACAGCATACCGCTTTTGTATTTAATTTATGCAAGCAGAAAACAGAAAAACTGCGTATATAACCGGTGGTACCAAGGGAATTGGGCTCGGAATTGCGCAATCACTATTAGCCGCCGGGTATAATGTGGCCATCACCGGTAGAAAATTATCATCCGCACGGGAGGCTGCATTATTGCTTTCGACAGATGAAACCCGTGTCCTGGCTCTTGAATCGGACGTGGGAAATGCAAAGGCTGAAAGGGAGGCGATTCAAAAGGTAATCAACAAGTTTGGAAAATTGGATGTACTTATTGCCAATGCCGGCGTTGGATATTTTGCAGCTATTGATGAAATGTCGGAAGATCTGTGGAACGAAACCATCAACACCAATTTAACCGGGGTATTCCATACCGTTCGCGCAGGAGTGGAGGAAATTAAGAGGTCACGAGGTTATATCATCACCATTGCCAGCCTGGCCGGCACTAATTTTTTTGAAAACGGAGCGGCCTATAATGCAAGCAAATACGGCCTTGTAGGATTTACCCAGGCTATTATGCTCGATCTGAGAAAATATGGAGTAAAAGTAACAACCATTATGCCGGGCTCGGTAACCAGTCATTTTAATAACCATATTCCCAATTCCACCGATGCCTGGAAAATTCAACCCGAGGATATTGGAGAACTTGTGGTGGATTTGTTGAAAATGAATCCCCGCGCTCTGCCAAGTAAAATTGAAATCAGGCCTGCCATGCCGCCAGAAAAAAATACATCTCCTTTTCCAAAAACCAATCAACAGGGCAATACTAAAATCTGATTATTCCTCAGAATGGAGAAAGATAATTCATGCAAATCATCATTTAAAATATGCTGACTAATCCCTTGGGCACTCTCGGGTGCTGATGGCAGGCTTGCATGGATCGTCTGCATTCGTAGTATAGGTGTGTTGATCCCAAACAAAGGCAAACTCAGAGCTCCCATTATTATTTGTATATTTTTTATGTCCTACCGGGGCATCGTGGGCAATACCTACCCTGACTTTACTGGTTTCGTTATCCTTACCCGATAAATTGAAGGAAAGTGTGAGGGTAAAGGCATCCGGATTTTGAAAAGTGGTACTGCCCCTGTACCATGCACCCATTCCAATATCCAGTTTGTTTTGTGTAACCTCTAATCCCAATTGGAACATTTGGTTTTGCTGCTGTTTACTAAAATTGGCAGCCAGGCTGTAAGTCCAGTTTTCGTTATTGCTGTTGGTATATAAAATATTGCCCGACCAAAGCACTGGCACTACACTTTTATCTTTACTATTGGTGGCTATAAGGGATTCATCCGGATGATTTACGTGTTTGGCGGTGGCGCCAATCAATAACCTGGAGTTACCCTTCATCCGGTAACTAAAGAACAAGGCGGGAGAAATATCCAGGTACCAGTGTTTGTTATTTACCGGAAGGTCGGCTCCGGTTTCCGATCCATATATTATTCCATTTGCATCCAGTTGATCCGCAAAAAGCAAATCACTGTAATCAATTCTACGCTGTACAGCACCCGCTTGCAAGGCACCCGTTAAGAACCAGCGGGGCATTTCAGAATTTGAAGCTACCGGATCGGCACCGGGACAAAAGGTATAGGCATAAGAGACATGAATCCCTGTCTTTTTTAGGTATCCCTCACTGGACGTGGTGGCGAGCAGGCCTATACCGCTTTGTAAGCCAGGAATATATTTATCAATTGAAAATGCAGTATAGGTGAACTGGCTGGGGATAGCCCACCATTGCCTCCTCACGATAGCGCTTATGCGCAAATCATGATCGCCCGAACCGGTAGCAGCCGGATTGAGGTAGATGGGTGACATATAAGGCTGGGAGAATACCGGATCCTGTGCCTTTGCATTTCCAAAAATTATTTGAACGCAAAGAAGGATCAGGAAAATTTTATTCATTCGTTTCATAATGGGGCGGTTTATCGGATTATGGTGATGAATCCCTTTTTCTCTAACTTCCCATTCTTCGGGTTTAACATTCCTTTCCATTCTGTACCGTTTATGTAGTGGGCTTCAATAAACCAGCTATACGCTTCCTGTTTGGTATTTTGACCATTTTTCCAATTCCCATTCCAACCCTCATTGGGTACCCCGTTTCCATCCAGGCTTCGGGTTTCAAATACCTTCTGCCCCCATATATTATAGATTACCAGATGGTAATCCTTCAACCCTTTTCCCAAGGGTAGGAATTGCCTGAGTTCAGCCTTATGGCAACCCGGACAAAATGCATTGGGTACATAGAGATACCCCGGTACCGGTAACACATATACGCTGATTGTGTCTGTGGCAAAGCATCCGGTTTCATAATCCTGCACCAGGAGGTTAACATGATATGTACCCGTATCGCCATAACTGTAAGTAATGGTATTTCCTGGCAAGGTTTGCTGGTTTCTGTCGCCTGGGTTCCATAACCAGGTGGCATTGGGTAAGGCGGATGCAGAATCGGTAAAGGTGAAGCTGTAATTGGGTTGGTATTGCACCATGGACGGGCTAACCACAATATTTCTCGGCCCCAATGTTTGAATAATAAAATTGCCCAAATGTGCCGTATCGCCGCATCCGGCATTGTTCTTTACCAATACTTTAATGCTAAAGACATGGATGGCGGTAACCCCGGAGGCAACCTGGAAATGGTAGCTGAACGGATTACTGTTGCCCATAAGCACATCATTTACATACCATTCATATTGTAGCGATCCCGGCCCCGGATAATTTACATCAACAGAAAATTGAGCAATCGTATCGGTATTGCAGGTTTTAATTTCGAAAGGCTCAAATACCGCCTGTGGCGTACTGTTTACAGTAAAGGAATAAATACTACTGTCCTTACATCCTGCGAGGTTCGTGGTAATCAGTTTTACACTATCAATACCCGGAGTAGTAAATATATGTGAGGCGGTTGGACCGCTAACATAAAAGACTCCCGGTGCCTGCTGGCTGTCGTAAAATACCCAGTTTACCGAAGATGTAAGCGCCGCATTCTGGGCACTTACCTGCATATTATATGGAGCACAGGCAGGGGTTGTTGGGTCTACTATAATTTCTGCCGGTACAATATCCACAACGGTAACCAGGGCAGTGGCCGTATCCGTACAAACTGTACCAAAACTATTAACCTTTCGGGCAACCAGTTTCACTGTATATACACCGGCAAGGTTATAGAAATGCGTAGCATTTAACCCTGCCGTAGAAGTGTTATCTCCCCAATACCATTCATAAGAATTTCCATTCATCGAATTATTATTGGTGGTTACCGATTGGCCGGTGCAGATCAGGTTAGGGGTCAAAGTAAAGGATGCCTGGGGTGGATCATAAACCGTAATCTGTTTATCCGCCGAAGTATCGGCACAATAATTTTCGAGGGTGAAATGTGCCGTGAAATTTCCTCCGGTTAAATAGGTGTGAGAAATTACACTTTGGGTATTGGGCACCGCCTCTATAGGCGAACCATCGCCAAAATCGACATAAATAACGGTTGCCCCGGTGGAGCTATTTTGAAAATCAACGGTATGCGGTGCACAACCATATATTTGGCTCCCATTGATGGCAATATGCTCCTGGATGTAACTTGGCGATACTATCACATCCATCGTGGCCGTATCACTGGCACAGCGGTTCACCATGATAAGCGTAATCCGGAAGGTATCGGTAATGCCGGTAATATATTGATGCGGTATTGAACTGAGTGTGTAAGTCGTATCCCTGGTTCCATCTCCAAAATCCCAATAATAGGTGGTGAAGGCATCCTGTCCAAAGGAGCTGTTTATTACTGTGTCCCTAAAGGGGGAGCAGCCAATTCCCTGTGCAAAAAAACGGGCCTTTGGCTGTGCATATACTTTAATGCTATCCATTTTCATAACTGTATCGCAGCCGTTATATGCTTTTAAAAGAATGAAATAAGTGGTATCTCTGAATTCGGGACTTGGATTAAATATTACCGGAGCCCCGGGTTGTTCAATATTAGAAAGCGTTTGTCCGTTACCGAAATCCCAATAGTATTCAATGGATCCATTTAAAATACTGGATGTGTTGGTGAAATTTACTGAAAGTGGACCACAGCCTGCCGTAGTGTCTTTAATGAAATTAGCCACCACTGCCGGTCGGGTGTTGAAGGTAAGTTCCATGCTGTCGGGCAGGCATCCATAAGGACTGATGGTTACCAATTTAATGGTAACAGTTTGCCCCGGATTGGTTATTATGAAGGATGGCGGTAAACCATTGGTTGTGGCGGGAATAAGGGTGCCATTTTGGTACCAGTTATACTGTGCATTTTGAAGGGGTAGGTGTGTAACGGTTATAATGGTATCAAGGTTTACCGGGGCACAAAGTAATAATTGAGAGGCGGTAAATTCCGCATGGGCGTCCGGCTTTATCTCTATACAAACTACATTGGAAGGATTTGCCTGCGTACCGGAACATAGGGAGGTGGTAACCATCCTGCGATAACAGGTAGCCACTGCAAGTGAAGGAGGGGTATAATCGATATTGTTTTCCCCTGTTAAATCAATCCATGTGTTTCCATTATCTGTACTAACCTGCCATTGGTATTGATAGGGGCCCACACTTCCTGCGGGAGTGGACCCCGTAATGGTTCCGGGTGCTGTGTTGATGCAGGTTTGAATGGCGCCGCTTATCGTATTATTGGAAAGGACTGAATATACAATGGATAGTTGATCACTGCTTGGAGGGCAAACCCCATTGCTAATTGTCCATTCAAGAACATAAGTGCCAGTACTCATTCCCGTTATAGCAGTTGAGTTATTGGCTGGCGCAACTATAAAGGCATTATTAGGCCCACTTACCTGGCTCCATATTCCGCTGCCAATAGTGGGGATATTTCCTAACACCGAAGCAGAGGGGATACAAATATTTTGATCTGGCCCGGCATCGGCAACGGTTGGATTATCATAAATGGTTACCGTTACCTGATCGGTGGAAGGGGTACAATTGCTGAATGAAATCGTCCACTGAAATACATAAACTCCCGGGGTTAACCCGCTTATTCCGGTGGATGCCTGGTTGGGGTCTGCCATGGTAACCGTATTACCCGATACCTGGCTCCAAACACCTGTGCCCACCGAAGGAGTATTGGCAGAAAGGGTGGTAGAAGTGGCCAGACAAAGTTCCTGATCCGGACCGGCATTGGAAGTAGTAGGTCCGGATGAAATAGTAATGTTAACTGATGAATTGCTGGAGCAGGCGCCATTTGTAATGGTCCATTGGAAAGTATAATTTCCTACTGTTAATCCGGTGATGCTGGTATTCGGCGATGAAGGCGTGGTAATAGTTGCAGGAACCCCGGAGGTTTGTGTCCAAAAGCCTGTACCAATTATCGCAGTATTGGCGGCCATGCTGGCAGTTGTTCCGCAAATAATTTGGTTGGGGCCTGCATCAGCCACTGTAGCGGGCTCGTAAATATTTATCTGCACATTGTCCTGCGTAGATGGGCAGACGCCATTGGCTATTTCCCATTTTAATATATAGGTTCCAAAGGTTAAACCGGTAACCTGGCTGTTGGCCTGGTTGGGGCTGCTGATACTCGCGCCTGGGGGGCCGGAAATAAGGCTCCAGGTGCCGGTACCTGTGCTGGCTGTATTTCCGGCAAGGGTAATCGCATTTACATTACATAACGATTGATCCGGACCTGCATTGGCAATTGTTGGGGTGGCCGTTACCGTTATACTTACGTCATCCTGACTTGCGGCGCATATCCCATTACTGATGGTCCACCGGAAAACATAAGTCCCGGTAATGAGTGAACTAACGGTGGTATTTGCCAAAACTGGATTATTGATGCTGGCTCCCGGAGGTCCCGAAACCTGCGTCCATGCTCCTGTACCGATAGTAGCATTATTACCTGTTAAGGTAACCACCGATGAACAAATGGTTTGATCATTACCTGCATTGGCAACCGTAGGATTGTCGTAAATGGTAACCTGAATTTCATCTGTATTGGGCGTGCAATTTAAATAACTGATGGTCCACCTGAATATATAAACCCCCGGTTGTAAATTGGTGACTGCGGTATTGTTTTGTGTATTATCTGTAAAGATGGCACCAGCAGGCCCCGAAACCTGTGTCCATGCCCCGGTTCCTGTACCGGGGTTATTGGCCGCAAGGGTAGTAGAGGTTGCCTGGCATAAGGATTGATCTGGCCCCGCAAGGGAAGCGGAAGGCCCTGAAGAAATAGATATGGTTACTGGGGAACTGCTGGTACATGCCCCATTGCTGATGGTCCATTGAAAACTATAATTACCGGGCAATAGGCCACTGATGGTGGTAGTTGGTGATCCGGGAGTATTGATGTTGGCCGGGGCTCCGGAGAGTTGTGTCCACGACCCGGTACCTACCACGGGCGTATTTGCTGCCATGCTGGTACTGGTTCCGCAAAGTGTTTGGTTCGGCCCTGCGTTGGCTGTTGTTGGAGTGGCGCTAATAGTCACCTGTACATTATCTGACGTTGCCGGACAAACGCTGTTGTTGATCGTCCAACTGAATATATACACACCGGGTGTTAGCCCTGTTACAGTTGTATTATATTGGCCCGGATTGGAAATAGAAGCTGGGGTGCCGCTCACCTGTGCCCATTGCCCGGTGCCAATGGATGGGTTATTACCAGCAAGGGTTATAGATGAAACATTACATAACGCAATGTCCGTGCCGGCATTGGCGGCACTTGGTCCGGGAGAAACAGTAACCGTTACATTCGAAGTATTGGAACAACCACTATTGGTTACCGTCCACGAAAACACATAAGTTCCGGGTGCGAGGTTCGTAATAATGGTTCCGGGAGATAAAGGGTTGGAAATATTAGCACCAGGAGGTCCGCTTACCTGCGCCCATTGCCCCGTACCAGGCGAAGGAGTATTCGCCGCCATAGTGGCCGTGGTGCCACAAATGGTTTGGTTGGTTCCGGCGGTGGCAACTGGTGGCGTTTGTACAATGAGATTCTGATTTGCAGTAGTTGTACCGCATTCATTGGCGACACCCAGGCTGATGGGAAATGTTCCGTTGGTTGGAAAACTGATTGTTCCCGGATTGGCTAAACCAGAACTGGAAGGGGTGCCTCCCGGAAATGCCCAGGTATACGTCAAGGTATTGCTGCCGCAATTCGTTACAGTGGCTGTTGGAGAAATGGACACAGGAGCGCACCCGTTGGTGATGCCACTAAGCGTTACCGTTGGCTTCCCTTTTACCGTGACCGTTTGGCTTGTTGTAAAAGTGCCACATGGATTTGTTACAGCCAGGGTGATGGTATAAACGCCTGCTCCCTGAAAATTAAATTGGGGGCTGACGGAAGTATTATTGGTTCCCCCTGCAAATGTCCAATCCGAGGCGGATCCGCAAAACCCGGGAGTATAGGCTACCGACCAACTCCTGGTAAGGACATTACAACTATTTGCGGTGGGCGTATTATCAGTGGCTGTTACCAATAAGGGGAAACATCCCTGGTTGTTATTTAAAGTGAAGGATGGTACAGGTACTGCGGCAATGCAAATTTGTTTGGTAACAGTGGATGGCCCGCAGGGATTGCTTGCTTCCAGGGAAATAGTGTAGGTTCCGGGAGTAGTATAAGTGTGGCAGGGGCTGGTAGAAGTAGAAGTATTAGCCGCACCACTTGCCGGGTCGCCAAAGTTCCAGCTATAGGCTGTAACAGTAGAACAGGAAGGACCATATCCTCCCAATATGCTTGTATTGGCGAAACAAATAGACTGCCCCACACAACCGGTTAACGGCATATCAAATTGAGCAGTGGGTTTTATTCTTATCTGGATATTACCTGCGGTATAAGGCGTATTATCGCAGGCATTCCTAACCGTTAGTGTGGCGGTATAAGCAGACTGTGGGCAGGAAGATGTGGTATAGGTATGGTTGATGGTTTCATCTGTATTGGTGCCATTCAGGGGATGGTTTAAGGTAACAGAAGTTCCATCACCAAAATCCAAAACGTACGTTGTCCCTGCAGAATTACTTTGCCAGTTGTTAATGATGAACGGAACGGTGGCGGGAGCACAAAGCCCGGTTGTATTTCCCAACGTGCCAAGCCCTCCGGCAGGATTGCTCTGGTTTGCCACCGTATAGGTTTTGGTAGCCACACAACCCGGGTTGGTAGCGGAAACCCCGGTGAGCGTAAGGGGAAAAGCGCCAACCTGGGTATAAGTATGCGTTAATGGAAAACTGGCCATGGATAAGCCCGTAAGAATAGGCGAACCATCGCCCCAATTCAGCGTATAAGAACTTACACAGCTATTATTTACTGAAATATTGTTTACTGTAAGGGTATAATTCGGGTTTGAAGTGGTAGGAGAGTTATCGCAGTTTCTGAATGGACTGAAAATATTGGGATCTTCCAATGCTATATCCGGAATTTGTTTAACGGTAACAGTGGTATTGGCAGAAGCAGAACAACCCTTGGAATCGGTAATGGTCAACGACACATTGAAATTCTGGCTTCCACATCCTAAAGCGGTATAAGCATGCGTCGGGTTTGACGAAGAAGAACTGGTAGCATCTCCAAAATCCCAGCTAAAAGTAAACGGGGCCGTTCCGGATGTAATATTTGCAATGAATTGCACATTCGAACCGGAACAGGAATTGTTATTTGTAACGCTGATGCTTACTGCGGGTTGGGGATTGATGGTAATTGTTACCGTATCAATTGGGGTTCCTCCATTCAAGGAAACACTATAATTTCCACTGGAAGTAACAATTAATGAAGCGGCATTTCCCGGGGTAACAGCGCCATTTAAATACCAGGTAAAAGTGGGAGAACCTGAATAGCCGGTTACCGAAATGGACCCCGAATTACAAAAACTGGTTGCATTTGTAGGATTTAAAGTTTG
>Ga0116193_1001249_pt1 | contig 21642 bp, 17 predicted proteins | sample AD_UKC115_MetaG_FD_89892 | JGI IMG/M metagenome (GOLD analysis project Ga0116193, IMG submission 89892) | Active sludge microbial communities of municipal wastewater-treating anaerobic digesters from Hong Kong - AD_UKC115_MetaG | ecosystem: Engineered > Bioreactor > Anaerobic > Digestate... | reverse complement strand
CAATATCGGACGCTGGATCGGAAGCTGTGGGTGTAATATTATGGAAAAAAAAGGCAATGCCTAAGTGCTCTGGAATGCCAAAGGTTAGAAACCGTTGAAAACGGTTTTAGGAGAACAGCGCGCCTAATCCCCGCAATAAATTGCGGGGCTAATGCAATCAAAGGCCAGGGGTAACAATGCACCTCTGCAATGTATGGCGGGGATAAATAGCATCATATGCCCGGATCGCTTTGGTCATAAGGTAAGTCACGGTTTATAGAATGAGGACACGAAGGCATTTAAATATTAAGTGCTGGTTCGAACCTGTGGGTGAGCATAAGATTTTCCAGATGTATAATTGGCTTAATTCCATTAGCCCCGCAATTTATTGCGGGGTTGCAAAGATGATGAACATAGAACCGTTTTAACGGTTTATACCTCGCCCAAAGGCCATATGAATGTCGGATCACTCCTATTCTTGCTGTTGGCTTCATCTGACTTGGGCGGTAAAGAATCGTGAGCGCCTCTTAACACCTAACACCCGCCCACTGCTCCATTCGCATATTCAAGAAAATGCCAGGAGCAAGGACATATTCTTAAAGGCCCTTTTTATTAATGCCGATCATGTCCATGCCTTGATTGATCTTCCGACAAATCTGACAATTGAACAGACGGTTAAGCTTTTAAAAGGGGAATCATCGCATTGGATAAATGAACAACGGTTGACGATGGGGGCTTTTCATTGGCAGAGAGGTTATGGAGCTTTCTCCGTTTGTCCGTCGAAAATGAAGGAGGCTTGTGCTTATATTGCAGGTCAGGAAGAACATCACCGCCAACGCACTTTTCAGGATGAACTGAAGGCGCTGGTGAAGCACTATGGTTTAATTTGGAAGAACGACGAGTAGAAACCGTTGAAACGGTTTCAGGAGATCAGCACGTCCTAATCCCCGCAATAAATTGCGGGGCTAATGAATGAAAGATATTAAATGCATCTATGGTATCAGAGATTCTAATGCAATCTCAATGTAAAGGGTAATTTTCAGCGAATATTAGCCAGTGCTTGTGGGCCAGATAATCGGCCGTGAGCTGTGCATGTTTCCCAGGCAAACAATGTTCATTGGATTATTATAGATAGATGCGGCATGATGCGAGCCAGGCGGTTTCAAAAGTGCACATTGGATTGGAAACTGGTTCTAATCAACAACACGAGGATTGTATTTCATGAATCATCAACAAGATGTAACCGCTGAAAAGAATCCTCAGGAAACAGATCTGCCCTCGCAATCTATAGCTTCTTTTATACTTGTGCTCGCGATCATTGCCGCTTTTTATTTATTTGAGCGTTGGCTGTGGCATGTGCGTTTCGCCCAAGGCATGCTTCACCCTGGCGATGCTCCGGGCAATCTTGGCTTGGTTCCGGGAATTATGTTGGTACCTGTGTTACTCTTTCTCCTCTTCAGAATACATGCCTGCTGGCGCAGTGAACAAGTTGCTGGAAGAATTCTTCTCTTTATCATCTTGCTTTTTATCCAATGCGGTTCCATCGCGCTGGGCGCTAATGTCTATGGCTCCATTATAAGCATGAACAAAATCAATCTCGATAATTTTACAATGAATTCTGTTCACAAGGCTTTGGACTTATATTCTTTATCAACAGGTTCCTATCCCACTTCACTCAAGCTGATGCTTCCAAATTATCTGCGATCCATTCCAACTTCATCCTTTGGGCGTAATCTGCCAGTGCAGTATCTGAACTTTTCCGATGCGAGCGATTCCAAAAAGTCGAAATGGGTCCTTTGGATGCCGGGACCCAATGCAAAGTTTGATATTGTTGATGGGCAGGAAATGAGAGAGGCCATGGTGGAGTTGAATTCGGGAAAGCTAAGTCCATGGCTGGATGAGCGGCTATTCCGATGGGGCACCGATTCCGGCCAGCGGGATGTCATGATCAGTTCGCTGGCGGATTTCCTGGATCAATCAACCGTGAACCAGGTCAAAGAAGCTCTTGATGCCTATCATGAAAAACATGGCAGTTATCCAGGCGGATTGAAGTCGCTAGTCCCTGAACAACTGCCGCATGGAATTCCAAAAACAGGTCTTCACGCATGTTATGATTATAACATCGATTATAAAGCGGCTTATCGGTATGGACAGAAAGAGCCCTGCGAAGCGTGGCTGTTATACCTTCCTGCGAGAAAACAGCTAAATACATCCGACATGGATAAAGCAGTGGCCCAGTTAAACCGCAGCGAATTTCAGCCATGGCTCTGTGATCTTATTTTTGATCCCAGCAACGGGACTACGTCGGATGGGGCTTATATACGACTTGGCATGCGCAAGGCGGCCTCGCAACCTGAAATGCAAAAGCATTGAACCGCGAAGTCGCGAAGAAGCGCAAACAATGCTTTATTACTTTTGATTATGCTTCTTAGCGATTCTTCCGCCTTCGCGGTTTGTATCATTATTTCGTGTCCAAATTATTCAGCATGGCAAAAAATAACGCACCGGCCACGGCGCAGACGGGGAAGGCGAGGGCATTGAGAAAAGGAATATATAATAGAAGCGTCACCATCATGCCGAATCCGAGTGAAAAGGCATAGCGCGCGCGCAGCAATACCCAAATTTCCTTCCAACTCAGCCGGCGGCGGTCAGCCGCATAACTTAGAAATTCAAAGGAGTTCCAGCGCCACGTCCAATACAAACTCGCCGCGAGAAACAGCCCCGAACCAACGGCCGGCAACAGGTTCAGCCCGAATATCAGCAGCATGGCAAAGCCATAATACAGCAGGCGCTGGGCCTGCGCGACGATGGCATAAGCGATCTCCCGCATCAGCGCCGCCGCGCCATTGCGCTCGGGCACGAGCAAGCCGCAGGCTTTCTCCGTGGCTTCCGAGAGGAAGTCGTGAAATGGCGAGCCGATGAGCAGCGCCACGGGAGTGAAAATGAAATAGATGAGGATCAGCACGATGGGCCAGAAAAGAATTTTGATCGTCATGGCGAGCGTCTGCCAGAACCAGCCCGTATGCGATGCGAGCAAATGGCGCAGCAGCGAGGACACTTCGGCATAGGCCCAGCCAAAGATCACTCCCAATACCAGCAGATTAATGATGAGCGGCGCAATGGCCAGCGCCAGCAGTTTTGGACGGCATAACAGGAAACCCGCCGCCTGGAACGGCAGCGCCAGCCCTTGCAGCCATCCGCGCGCGCCCGCAAAAACCTCAGCGGCCCGGATCCCTATAGTTGCCATGTGTTTTGAATCCGCCACTTCATCCAATCCTTGCTTGTTTTGCCTGAGCATACAAATCCATGATGCGAATGGCGAAGAATATCGGATTTTGCTTCGATTTTGACGTGCCCTTGCGCACTATGTTTCTGTCATGAACAACAAGACCACGCGCACGCCTCTCACCCTGGCCGAGTTGATCGATCTGGAGTATTTGCTTCAGCGCGATGGGCAATCAGATCGGCAGGAAGTGCGCCGGCGCGACCAGACCATTGGCGCGCAATTCGCCGATCTTGCCGGCAATCGCCGGGCATTGTTCCTCGCATGGCTCGAACGCATGCGCCATGATTCGCCCGATCCGCTGCCGGGCGAGACGGCCATTCGCGCGCTTAGTCTGTTATCGCTGCTGCTGATCATTTCCGGTTTCCTCTTGGGATGCGGCACGGGGCTTGGCGTCTTCGGCTATACGGGCGGGCATCCAGTCAATGTCGTGCATGTCATTGCCGTCTTTGTGGTGCTGCCGTTGGCATTGCTGCTGTTGATGCTCATCGCCGCCATGCCGCATGGGGCGCTACATGTGCCGGGTGCTTCGGCGGTGCAGGATTTGGCGCGGCTTATTTCTCCGGGGCGTTTGCTTCTGCTGTTTCAGCGCCTGTTGCCGCGCGAATTGCGACAGTCGCTTGAAATTGCGCTGGGGCAGATGCGCTCGTTTGATCGACTGTATGGGCGTCTGCGCACCTGGCTGCTTTTGCGGCTGGCCCAGCAATTTGCCGTGGCGTTCTTCACCGGTGCGCTGGCGGGCGCCCTGTCGCTGATCATCTTCTCCGATTTGGCGTTTGGCTGGGGAACGACTTTGCAGTTGCCCGCATCCGCTTTTCATCATCTAGTTAAACGACTAGCGACGCCCTGGTCATGGTTCTGGCCGCAAGCGTCTCCTTCGCTGCAATTGGTCGAAACAACGCGTTACTTTCGCCAAGGCGGCCATTTTGCCGGGCTGCCAGCCAGCGCCTCGGCTCCGCAACTGGCGCTGCTGGGCGGATGGTGGCCTTTCCTCATTGCCTGCATGCTTACGTATGCCTTACTCCCACGCATCTTAACGCTCATACTATCCTCCTGGCGATTGCGCGTGGCGCTGCATTCGATTCCGCTGTCTCATGCTCAGTTCGAAGGCCTGTATGAACGGCTGACCGATCATGGCAATCTGGCCGAAAATGTCGCGCCCTCGTTGGCGAATAATTCACCGATTGCCACAGCGGCAAGTGAATTTGCTGTGATCCTCTGGGAAATCGCGCTGGCACAAGACTCGCTTGCGCCACATCTATCCACGCCCATTCACGCCATGCATAGCGCCGGAGGGATGGATCTGTCGCGTGACGCGCTCGTTTTGGAATCCCTGCGCTCGCTCCATTCCGGTGCGGCCATTGTAATGATCGTCAAATCGTGGGAAGCCACAACGCGCGACTTTCTGCGCTTCCTGCAATCGGCGCGAGCCTCCGCGCCAAAAAATGCATCGATCCTTGTGGCGCCTGTTGAATTAAAGGACGCCATCGGCACGAATGCCGATATTGCGCCAGCGGAGGAAAAAGACATGCAACTGTGGATGCGCCAGATGCAATTGCTGGGCGATCCCTATCTGCGCGTGGTGAATTTGTTTGGAGAGCAGGGGCAATGAGCGAGCCGGTCTTCGCCGTCGTCGGCCATGTGAACAAAGGCAAGTCGAGTATCGTATCGGCACTGGCCGAGGATGATTCGGTAGCCATTGCCTATGAGGCGCGCACGACGACCGAATCGCAGCCGTTTGCCTTGCGCGTAGGCGATGAAACGCTGCTAACGCTGGTGGATACCCCTGGCTTCGAGCAGGCGCGCCATGCCTTGGCGTGGATGCAAGCGCGCGAGACTAGCGCCGTGGGGCGGGCCGAGGTTGTCGCGGCTTTCGTGCGCGAGCATGAGCAACGCGGCGAGTTTCAGGAAGAATGCCGTTTATTAAGGCCGATTCTGGATGGGGCGGGCATTTTATATGTTGTCGATGGATCGCGTCCATTCAGCGCCGAGTATGAAGCCGAAATGGAGATCCTGCGCTGGACGGGTCAGCCGCGCCTGGCCATGATCAATAAGATTGGCGAACGCGATTATGTGGCGCAATGGCGCGCGGCGCTCGATCAGTATTTCAATCTCGTTCACGAATTCGACGCCCATCAGGCTGATTACGCATTGCGATTGCAAGTGTTGTATGCCTGCCGCGAGTTGCGCGCGGAATGGCGCCCGGCGCTGGACCGCGCCATTGAGTTGATGCAGCGCGAGCACGCACGGCGCCTTGAGGAAAGCGCGCGCGCCATTGCCGCAATGCTCGTGGATCAACTTTCGCTTCGGCTGGATATACGCATTGCCGAAGAGGCGTTGCTCGATCCGCATAAAGCGCAATTGCAGGAGCGATATCGGCATGCGTTGCGTGATCGTGAACGGCGCTGCCGCGAGCAGATCGAGGACTTATACCGCCATCGCAGGGTGCGCCGGCAGGAATCGGAATTAAATCCGCTGACGGATGACTTGTTCTCCGAAGCGACATGGCTGCGCTTTGGTCTGACACGCGAACAACTTGCCACCACCGGCGCGGTGGGCGGAGCCATTGTGGGCGGCGGAATTGATGCGGCGCTGGCCGGGCATAGCTTCCTCCTGGGCACAGTGATTGGCGGCGCCATTGGCGGATTGACGGCGTGGTTTTCGCGCGAGACGCTTGCTACCGTCAAAATCAAGGGGCTGAAATTAGGCGGCCGGCTTCTGCAAATTGGCCCCATGCGCAATCCGCAATTCCCATGGATTGTGCTCGACCGCGCCATGCTGCATCACCAGCTCATCCGCCGTCGCTCGCATGCCCGGCGCGATGAACTAATCCTTGATTCCAAGGACCGTAATGGCATCAGCACCACGTTGTCGCTTGCCCAGCGAAAGCGTTTTGAATCCGTATTCCAGCGCGCCATCAAAGCTGCGGATCATGAGCAGAAGGATGCTGTAGGCTTTGACCTGGCGGCGCTCATCAAAGAGCTCCTTAAACAAGCATAAATCTTAACATGGCGCTTTTCAGCCTCGGTTTGCATACCAGTGACCAAAGGGACTTTCCCCGATTGATCAAGCTGGCAAACAGTTGATAAACGCAAGAGAGAAAGATTGAAAGCACACGAAAGCCCATCTGCAACCCGCAATCAAAGCGTAAAGAAGGTAGAATCACAATGCTTTCAAATCAGAAGGCAACATGGCTTCTTGGCTGTGCCTTGTTTGTCACGCCTCTGGCATTTGGCCTGGACCAACAAAAAACAATGCCGCAGCAGCAAATGCATTCCTCCCAGCAATCAACGCAAATGCATTCCTCGCAGTTGCCGTCACAGTCCGCCGCAAATATTGAGCTAACTCGTGCGAGTAAATTGATTGGCCACGAAGTTGTCGATTCCCAGGGCCATCGCCTGGGGACAATCAAGGATGTTGTGCTGGACAAATCCGGCAATCGCATTGCCTATGTCGCATTTTCGCATGGCGGCGTGGCGGGAATGGGCAACTCCTTCCTGGCGATTCCCTGGAGCGAATACACAGTGAGTGCCTTGCCGGAAAATCAGCATAGCCGTGGTATCAGCCACTTGTTCGGCGATAAGAACAATGACTTCCGCGTCATGCTGAGTATCTCGCAGGACCAGCTAAAGAATGTGACCGGATTCCGCGATGACGGCTATTGGCCCACACAGGCCAATGCCAATTGGCGGCAAGGCGCCAGCCAGTCCGACCGCAACAAAGATACAAAATCAACATTGAACCGTGACATCATCCGGCTGTCGCAATTGCTCGGCAAAAATGTGATCAGCGCCACTCCGCTGCAAATGACCTCTGGCGCAGCGCGTGGCAATGAATCGGCGAACACCATGAACAACCGCAATGAGCAGACCATTGGCGAACTGCGCGATGTGGCCCTGGCGCAACATAGCGTTGCCCCGCTTTATGGCGAAGTCAGTTTGAATCGTGATTTCCAGCAGGGCCAAAATGTCAGCAACAGTTTCCGCAGCATCGTCCCATGGTCGGCTCTGCGATTTACGATGGACAACAGCAACAATCCGCAAATTTCGCTGAACGTGCCCGATCGTCAGACGCTCCTGGCCTATGGCTATGACAGCAGCAAAGAAGAGAACATGCCCACTTTGGGCGAGCAACAGTATGCACAGCGCATCTACACCGCCTATCACCAGCAGCCGGATTGGGAGACGCTGGGGTTTGTCAGCCCGATGCCATCCAGTCCATCAATGCAGTCGCAAACGGGCATTAACAGCCACTCTGGCACGAGCAATCTGAATCAGCCAAATACGGGCAGCCATACCGGCTCTTCCGGCATGAATGATCAAGGCAGCCAGAAGAACTATTGAGACAACGATGAATGCAGGGCTAAAGGCAAAGGGAATGCATTCGCGACGCGCGGGTGCATCCTCTTTTATTCTTCCCTAATTGAAGAGCAGTTCATTGGATAAAGACTTAATGGGCGGCTTCATCGAAGCCAGCCCTGCTTTTCTGCCTGCTTCCTTGCTGTTCCCGGCGCAAAATATGCTTTCCCCTTCCCAAAACTAACGAACAGGAATTATGCCTCACGATGAGCACTTCCTTGCATATGGACGACCTGCACGAAAAGCATTCCGTTGCCTATAATTCCGTTTTGGCCGCAGTGGCACTGACCACCATGAAACTCGTCGTGGGACTGCTAACCGGCAGTTTAGGCATTCTCGCCGAAGCCGCGCATTCCGGCCTCGATCTAATTGCCGCATTGTTTACTCTGATCGCCGTGCGTATTTCCAGCCGCCCGGCCGACCAGGAGCACCTGTATGGGCACGGAAAAATCGAGAATCTCTCCGCCTTGTTTGAGACGCTTTTGCTGCTGGCCACCTGTGTCTGGATTCTATATGAAGCCTTCCGCCGCCTTTGGCTGGGAAAAGTCGTGGTCGAAGTAACGTTCTGGTCCTTCGCGGTAATGTTCATCTCTATTATTGTCGATTTCTCGCGCTCGCGCATGCTGGCGCGCGCCGCCCGCAAATACAACAGCCAGGCCCTTGAGGCTGATGCCCTTCATTTCTCCACGGACATCTATAGCTCCGCCGTGGTCATTCTTGGCTTGGCGTTGGTGGCCTTGAGCAATGCCATTCCCGGCATGGGAACCTTGCATGAGGCCGACGCATTAGCCGCCATTATTGTGGCCGGCATTGTCATCTGGATTAGTTTGCGCCTCGGCCGCCGAACTGTTCAGGCGCTGTTGGATGCCGCCCCGGAAGGATTGCAAAGGCAAATTGTCGAGGCGGTGGAATCACTGCCCGGCGTGGTGGATTGCCATCGTGTGCGCATTCGATCTTCCGGTCCGCAATCCTTTGTTGACGCCCATATTACCGTCAATGGGCACAAGAGTTTGGAATCGGTGCACTCATTGACCGACCGCATCGAGGAATTGGTCCAGTCGATGATTCCGGGCGCCGATGTGACTGTGCATCCCGAGCCGCTGGAAAGAAATCAATCCTTTACCCAACATAAAATTAAACCGCAGGAATAATCATTTTCTTTTTCCGACGCCCCCTCGCGCCGGCGCTGCTTCTTTGATATACTTTGCCATGCAAAATATGAAGAGAGGACTTGCGCAGTGCCATTGTTGAACGAAGCGCGCTGGTGGGAGGTGCTGGACAAGGAGCGCATCATCTGTACGCTGTGTCCGCGCCATTGCCTGCTGGCCGAAGGCAAGCACGGCTTTTGTTATATCCGCAAAAACGAGAACGGCCAGTTGGTCAATCTCGGATATGGTCATCCCATTGCCTTGCATGTGGATCCCATTGAAAAGAAGCCATTGAATCATTTCCTGCCCGGCACCGACATCCTTTCGCTCGGAACTGCCGGCTGCAACATGGGATGCCGTTTTTGCCAGAACTGGGATTTATCCACGGCGCGCGAAACGCAGGAGCACACGCGCGAAGTCAGCGCCGAGCAGGTGGTGGAATTGGCGCGGCGTCAGGGCGTTCCTTCCATCGCGTTTACCTATAATGAACCCACGATCTGGGGCGAATACGTCATCGACATCGCCGAGCAAGCACAGGCTCACGGGTTGCGCACGGTGATGGTCACCAATGGGTATGTCGATCCCAAGCCATTGCGCGACATTTACGCGCATATCGATGCCGCGAACGTGGACCTGAAAGGCTTCACCCAGGAGTTCTACGGGCGAATGACGCTATCGAACCTGCAGCCGGTCTTGGAAACGCTGGTTCATCTGCGACATGAGATGGGGACATGGATTGAAATTACGAATTTAATGATTCCAGGCAAGAATGACGCTCCCACTGAGACCAGCCAATTATGCGAATGGATTGTAAACGAACTGGGAGTGGATACGCCGCTGCACTTTACAGCCTTCCATCCCGACTACCAATCGCGCGAGATTCCGCGCACGCCCGGCGAGACGCTTTCTAATGCGCGGCGCATCGCCATGGCGGCGGGTCTGCGCTATGTCTATATCGGCAATGTGCATGATGAGGATGGGCAAACGACGTTTTGCTGGCAATGTGGGATGCCGCTGATTCGCCGGAATTGGCATAGCGTAATGGAGAACCGGCTGCAGGACGGCCATTGCCCGAAATGCCAGGCCAGTATTGCCGGGGTGTTTTAACCACGAATCCACACAAACTTGCACGAATGAGAGCAAAACTCAGGCTTTGGTTTTAATGGCGCTACGACGTGCCATCGTGCCGTTGTGGTTATATGGCCTTGTCAATTTTTACTTCGTGTAAATTCGTGTGAATTCGTAGCCCATAAACATTTACTCCACCTTAATAATCCCGGGTATCTCCAAGGTAAACACCGCGCCACCTTCCGGGCCATTTTCCACGAGAACACTGCCGCCATGGGCCTTCACGACGTGTGCCACGAGCGGCAGTCCCATGCCGGTCCCATCCTTTTTTGTGGTAAAAAAAGGATTGAAGATATTTTCCATAATCCCCGGAGGAATGCCCGGGCCCGTATCCGAAAAAATAATGCGTGCATTTGTCCCATGCGCTTCGCTGCGAATCGTCAGCGTGCCGCCATCCTGCATCGCCTGGTCGGCATTCAAAATCAGGTTCAGGAAGATGGTTTGAATGGCATCACGGCAGCCAAACACCCGCGGCAATGCCGGGTCCAGCGAGGTGATGATATGCAAATCTTCGCGCTGGGGGGCATAAAAGTTTAAGATCCGCTGCAGCAGGTCGTTCAGGTTAAATGGCTCGCTATCCACCCGGGCCGGGGCCGCCATGTTCAACAGCGCGTCCATGATTTTTCCCAGGCGTTTGACTTCATGGCGGATAAAAACAGCCGCCTCGCGCCGCTGCGGCATGGGGCGTTCTTCATTGGCCACCACATCGGAAGCCGAGCGAATGATCCCCAGCGGATTGCGAATCTCGTGCGCCAGGCCGCTAATGAGTTCGCCCAGCGTGGCCAGCTTGTGATGCACCTGCATTTGCGCCTCGGCGCGCTTCTTATCGTGAATGTCGCGCACGACGCAGATGATCGAGGAGGTTTTTCCATTGAAATCATAAATGGGAGAAGAACTGACCTGAACCCAGCGCTTCTTGCCATCCCGCCCGACGATTAGTTGCTCGATCGAAGCGCCTTCGCTCTGTTCCGAGACTACCACGCGACCGGGAAAGAAATGCTGCATTTCATTGAATGGTTGGCATTGTTCGCTGCACTGGAAAATTCGCTGCCAAATGCCCTCCTGATAAAGCACTTCCTCCCGCCGATAACCAGTCAACTTCTCCATCGCATCATTAAAGAGCGTGATCTGCCCATCCTGTCCTATGACCACAATCCCTTCGGAGCAGTAGCGCAGCAAGGTTTCCAGCTCGCTTTGCGCCTTGACGCGGCGCGTCACGTCATGGGCGATCACCACTACCCCGCCCATTTCCTCCATGGCGATCAATTCCAGCTCCACCTGACGACTGCGCCCATTTCCCAACTCGATGGGAAAATCATCCAGCCGTGTTTTTTTATGAGAGCCGGCGGTCAGCAGCGAACGAATCATCTCCAATAGGAGACCTTGCTCCAGTGGTTCTTTGGTCAGTTCGCTTATAATATGTGCAAGTTTGGCCGTGCCGGTTTCCGGCGTGAGATTAGCGATTTGGCTCATCGCTGCATTCCAGTATCGGATAATTTCCAGCCGATCCACCCAGAACACGCCATCATCCATCACATCGGCCAAAGCCAGCAAAGCAGGCCTTTCCGGCGCCTCCTGATCTGAGGCCAGAACTGAGGACGAGGCAATTGAACTGTCCGCAGGAAGTGAAACCGCGTGTTTCTCAGAAATGCTTTTCATCTGCTTCACCAGCAAAAGCGAAAAATTGCCTTCTTTCTCAATTTTTGCTGCATGCAAAAAAATGGCCAGAAATTTTACTGCGGATACGAAAAAGTTAATGAAAGGACTAAAGTGGAGGAGGAAACAATAAACGTAATGCTTTCAATGATATATAATTTTTAATTTCAGAAATTCCCTGAGCTAATCCCCATTGGCTAGGGACTTTTCCGAAATAATTTTGGTGTCTTCATCCAAATACGCTGCTCCCCACAGCCACAATGCTGCTCCAAGCAAAATTACGGCCCCAACCACTCCAAAACCGACATTCAGGTTTCCCCCATGTGAATCTGATAATGCGCCAATGATGGGCGGGCTAATGGCATCACCCAAAGCATGGATGAAAAAGATATTCAGCGCAAAAGCACTCGCCCGCACGGAAGGATGCGTGACATTGGCCAACGCGGCATTGCTGGGACCTGTATTAAAGAAGAGACAAAATTCAGTCAGGAAAATAAATACCCAGGCCAGCGGGAATGGCGCCCATAACGTGGCAAGCAGCAGCGGGAAGGCGCAGATTAGTCCCGCCGCCGAAACAATGAAGTACGAGCCGCGCACCCGCCCCCGCAAGGCATCCCCGGCCATCCCCCCCAACAGCGTGGCGGTAATTCCGGTAATTGCCGTGATCGCGCCGAAGGCGATTCCGACAAATTTATCATCCGCCGCATGCCGGAAATGGCCGATGTAGGTGGGCATCCAGTGACTGATGCCGCCAATGGCAAAGGTCAACGCCGTCATACCCAGACAATTCAATACATAGGAGCGAGTTTTGAATAGCGGTAGGTAATTGGACAATTTCAGCCGGGAATGCGGCTGCACCCCGGCATCAGCCGCACCGCGCACCGGCTCGGGCATCAAAAGGCAGAGCAGGCCCAGCAGGATCCCCGGAGGCACTACGCCGTAAAATGCCCAGCGCCAATGCCCCATGCCGGCCAGCACCCCTCCCAGAGCATAGCCGATTGCACTGCCCACGGGAGTGGCCATATAAAACCACGACAAAATGCGTCCGCGATACTCGACGGGATACAGATCGGCAATAATGGTGGGAGCCGAAGGCCCATAGGCCGCCTCTCCCACGCCCACAAACATTCTGGTGATCAGCAGCATGGTATAAACGGTGGAAATTCCTGATGCGCCGCTGGCCAGCGACCAAAGGATCACGCCAATCCCCACCAGCACCCAACGAGAAAAACGATCTGCCAGAAATCCAAATACCGGCGACAGCACCATGTAGCTGCAAAGAAACGCAGTTGCGAGCAAACCTTTTTTCTCATCCGCAGCCGCATCACCCCGCAGCATCTCGGCGCCTATAAAAGGCAGCGCCGCAGCCAGGATGTAGCGATCGATATAATTGAACAGATTGATCACCAGCAGCAGGGCCAGGGCCGCGCGCGGGCGCAGGCGGCGTTCTGAGCGTGATTTGCCAATAAGCGGCACGGGTCAATCTCTCCAGCGATGGATGAACGTTCCGGCAGTTTGCCCCAAACCGCCTAAGCGAATCCAGTAGCAGAAGCAGTTGATGCGGAATTTTTTTCATTTTTTCTCTAGTGGCTGAACCAGCACTCTAAACTTGTTTGTGTACTGGTAAGATGTCGGTTATAAGCGAAAAAAACATGCAAATTCTCAAGGGAACTTGGCCCCTTTTACTTTTTTGGCTTACTCCATTAGATGAAAGAGGCTCCTTCTTGCAAGGTTTGTTTACTAGTTTTCTTCGCTTTTCTTTTGCTTTCTGCCGCTGCCAAAATGTGAAAAAAAGTTGACAACCTGCGGCTGAATGCGCTTAGGTGCTGACATCCCAAAGGGAGAACACGCATGAAAACGCCGCATTTCTGTGCAGGCTCCAAGGTCGTTTTGCGGTTGCTCGCCGCATGCGCCCTGCTGTCGCTCAGCGCGTGCGCCACGCGCGTGGACTGGACTCCACAACCTGATCCCTCGGCTTTATCCTGGAAAGTCGAGCCGGGATTCAATGCGTGGACCGACACACTGAAGCCGATGAGCCAGGCCATGCTCACGGCCCCGTTGCCGCTGCCCGAGCGGCTGAGTCTTCCCGACGGCAAACGCCTGCTGCCCACCTGGGCGGTGGCCGAGGCGGGACAGACTATTAAGGCCACGGCGAAGCGAACGCTCACGCGCCGTTCCAGCAAGCAGGAGGATGCCCCCAGCGGCACTGGTTACAGCCAGTGCGGCATGGCCTCTTGGTATGGACCGGACTTCGCCGGGAAGTTGACCGCCAATGGCGAGATTTACGATCCAGGCAGCTTTACCGCGGCGCACCAATCCCTGCCCTTCAATAGCGTGGTGGAGGTCAAGAACCTCTCCAATGGGCGAACCGTTCCCGTGCGCATCAATAATCGCGGGCCATTTGTGGACGGGCGGGTCATCGATCTGTCCGTGGCCGCCGCCAAAGCTCTGGGCTCTTACGACCGGGGCGTGGCGCGCGTGGAAATCCGCAGAGTGAAGTAAGATGAGTTTGTAGTGGCGGAAGTGAAGCCAAACGGGCCTTACGACCAGGCCGGCTGCGTCCAAGCCACGATCCACTTGTGGCAACCGAGGCGCCTGCAAGTTCGAGCCTGACATGTCCCTGCCGCCGTGTTGTTTCCCCTAAAGCATCCTCCCGCGCTGCTACCCCCAGACGGGAGGATGTTTTGATTATTTGCTATTATTCTGTCATTTCGAGCGCACAGTGCGAGAAATCCTCTGCGGAAACCAAAGATTTCTCAGTCGCTGCGCTCCTTCGAAATGACATCAATTTGCGAAAAGACATAAATTTGCCCTTGCTTCAGATTGTCAGTGGCGCACTGCGCATCATCCTCATCCTGCCAGGAGTCCCCTTATTATGAAGGTAACGCACAATTTTTCCCTGATCCTTTCCCTGCTCGCAGTTCTTTCGGTTGCACAGGCACAGAACACAAGGCCGTCGAGCTCACCAGCCACCTCCGTCGCCAGCGCCCCCGCCAGTTCGTCAACATCTCCAAAGGCGATTTATGCACAGGCCGTAGCTTACAAAGGCCCCTATTCCACGCTGCAAGACCTGCAAAAAGCCTTGCTGGCTGAAGGGCCGATCACCAGCCCTGACTTTCAACAACGCGACGTGATTGTGCGCTCATTCGAGAGCTTCATTCTGAAGGAACCCTTCGATCAGAACCCCGAAATCGTCCGCTATTTCCGCACCATGTGCGATCATGCCATCGACCAGATTGCCGCGGAAAAGGGCGAAACGCCTGGGGTGAAGATCTGGAAATTGTATGCCAGCAGCTACGTCTGCCGCGCCGGGAATACCGTCTTTGCCTTCGACCTAAATGCCGGACTCCATTCCCAGCGCTGGCAGCCGACCAGCGCCCCCAATTGGAGTGCCCCGCCCAAGACCGATACGGATTTCGTCATGACCGATGAGCAGATCGCGCGTCTGGCCAAACTCGTGGACGTCGCGTTCTACTCGCATCAGGACATTGATCACATTGATTATCAATTCATTCACGAAATGATCAAAGCCGGCAAGACGGTGGTGGTCACGCCTCCGGTGCTGAAGTTGGATGGGTACAAGGATTTTGCGAATAAGCTGACGGCGTTCACGCCGGAAGAAGGCAAAGTCTATCCCTTCGACGAACTGAAGGTTGAGGCTCTAGCCACGCGCCAGGAATACGCGCCGCCGCGCCCGTCCGTGCCGGACAATGTTTATCTCGTCACCACCCCGACGGGCGTGGTCTGCATGCACAAAGGCGATGCCAATGTCGGCGAAGAGGCGTGGAAGTATTTTGAGGCCTACAAGAAACGTGGCGGCAAAGTGGATATCTACATGGGCGGCTATTCCGGCTTTGCGCGCGGGAAGGACACGTTTCACGCCGAGCAGAAAATTCATGACGCATTCAATGATTTCATAATCCCCGGCCATTCCTATGAATGGGGGCATCTGCGCTTGGGCAATGGCAAGGTCATGACCTACTATGACATATTGGCCACTGAAGCAGAGCGCCTGAAAGCTGGCCGCGGATGCGTCCTGACCTGGGGCGAGTGCTATTGGTATAAGCCCTAATCCACAATTTTAAACCCGGGTAGGCCATTGGTCCACCCTACACCTTCATTTAATTGTGTTTGCCGTCCCTTGCGTCGATTAGGTCCATTTCGTCCCTTGGGTCCCTTATCCCGCACCATCTTTTTCTTCCTTTTCGCCCCCTGAGATTGCATCTTCTTTAGTCTCATGAAAATCCTGCATACCAACTTCCATAAAGGCTGGGGCGGACAGCCCAACCGCATCCTGGTGGAATGCCGCGGCCTGGCCGAACTGGGTCACGAGGTGGTCATCGCCTGCCCCAAAAACAGCCAGTTGCACCAGCGCGGCGAGGCCGCCGGACTGGAAATCTTTACCGACGTCACCTTCGCGCGCGGGTTTCGCCCGCAATTCCTGATTCATGATGCGCGTGCCTTGCGCCACCTTATCCGCCAGCGCGGATTCGACATCGTGCATACCCACGGCTCGCAGGATGCCTGGGCCACGGCGGCGGCGATGATGCGCTTGCAGCCGCGTCCCATTGTGCTACGCACCAAGCACAACATCTTTCCCATCCAGGATCACTCCTTCAACCGCCTGCTGTATGGCCGCTGCACTGATGGGATGGTCTGCGTCTCCAGCGCCGTGGTGGAATACTGCGCCGCCAAGCCGTATCTCAAACGCGAGAACCTGGCGCGCATCCATAGCGCCATTGATTTCACCCCGTTCTCCGAAGGCAGCCGCGATCATTCCCTGCGCCAGGAATTGGGCATTGAGGATCGCTATGTGGCCGGGGCGCTGGGGCGCTTGCGCCACGAGAAAGGCCACAAGTACCTGTTGCAGGCCTTGCCCAAAGTCATCGAGCAGGCGCCCGACTTCCTCCTGCTCATCGTCGGCTCGGGATCGCTGGAGGATGAACTGAAACAGATGGTGAGCGCGCTGGGCCTGGAGCAGCACGTGCGCTTCCTCGGTTTCCGCACCGACATCCCGCGTGTGCTCGGGGCGCTCGATCTTTTCGTCAGCCCGTCGCTCTCCGAGGGACTTGGCACCGCGCCCATGGAGGCTGGCGCCGCGCGCCTGCCCATCATCTCCAGCGAAGTCGGCGGCGTGCCCGATATCATCGAAAGCGGCGTCACCGGCCTGCTCGTTCCCCCCGCCCAACCCGAGGCCCTGACCTCCGCCATCCTGACCATGTACAAGGATCGCGCATTCGCCCAACGTTGCGGCGAAGCCGCTGCGATTTATATGGAGAAAACCTTCGGCGAGAAACGCCTCGTCCTCGAAACCGATGCGCTTTATCGGATGTGGCTGAAGAAAAAAAGGGCGGCATTTAGATCAAATGCAGTAGCCTGAGCGTCAGCGAGGGATTCACCATTCACTACTCGCTTAGCCTCCAGGTGGAGTGCTCATCTATTACGCTTTAAAAATGTTTCATTGTGAGTCCCTCGCTGACGCTCAGGCATCTGCATTTGCTTGCCTGCAAGTATTCTGGTAATATTTCCTGAATGAAGGCGAAAGAGAAAAACATGAAATACTACAGCTTTCAGGTCATCATCGAAAAAGAGCCTGAGGATGACGGGTATTATGCCTACAGTCCCACACTGCCGGGGTGTTTCAGCAATGGATTAAGCATTGAGGAAACAAAACGGAATTTCCGCGAGGCTCTTGAGCTGCATATTGAATCTCTACTCGCCCATAATCAGCCTGTTCCGCAGAATGAGAATCTTGTGCATGTGGAAGAGGTTACCGTGGGCTTTCCACAATGACGCGCATGCCACAAACCACGGCCAGGGAGATCGTGCGTTTTTTGAAAGCTCACGGTTTTGTTGAAGACCGTCAATCGGGAAGTCATTTAATGCTCTGGAGTGAAGCACGACAAATCTCTGTCACTATACCGATGCATGGTCATTGTGATCTGGGGCGAGGCCTTGCGGTTCGCATTTTGAAGGATGCTGGTTTTTCTATTGAGGATTATGTGAACGAGCGCTGAATGTCGCACCTATGCATCACGAACGAAAAAGCAACCGGTCATGAACCTCCACCTCGGCACCAGCGGTTACTCTTACAAGGAATGGAAAGGGATCTTTTATCCCGCCGATTTGCCGGCCAAACGCATGCTGGCGTTCTACGCCCAGCATTTTAATGCCGTGGAGATCAACAACACCTTCCACCGCATGCCCACCGAGGCGCTGCTGCAATCCTGGGCGGGCGAAGTCGCCGGCGATTTCAAGTTTATTCTCAAGGCGCCCCAGCAGATCACGCATCGCCAGCGCCTGAAGGATTCCGGCCAAAGCGTGGAGCATCTATGCGCGGTGGCCACCACGCTCGGCGAGCGGCTTGGCCCCATCCTCTTTCAATTGCCGCCGAATTTGAAAAAAGATGCCCCGCGGCTGGAGGAATTCCTTTCCATCCTTCCGCCGGCAATCGCCGCTGCCTTTGAGTTCCGCCATCAATCCTGGTTCGATGAGGATATCTTCGCCCTGTTGCGCACGCATCAAGCGGCGTTGTGCGTGGCCGAAGCGGAGGGCGAATTGAACGTGCCGTTCGTCTCAACCGCCGACTGGGGCTATCTGCGCCTGCGGCTGCCGGAATATTCGAAGCATGATCTGCGCGCCTGGGCCGCGCGCATTCGAGAAGCGAACTGGCGCGAGGCTTATGTCTTCTTCAAGCATGAAGATGAGGCGCGCGGTCCAGCCTTCGCACATCAGTTCTTGTCGATTTTTGAAGGGTTGAATACATGAATCGACTTAATCCTTTCGCCCACAGCAATTCCGAACGTCAGTCAGGCATTGCACATTACCCTTCTAACGCATGACGTGGCCGCGCCGTTGCGTGAGTCTGTTTTTTGCTGTTCTTAGTGTCCTCAGTGTCTCTGTGGTTCAATCCCACACTGACGTTCGGGCTACGGCATAAAAACCGATTCTTTGTGGCACAGCCGCCCTCGGCTGTGATTGTCTTTATCAATTCTCTATGGCACAGCCGCCCTCGGCTGTGATTTGCTTTCTGTAATCTTCTGTGGCACAGCCGCCCTCGGCTGTGTATTTTCATCCAGCAGCACACCATAACCGAGGTCTTCCCATGGCCAACCCACTCGATGAAATGATTCCCGGCACCAAATTGCGGCGCGTCGGTGATTTCACCACTCCTTCATTCATCAAACGCTATCCGCAAAACCCGGTCTTGTCGGCGCCTGATATGCCTTATCCCTCCACGCTCGTTTTCAACGCGTCGGTGGCGCAATACGGCGATCATTACGTGATGCTCTTCCGCAATGAGTATTATCCTGATGCCCCGCAGGAAACCCGCAAGGAAGCGCACCTGGGCGTCGCGGAAAGCGAGGATGGGCTGCATTGGACGGTCCGGCCCGAGTTCCTCGAGTTGCATCACGGAATCGTCAATAATGCGGCCTACGATCCGCGCGTAGTTCCGCTCGAAGGGCGCTACTACGTTTCGCTCTGCCAGGGCACGCGCTTTACTTGCCAGGCCGCAACGCTCGTCACTGACGATTTCCGCAACTTTGAATTATTCGACGTGGCGCCGCCATGCTCGCGCAACATGGTGCTCTTCCCCGAAAAAATCAATGGCCTGTATTACCGGCTGGAACGCCCTTTCTGGCAGGCTGTCGATACATTTGCCAACACCCGTAATGAGTGGATCAGCCCGCCCTATAGCGTCTGGATCGCCAGTTCGCCCGACCTCAAGCACTGGGGCAATTACAAGCCACTCTTGGAATGCGACGATTTCGATTTCGCCAACACCAAGGTGGGGCCTGGCGGCCATCCCATTAAAACCGACGAGGGCTGGCTATTGCTCGTTCATGGCGTCGATTGGGATCCGCAGCGTGGCAAGAATGGATTCCAACCCGCTTGGCGCAGCCGTTACCATGCCGGCGCGGTGCTGCTCGATCTGGATGATCCCACCAAGGTCATCGCCCATTCGCGCAAGCCGCTGATGACGCCCGAAACGCCCTATGAGCGAACCGGCGGTTTCCGCAACGATGTAATCTTCCCCATGGCCACCATCCCGCGCCCCAATGGAGAAATTTACATCTACTATGGCGCCGCAGACACCCACACCTGCCTGGCAACGTGTGCACTAAGTGATCTGATTGCGTTTTGCAAGGAGTAGGGTGGGTCTTGACCCACCACGTTCCGGGTTGGATGGACGTTCCGACTGATTGCGTTTTGCAAGGAATATAGGGTGGGTCTTGACCCGACAGGTTGGGTCTTCGACCCGACATCCTTTTGGCTTGTGATGACTGCCGCTCTATTTTTAGGCACCTCTAATTTGTCATTTCGAGGAAGCGCAGCGACCGAGAAATCCAAGAAAACCGAAGAATTCTCGCCGCTTCGCGACTTGAAATGACAACTTCAGGTGGAATGACCGAGTGCCGCATCGCAATTTGAAATAAACACCACCTGTCGGGTCGAAGACCCGACCTACTTTCAACCTACCAATGCTTGCCAACTTCTCGCCTGCGTGCTACTCTGAGCACGCGAGTTTTGCACCGGGCGATGCCATGACACCTGACGCTTTTCAACAGCTCCTGCTGCACAATGAGCCGCTTCTCCTCTTCCTCGTCATTGGCGTGGGGTATTTGCTGGGCCAGATCCGCATCGGCAGTTTCAAACTGGGTGTCGCCGGGGTGTTATTTGCCGGATTGTTCTTCGGCGCGTGGCATCCGCCCAACACCGCTCCGCCTGATCAGCGCGCCGTTATGGAGATCGGCCTCATTCTCTTTGTCTATGCCGTGGGCCTCACCAGCGGCGCAGGCTTTTTCGCCTCATTGCGCCTTCGCGGCGTTCGCTTCAATCTCGCCGTGCTGGCGGGGCTTATCTCCGGCGCGATTGTTGGCGTGGCGCTTGGGCGCATGATGGGGCTGAACATCACGGTTATCTCTGGCGCCTATTGCGGCGGATTAACCAACACACCAGCCCTGGCCGCCGTCACCGAACTTCTGCGCGGGCGCATGCCCCAGCAGGTGAGCGATCCGACCGTGGGCTATTCGCTCACCTATCCCATCGGCGTGTTTTCCGTCCTGATCATTTACCAACTTTTTGTCGCGCTGAAGCGGCGCGAACTCAAGGCCGAGCAAGAGAAGGTCGCCGCGATGGCCGCCGGCGCCGAGCGCGTTGTAGTCAAGAACTTCGTGGTGACCAATCCCACGCTTTTCAATCGCGCCATTGGCGAATTGCGCGTCCAGGAGGCCACCGGCGTCATCATCTCGCGCGTGCGTCATGAGGGCGATCTCTTCGTACCCACCAAATACACGCTTCTCAAGGAAGACGACATTATCGTCGCCGTCGGCAAGCAGGCCGACATCGAAAAGGCCGCGGAGTATTTTGGCGCTGAGTCGCACGAGCGCCTGGAACTCAGCCGCGAGAACATCGAAATGCGCCGCGTGCTTGTCTCCAACAAGGCGCTGGTGGGCAAGAGCATTGCTGAACTGGAACTCGATCGCCGTTTCAACGCGCAGATCACCCGCTTGCGCCGCGCCGACATCGATATGCTGGCGTTGCCCGATATCACTCTGGAATTGGGCGACCGCCTGCGCGTGGTCATGCCGCGTCAACTCGTCGGCGAGGTCTCGCGCTTCTTTGGCGATTCCGAGCGCATGGTGGCGCAACTGGACTTCACCGCGCTCACGCTGGGCATCGTCATCGGCGTGCTCGTGGGCATGATCCCCATCCCCATGCCCGGCGGCGGCAGCGTTAAACTCGGCATCGCCGGAGGGCCTCTGGTCGTCGCACTCATCCTGGGCAAATGGGGCCGCACCGGGCCAATCGTCTGGCAAATTCCGCTTGAAGCGAATCAAACGCTGCGCCACATCGGGCTGCTGTTCTTTCTGGCGGGAGTGGGCATCGGCGCGGGCGACCGTTTCCTGACCACGCTACGCTCCACCGGACCGCAGCTATTAGGATTGGGGCTGGTCATCAATGTGGTGACGATTGGGGTGGCGATGATCCTGTTGCGGCGGTTCGGGCATTCCTCCGTCACGGGAACGCTTTGCGCCATCAGCGGTATGCAGACGTAACCGGCCAGCATGGCGCGCGCCCGCGCAAT
>Ga0116193_1001247_pt1 | contig 21647 bp, 15 predicted proteins | sample AD_UKC115_MetaG_FD_89892 | JGI IMG/M metagenome (GOLD analysis project Ga0116193, IMG submission 89892) | Active sludge microbial communities of municipal wastewater-treating anaerobic digesters from Hong Kong - AD_UKC115_MetaG | ecosystem: Engineered > Bioreactor > Anaerobic > Digestate... | reverse complement strand
GTTGCTCGAGGATATGCAAAGACAAATGGAGGAGGAGAAAGGAAAAGAAGAAAAAAATGGTGGAGCTAGAGAGATTTGAACTCTCGACCCCTTGACTGCCAGTCAAGTGCTCTCCCAGCTGAGCTATAGCCCCACGGGTGTGACGAGGGGGCATATTAGGGAGCAGGACAGGGCAGGGCAAGGGATTTTTTGCAAAAAAACAAGTGCCGATCAGGAGATCGGCGTTCCCAGGGTTTTTGTAGCAGTAATATCTTCCAAGAGCCGACCTTTACAGCCGAGGGCGGCTGTGCCACAGTAAAAAATGCTAATTAATTATAGATCACAGCCGAGGGCGGCTGTGCCACAACAAAAAATCACAGCCGAGGGCGGTTGTGCCACAACAAAAAATCACAGCCGAGGGCGGCTGTGCCACAACAAAAAATCACAGCCGAGGGCGGTTGTGCCACAACAAAAAATCACAGCCGAGGGCGGCTGTGCCACAGTTGTGGATCCTGCTCAATCGCCCATCTTTTCCGCCTTGAAATCCACAACGCCCAAATCCCAGCCATTTTCGCCGTGTACGATGCCGAATTTGATCAGCAGCACGCGGTCGGTGGAGGGGTCAAAGCCGTTAGCCTTCAGCGCTTCCAATTCGAGCATTTTTAATTTGGCGATGCCGGAAGGGCCGATCTCAATGCCTTCGTAACGTCCGGGGGTGTTGCGCGAGTGATAGGTTCCGTCGTTCGTCTGCAGTTGGTTGATGAAGCCGCTGCTGACGCGGCTGACGTAGGCCGGGGCGATATGGCGCAGTTCATATCGGTCTTCGATCTGCTTGACGATCTCCGGCGAGCCGCTCAGGTCAAAGGTGCGCACGGCGCCGGTATCGCCGCCGGAGGAGGCGGAGCCAAGAAATTTCTTGCCTTTGACGCGAATCTCATCGGCCGCCACTTTTTGCGCCAGCGCCGAGCGATTGCTGCCCTGCGATTTGCCGATTTTCATGTATTCTTCCGCGGCGCGCTCAAGTTTCTCCTGGTCGGTCATGGCCTTGGTTTTTTTGCTGAATTTCGGCAGCGTGCCTTCGGGCGATTCGGGCAACGGCTCGCCAATGGCCTTGGGTTCGGCCAGTTCCTTGGGCGCTGCTTTTTCGGCTTGTTCGGCCGGGGTAGCTTGCGGCTCGGGCGTGGGAGCAGGTTCGGGAGTGACTTGGGCCTCGGGCGTTGGTTCAGGCGTGGCCTCGGGGGGTGCCTCCACCTGGATGTCCTTGGGCTTGGCATCCTTGGGATTGGGCGAGAGCATCGCCAATTCCTTTAATTCGTCGGGGCTGATGCCTTTTTCTTCGTCGTTGCCGGTGGCGGCAATGGGGGCCATTGCCAATTCCGGAGGGGTGCTATTGCCTGTGCCGGGCAGCATGGCGCCGCCTGTGCCGGGAAATCCACCGCCATGAAAATCGAGCGTGATCTGCACTTCGGTTTTGGCATTCGTGAGTTCGAGGTTGCGCACGACCGTGACCGCCAGCCAGGAGAAGATCATGGCGTGAATAAAAATGGCGATGACATAGCCGCCCGAGCGCTCATACCACGTGTTCATTGATTGGCCGCCGCTTCCAGCAAGTCCTGCAATTGCTGCATTTCCTGTTCAAGTTTCGCGCGATCCACGCCTTCGGGCGCTGGTTCGGAAGCCGGCTGGCTGCTGGGAGTGCTGGCGGGGAGAGGAGCCATGCGCGCCGTGTCCTTAAAGCCGCTGCCAAGCAGGGTCTGGCGCTTTTGGGCGGCGCGCGCCGCTGCCGGCGTGTTGGGATATTCTCTCAAAATTTGGTTGAGCAACTCAAGACAGGTTTGCACTTCGCCCGGCAGGATGCAGCGCTCGGCCCGCTGCCAGAGGACTTCGGCCTCGGCCGGGGCGCGGTTCTTCTCCAAGTCCATTTCCTGCGCGGTCAGGTCCTGTGTGCGCTTGGCCAGCGCCTTGAGGTCATCGTTCTTGGCATCTTTCATTACACGCGCCAGCAGCGCGCGGGCCTCGGTGAATTTCTTCTGCTGCTTTAATTCCAGCGCCTGGTTCAGCAGGTCTTCCAATTTCATATCATTCAAATCATCGAGTTGCTTGCCGGCCAAATTGCCCCATTGGGGATCGCTTTTCGCGGCCTTGAACATTAACGCAGCTTGCTCGAACATGTGGGCCTTGCGCAATTCGACCCCGGCTTCATAGTGGCCCTCCGCATCATCGGGCGCCAATTGAGAGGCCTGTTCAAGACTATTTGCCAGCGTCAGCAACGGCTGCTCATCGCTCGGTTCGAGCAGGTAATACTGCTTGAAGGCTTCGCGGGCCTCGGCAAAGCGCTGGTGGGCGCACATCCACTCGCCCCATTCCTTATAGATGATCGCGCGCAGGCGAAAGGCATTGTCCTTGCCGAGCACCGGCAGGGCTTCGCCCATTGTGAGGTCAATGACCGGCGCAAAATCGCCCTTCTTCCTGGCTGTGGGCAAGGCTTCATTAATCGCGGCTATGGAACGCTCGCGCGAAATTTCGGGAAATTGGGCCGCCGTTTCGCCGGCATATGTTTTTAATGCCTCTTCATAGCGCCCCGCGCGGCGCAGCGAATCGGCGCGCGCCAATGCCACCCAGACGCGATTGCTGTGTGCCGGATCCAATTCCCCCAGCGCCACCATGCGCTCGATGGCCTGCTCATTTTTGTGTTCCGAGAGCAGGGCACGCACATCGGAGCGGATATAGCCTGTCATTTGTTTTTGCCATTCGGGATGCTGGATGCGCGCTGCTTCAGGAATTTTGGTGAACATCTTCAATGCCGAATCCAGCCAGCCTTCCTTGGCCAGAAACTGCGCTGCGCCCAGCAGGAACTCCTGCGAGGCCGCATCCGAGGGCGTGCCGGAAAGCGAGTTCAGTAATCGCGCCAAAGCATCGCGCGCTTCGAACGGAAGTTTGGCCGAAGGCATTGCTGCATAATCGAGCAGCACAAGGATGGAGGTGCACAGATTGCGCCCGCTGGCGCCTTGATCGCGCGCTGCGACATAGGCATGGACTGATTTCAGAAAATCCCCGGGATCGGTGCTGCGCAAATCGAAGGAATATTCCGCATGCAGGAGGGCGTTGTCGGCCGCCGATTCGCGTTCGACCTTCACAACTTCATTGGGTGAGAGGCTGATGACGCCTCCGCTGCGCTCCAGACGAATGTATCTGGCATTGGTTTCGACAATGACACATTGCTGGCGCCGCCCATCACGCAGGGTGATCCAGTCGGCGCGCGCGGGGGAACTTGCCAGGTAAAAACCCGCAAGAACGCAAGGAAGTGCCATATTTTGAATTCGATACATAATTGACAATTCAGGTCCCGACGCTTTGTTAATCAAGCCATATCATAAAAGAAGGTCATTTTCTTGAAAAGAATACATTGCCAAATCACTACGGAATAATAGGGTTTCTCCCTAATTCAGGTTGACAGCTTATCGCCGATGACATTAAATGAGAGGGTCACAATAAAAAGCAGATTGTGATTCAAGTGAAAGGCCAATGAACAATGCGCCGGGAGTAGCCCAGCCAAAATGGGCCTATCTCCGTTCAGCGGCTGGTTCCGGAGTCTTGCAAGGAGTGTTTGACATGACGTTGTTCTTTGCCGGGATGATCGTTGGCGCAATCTATGGCGTTCTGACCATGTCCTTTCTGATTGCCGCCGCACGTTCCGGGGAACCGTTCGATAACGACGGCGAATAAACTTTTTTCTTCTGGATTTCAGCCGTTTGTCCGGCCAATGATCTGGTCATTCTCAGCATGCAATTTACCTCCTGGAATCAAATATCATGCGCTCGGGCGATATGAATTCCTCCACGTCTTTGCTTCAGCAATTCCCATTTCAGCGGCTGATTGTGGCTCCGTCCATTCTTTCGGCCAACTTTGCCGATCTCAAGGGCGAGTTGAAACGGCTGGAGCGCGCGCGCTGCACGTGGGTGCATCTGGACATCATGGATGGGCATTTTGTGCCCAACCTGACCATTGGCCCGCCGGTGGTCAAAGCGCTGCGCAAAGTCTCGGACAAGTTGTTCTTCGATGCGCATCTGATGATTGATAATCCATTAAAGTATGCGCCTGCCTTTGCCGATGCCGGCACGCAGTTGCTCACCGTGCATCAGGAAACGCTGGAGAATGTGGGGCAGGCGTTGAAAAAGATCCGCTCGCTTGGAATGTTCTGCGGCATTTCCGTCAAGCCCAAAACGCCCATCAGCACCATCGAACCCTATCTCAAGGATTTGGATTTGGTGCTGGTAATGACGGTGGAGCCTGGCTTCGGCGGTCAGGAGATGATGCCTCGCATGTTAAACAAGGTGCGGCGGCTTTCATTGTTGCGCCAGGAAGAGGACCTTCCATTCCGCATTCAGGTGGATGGGGGAATTAACGAACAGACCGCGCCTTTGGCTGTGGCGGCGGGCGCCGATGTGCTCGTGGCTGGCTCGTATGTCTTTGCAGGCGGAACGATCAAGCAGAATGTTGAGCGGCTCATGGCCAGCGCATGAATTATGAGCAGCGTGATTTCATTCTTTCCTTTCTTATGAGCCACTTTTTTTAAATGGCTTGTCCAGATTTGGTTGCCCTTGCCCTGCTCTCTGCCGTAAAACAAAAAACATAGATTATCTTGTTTTCAGGTCTTCATTGCCGTCTCCCGTGCATTTCCCTGGAAGCATCCCTTTGATTGGAGAATGTGTGTCGTGTCCCCATGGATTTATGTTTGGTTCCTGACGTTTGTGGCTATCGTGCTGATGCTGGATCTTGGCGTTTTCCATCGCAAGATTAAGGAGGAAAGCGTTCAAGAGGCGCTTTTGTGGACGGCATTCTGGGTCAGCTTGGCCATGCTGTTCCTGCCGGTAGTTTATTTCATGTATAAATACCAATGGCTCGGAGTCGGAACCGTTACAGATCCTGTAATGAAAGAAATCCTCACGCCAATGAAGGCGGTGAAGGTTTTCTTGACCGGCTATTTGGCTGAGGAAGCCCTGAGTTTGGATAACATTTTTGTCATTGCCGTGGTGCTGACCTTTTTTCAGGTCCCTGGCAAATACCAGCATCGCGTATTGTTTTGGGGCATTATCGGCGCGGTGGTCTTGCGTGGTGTCATGATCGGCGTGGGCACCAAGTTGGTGGAGCGCTTTGAGTTCATGAACTATATTTTCGGCGCGGTGCTTGTCTATACCGCGATCAAGATGCTTCGCACCGAGGAAGAGCCCGAGGACATGGAACAGAACTGGGTGGTGCGCTGGACGCGCAAGCTCTTCCCGGTTACCAAAGAACTGCACGGTGAGAAATTCTTTGTTCGCCACTCAGGGAAGATCATGGCGACGCCATTGTTCCTGGTTCTGGTGATTGTCGATTTTCTCGATGTAGTGTTTGCGGTGGACTCTATCCCGGCGATCTTATCCATCACGGGCGATCCATTCCTGGTTTTCACCTCCAACATTTTCGCCATTCTTGGTTTGCGCTCGCTGTATTTTGCGCTGGCTGCCATGATGAAACTATTCCGCTACTTGAAGTACAGCCTGGTAGGCCTGCTGGGATTCCTGGGCGTGAAGATGCTGTTGCAGCGTTATATCGAGCACATGGCGCCTTCCAATAAGGTCTTTTACTGGATTGACGAGCATTCGATCACGATTTCACTGGTTGTCATTGTGACATTGCTGGGGGGCGGAGTTGTCGCTTCACTGCTGATTAAGGAAAAGGTCATTCCGACCAAAGAAGAAAATAATCACGCGCATGGGAATGTCCCCTGCGGCAGGTGATGATTCGTCCTGTGTAGTGTGTACGCAGTAGCCGAACTTCAATGAGGGATTTATCTTCATTCCTGCACGCTGAATTCCTGCAGGCTGAGCAAAACTAGGCGGTGAGTCCCTCGCTCACGCTCGGGCTTCTGCATCCTGCGCCTATTCATTCCCAGGCTTGTGCATCCTGCGCCTATTCATTCCGTTTCCGTGTGGTCTGTGCGCTCCAGCACGGGGCGGAACTTCGCGTACAAAAACGCCACGCCCATCAGAACCATGCAAAGCACAATGAATGCCGCAATTCGATAAAGGGTGGAGCGGATGTCCACCACGAACAGCCGCGGCATGCATAGCGCCAATCCGAACAAGCCCACAATGCGCAGCGGTTTCATGCCCGCACTCAGCCCGGTGAGGAAAATGCAGCATGCCGCCAGTCCCCAGAAGATCGTGATGTAGTTCGCTGCCTCCCCATGCATCTGCAGGAAGCGAAGATCCGCCATGGCCAATGCCGCCAACGACAGCAGCCATTGCAGCCGCGTTTTGCTTTGGGCGCTGAACTCCGGCACGATTCCGCGAAACAGCAGCGGGAAGGCCAGCGTAATGGCCGCCGTGATTACATCATAGACCACAAGATCATTCGCCAGGCCATGATGATTTAAACGGCCGTAGAATGACAGATGCGCCAAGGCCAATGTGCTTAGCGCAATGGCGGGAGAGGAAATAAACTGCGGCCATACGCGAAGCATCAGCAAGCCAATCGCCAGGGCCGCCATGCAGTATTCCAGCATTTGGCGGGAAAGCAGGACATGCATCAGGAGCAATGCCACTGCGGTAGCAATGATCAGATGCATCCACTGATAACGTTCATGTTCGCCAAGCAAAAGCAATTTCTGCCGCAGTCTTGGCCATGTGCGAAAAACAATGGCACAAGCGAACGGAATCAGGAACAGCATCGCCCAGATGAAGCCGAAAGCGACATCCGCATAATGATTGGCCACATTTTTCCTGGCGGCCAATTCAATGCAGACGAGAGCCAATGGCCAGAATGCCGCATCGGCCAGGGCCATGGCCGGCAGGAATGCCGAAGCGCCGATTAGCGCGAGCACCGTCAAAGCGTCGGCCAGCCAGGCGTGCGAAGGCGAAGCAAAGGACTTCGCATAGCAGAAATGCAGAATCGTCAGCCAGACTAGATGCAGCCAAATCAAATGGGGCAAGGATTGTGCGCTATCTGCTCTTGCGGCCTTGCGTTGCGCAAAAAAGAGCAGTGCCGCGATGTCGGCAAAGATCGCCGCGCCATTCGTCCAAAGTCTCGGCAGTTGCTTTGTGTCTTCATACATTAAGAAGAACACAACAATGCCCACGATAAGCACTGTGGCGGAAGAAAGAAAGCGCTGGCGATTGCGGAGGCATCCAATGCCGGCAAGCAAAGCCGCATAAATCACTGCATATAATGGGAAATAGTTCGCCTGGCCCACGATACCAAACCCCAGCACCACGGCAACGCCAGCGACAAGCAAGCCATTCACGCCAGAAAAAAAGGCGCGCGGCGAAACTGAATCGGTCAGCATATCTTCGGTGGCTGTTGTGATTGGATGCAGCCAGCGGTCTTGCAGCGCCAGCAGGAGTGCCGAGGCGGCAAGAAAAAACAATGAGAACAGGCCTTCGCGTGAAAATGTGGTGTGAAGTGCGCCAATTTTGAAGAACCAGTGCAGGAACCAACCGAGCGACGCATACCAAACCGCGACCGATGCGATCTCCACGATGCGCAGTTTCGAGCGGCGTGCGCTGAACAATAGCACATAAGCCTGCGCCAGCAATGCCAGCCAACGCGCCGAGCCGCCGAAATACGCAATGATCCCGAGCGCAATTAACGCGCTGCCTTTAACCAGATAGGATTGCATGACGGCGTCGGTGCTGTGCAGAAACCAGAACGCGATGGCGCCGGCAAGAAGCACTGCACCAAAGGGAAAATAAAACGAGGAGAGCTGGGCGGGATAAAGGGCGCGCGTGGCGATATAGCCAAGCAGAATGGCCAACGCGGTATTGAGAATCTGCACCTCGCGCCGTTGCAGCGGCTTCATCGGGCAACCGCGCAGATAGGCAAACAAGTCGGTGGCGGCGAAGGCCGTCATGGAGGCAAATGGAAACGACAGCAGCGTCACAAAAGGAGGCTTGCGCTGCGGCTGTATCATCCAATGCAGCGAAAGAATGCTGCCATAGATGATGTACGAGCCGGGCACGGCAACCTGGTAGGGCATGGTCCAGGAGCGCAGCAGATAAAGCGCAATGCCGGCAATGCCCAGCAGAAAGGCAGCGACGAGCGCATAGCCATGCAATTGCTGCATAAAGGAAAAGTAGCATGCAATGTAGCCCAGGAATGTAGCCAGCGTGCCGATCATCTCGGAGTTGCGCCACAGCGCGCAGATGATGATCAGGACGACGACAATCATTTGCAGCGCCACGGCCACCGCCGGGCTATCGATCACATGCATGGCCTTGACGGCATACCCGGCAAAGATACTGAAGAAGACGAGTGACAATCCCGAGGCAAACAGGGCCGAGCCCAGATCCTTATAGTTTTTACGTTCCAGAGCAAAGCCCGCCGCGCATACGCCCAGCGAGGCGGCCAATACTTCGGCAAAGCGCAGCGGCGGACGCGTGAAGCGCGAGATATAGATGCCAAAGAAGACCAGGCCAATCACGAGCAGTAGCACGGCAATGCGCGGCACCCACCACATGCCAATGAGCAATTCAATGCTCATATTGCTGTCCGCGGGCGGCAGGATCTTCAGACGCCGAAGCAGCGGCTTCCATTCAAGAGTTTTCTCCGGCCATGGCGAAGATGATTCTGCGAAGGGGCGGGAAGGCGGCTCGTATGGCGGCAATGAAGGAGAATCTTCAGGTGATGGAACTGATGCCGCCGCCGGCGGTTGCGATTCGGGTTGCGCTTCGCGCAGGTGCGTAAAAATCTGCTCCACGCGCTCTCGGTGGGGAATGCGGGCTCGCGGTGGCGCTTCTGGCGTTGGCGCAATTTCCTGCGGCGTCTGCTCCATAGCAGCCGGCAGATTTTCCAGCGCGGCCATGCGGGCGCGCAATGCGCGCACCTCGCGCTCAATGCGCGTTAATTGTTGCGTCAATTCCTTCAGTTCATCCGATGGTGACATGGATAAACCTCACTCGCGGCAGAATGAGGAGACGACGCACATTGTTGAGCAATGAGCAATTAATACGCAAATGAATTTTATATTTTGCCTGCCAAATGGTTCCTATTGCTTTTTTTCGCTGTTCCGTGGATGCTTGAGGGCAAAAGCGCTGCAAACGCTCAGACGCTTTGCGCTCGCGTTATTCGACACCACGGAGGAAGTATCAACATGAAGTTAGCTCGCTCCTTGTTTCTCGCATTCCTGATGTTCTGTACCACTGTCGCCACTGTTAAAGCCCAGACCAGCGCTCCGGAAGCAGGCATGGCAACTGCTGGCGCGACCGCCACTGCGGCGGCCACCACGGTCAATTCCGTGGATCAGTCGCTGGCCACGGTTGTCGTGGGCGACATCGGCGGCCTGCTCGATCAGTTCGGGCAATTGGCCTCACAGTCAAATCCCAGCATGAGCGGCGCCTCGTTGCGCTCGATGCTTGGCGCGCAGATTGGCGATCCCGACCTGAAGGGCCTGCCGGCCGGTTCCGGCGCTATTGTGTTGTTTTTCCCCACAGGTGAGAAGATGGCAATGATCGAAGTGGATCCTGCCTCTGTCGATCAATACAAGTCGCTGGCCGTGAGCCGTGGCGCGATGGCGGATACCGCCGACGGCCTCCTCATTCTGGCAACGGATCAGCGCAGCCTCGATGCCGGCAAGGCCATTGCCGCCACGGCTAAAACGCGCTTCCTCGCCAGCCCGGCCAAGGATGTGAATATCACCATCCAAATGAAGCGCATTATGGATCTGTATGGCACGCAGGCCGAGGGGCTCATCATGATGATGAGCGGCCAGATTTCGACGATGGCGGCGCAGAGCGGCGCGGCCTCGCAGCCCAATACGCAAGGCCTGCAGAACATCCTGGAAGGCGAATTGCGCGGCTTCCTGGAAGTGGCCCGGCAGGTGGATACAGCCAACATCGTGCTGTCTTTCAATGAGCAAGGCATGCTGCTGCAAAAGACCGTCAAGCCAGTGCAAGGCACGGCTTTGGCGACCTTGACCGCCGCGCCGACCTCCTCCGTGGATGCCCTGGCAAAGATGGTCGGCGGCGATGGCGCCGTTCATGGCTATGGCGCATTCAACGGACAGGCCATGGCCGACTTCGTCAATGCCGTGGCGAAGAATGTGATCGCGCGCATGCCCAATATGCCGGCGGACATGCAGCAGACGGTTTCGACGATGACGGCTCAGGTGGCGAAATATCAGGGCTTTGCCGCCAATTACATCGTCCCGGGGCAGAAGTTCCCCAGCGGCGAATTTGTGTACCAGACCGCCAGCGCCGCCGATGCGCAGCAGGTGCTTGCCAATTCGCTGCAGTTGATGCAGTCCCCCGCCATTGCCAATATGTATAAGGGCTTGGGCGCCGATGTGACCTTTACCGTCAAGGATAAGGCGCGCGAGCACAAGGGCGCCAGCGTGACGCAAGTGAACATTGATGCCAAAGGCATGCCCACCACGCCGGGCATGCAGTTCCCGATGACCATTGAATTGGCTGCGGTGGACAAGTATATGGCCATCTCGCTGAATGAAGGCTCGCTGGATGCGACCATTGACGCCATCCAGGCCGGCGCCAATCCCAAGGCGCAGCCCGTGAAGGCAACCACCGCGTTGCCTACTGGCGCCGATATGTATATGGACATTTCGGTAGGGAACATGCTTACGGCCATGCAGCCGCTGATGCAGGGAACCAATGACGCTCAGTTACAGCAGGTGCAGCAGGCGCTGAGCGGCGCGGCCCCCATCAGCATGTCCGTGGATATGGCGGCGGGCGCAATCAAGGGCCTGATGCTGATCCCGGCCGACCTGATCAATCGCATTGCCAAGATGGCGCAGCAGCAGAGCTCCGGCGCCGCCGCGATGCCTAGCGGCTCGATGAGCGATTCCATGAGCGGCTCTCCAAGCGGCTCAATGGTTGCACCCAGCACGCAGCCGGTTCAATAAGTAACAGCAAGCAATCAAAGAAAAGGCCGCTCATTCGGGCGGCCTTTTTTTATAAATTTGATTTGGCAAAAGAAAAAGCCGCTGAAAAATTCCAGCGGCTTTTGGTCCATTAATGGACGGAACTAGATCAAAGAAGTATCTGCAGGTTGTTTCAAAGCCCCCTGTGGCACGTCGGCGTAGATATCCATCGTCTTTCTGGTTCGGTTGCGAGCAATAAGGAATAACACAATTCCAACGGTTCCGGTGACCAATCCCAGCGGGATGAATATCCAGGCAATAATTTTGACGTAGGGCGTATTTTTAAAAAACTCAAGAAAACTGAGCCCTGCCACAATAAAGGCCATGGCGGTGCGCAAGTAGGCCAGCAGTGTGCGCTGATTCGCCAAAACCGTGCGATAATAGGCGAGGTAATCCCGCAGGATTAAATTGCCGTCTGTAAAAGCATCTTCCCACTCGCGTTTTGCCACAGAACTTCCCTCTTACATGCCGTCAGCAACAAATTGGGCGATCATATCGCCGACTTGTGTTGTGCTGTAACCCATGCGCCCCGCGCCCAGATCCTTGATCTTCTCGGCGGTGGCCTTCATCACCGCGCGCTCAATGGCCGCGGCGGCTTCGGTCTCGCCCAGCTGATCCAGCATCATCGATCCGGCGCAAATGCAGGCCAGCGGATTAATGACATTCTTGCCGGTGTACTTCGGCGCTGAGCCGCCAATCGGTTCAAACATCGAAACGCCGTTGGGATTGATGTTGCCGCCGGCGGCGATGCCCATGCCGCCCTGGGTCATTGCGCCCAAGTCCGTGATGATGTCCCCAAAAAGATTGTCCGTCACCAGAACATCGAACCACTCGGGGTTCTTGACCATCCACATGCACGTGGCATCCACGTGGTAATAATCGTGCTGAATATCGGTGTAATCCTTTTGGCCGATCTCATGGAAGGCGCGCTCCCACAGGTTGGAGGCATAGGTCAGGACGTTGGTCTTGGCCACGAGTCCCAGCGTGTTTTTCTTCTTGCGCTTGCGGGCTAGATCGAAGGCAAAGCGCAGGCAGCGCTCCACGCCCTTGCGGGTATTGACGCTGGTCTGGATCGCCACTTCGTCGGCGGTGCCTTTCTTGAAAAACCCGCCATTGCCCACGTACAGGCCCTCGGTGTTTTCGCGCACGACCACATAATCGATCTGCGCGGGGGTCTTGTCCTTGAGCGGCGTGTCAACACCCGGATACAGCTTCACCGGGCGCAGGTTGATGTATTGATCCAGTTCAAAACGCAAGCGCAGCAGAATGCCTTTTTCGAGAATGCCCGGGGCCACATCCGGATGACCAATGGCGCCCAGGTAAATGGCATCGAATTGGCGCAGCGTATCAGCGGCGCTGTCGGGCAGCACCTCGCCGGTGCGTTTGTAACGTTCGCCGCCCCAGTCAAAATCCGTTAAATTGACGCTGAAGCCGAACTTTTGCGCAGAGGATTTGAGGACCTTGACGCCCTCGGCCATGACTTCGGGACCGGTGCCGTCTCCGCCCAGAATGGCAATGTTGTAGCTCTTCCCCATGTCGAGAACTTCTCCTCAGAACGAATGTGGTGTGCCGCGGCGACCGGGAGTATTGCAGGGCAATGGCGCGCATGGCTGAATAAAAAGAATTGGCTGGAAACGCCTGAGAATCAAGCAAAGAAACCTCTGGCTTGTGGCAGTAGGCCTCTCGTGGTATGACTACATGGATGTCGTCCTCTTCCCAACCCATTGCAGCGACAATGCAATACGTGCCGCCGATTCGCGCGCGGCGATCGGTCCTGATTATTTTTGGGTTGCTGCTCCTCCTTGTCATGGGAGGCATGGCGGAATTTGGCGCGCGACTGCTGGGATATCGGCCGTGGCAACCGGAGGATTTGGGTATTAGCGTTGTGCCGGGTAACCGGTTTTTTACATCCGATCCCGTGCTGGGATGGAAGCATCTGCCCGGGCAATTCACGGTGCGCTTGAAGAATGGATTCCGCTTCACGGTCACGCATACCAGCGACACGTTGCGCATTACGCAGCCTCTTGCGCAATATGGGCGTGCTATCAAACGGCCCGCTATTTGGGTGTTCGGCTGCTCGTTTACGCATGGCTGGTCCGTGGATGATGAACAAACGTATTGTTATAAACTGCAAAGTTTGCTGCCGCAGTATGAAGTCGTAAACTTTGGTTGCAGCGGGTATGGACTGCTGCAGTCGAAACTGCAATTGGAGCAGGCGCTCAAGACCAAGGAGCAGCCCGCTGTGGTGCTCCTGGCGTATGGATCATACCAGGACGAACGCAGCGCCTTTACCCGAAACCGCGCGAAGAATGTGGCGCCATGGAATCGTTTGGGCATGCTGAGCGTGCCATGCGGGCGGATTGACGCAAACGGGCATTTAGTGATTCGGCATGTCGGTGCAACATACGCCCCTTTCCCTCTCATGGGGCATTCGGCGTTCATGCATTTGGTGGAGCAGGCGTATAATAAATGGGATGAGCGCATGGCGCGCGGCCACGAAGTCAATAAATTAGTAGTCAATCAGATCAATGACTTGTGCCGGCAACGGCAAATCACGCCGGCATTGGTGCAGATAGTTGGTTCGCCTGAGGGGCGGGAAATGCTGGAATATTGCCGGCAATTGGGCATGCCCGCCGCGGATGTGACATTCATGGGATTTCAAATTTTGCCCATTTATTCCAATCTTCCGCATGACCTGCACCCTAGCCCGCTGGCGCATACGCTTCTGGCGCAAAATATTCATCTTTTCTTGCGGCAAAACGTGCTTGGCCACTCTTGAAAGTAAGATAACAAATAACAGATAGAAATAAAAAGTGTCTTGCTCCTGGTATATTGTTCTGGTTTATCTAGAATTGATTCTTCTATTTTTGTTATCCAGGATCTATTCATTTGGCATTTTTATGTGAGATCTATTCATCTGCTCTGTTATTTGCGATCTGTTTATCTGTAATTTGTTATCTGGTATTTGCTTCTCTCTTGTTTAGCATCCGCGCTTTGGCCTCCGCATTATTGAAGCGGATCATGAAATCCTCGGGCGGGCGCACTCCGGCGCGTTCGGCGCGTTGAAAGTCTCGCCGTGCCTCATCAAATCGTCCGAGGGTTCCCAGCACCATGCCCCGCCGAACAATCCAATCCGGCACAGGCTTAATGGCAATGGCTTTGTCGAAATCGCTCAGCAGTTTATCATACATTTCGCGGGTCGGGTTCTTCTCTGACATTAACAAATAGGTGTTGGCTCGATTGTAATACACATCCGCATTGCTGGCAAAATAATGCAATGCCGCCTCATAATCCTGTAAGGCATTGGTAAAGAACTTCGGGTTCTGCGATAAGTCGGCTAATTCCGAGTACGCGTGCCCGCGATTACCGAGCACCTCGGAGTTTTCCGCATTTCGGCGAATACTTTCATCAAAATAATGCAGCGCCTGTTCCAGCATGCGCCGGCGCTGATTCACATCTTGCATGGCGCTGCTCTTTACCGCGATTTCATAACCTAACTGAGCATAAGAAACCCATGCCTCAGGATTCTTTTCCATGTTTTGCTTCCACAATTTCTCAGGGCTGGAGAAGGCAATCGCCCGTTGCAGCGTAAGCGGAATATATGCGCAGGCGATTAGGATGAAAGCAGTGATCGCCGCTTTGCGGGAGCGGATTTTTGTGACAATGCCTGCCGCAAGTAAGGCGGTCAATGCGGGAAGCGAGGAATACACCAAATGATCAGCGACAAAAGAAAAGCGATGATATGCCATGGTCAAAACGCCCAGCACCGGAAGCATGGAAATGAGGAACAAGCCGAAGGCAAAGGCTACGGCGCGCATGCGATGGCGTAATAAAAAGAAGCCTGCGGCGACGGCTATAACTAATAGTAATGGAATATAACTGGCCGCCGCCGCCGGATTGGCGCGCCAACGCGGATAAACCAGTGTCAGGTTAATAGGCGCAAGGATTTTCTCGAGATAAAACCATACCGCCATGCCGGCGGTGGCAAAGCGTTCGGGATATCCCTCGGGACGCACCACCATTTCGCCGATGCTGCGGTAGTGCTGAAACCACATGGTGAGTAATCCCAGCCCAAGCGCCGCGGCAAAGAACGGGAGCAGGGCAATAAAATCCCGCCGCTGCACGCGCCCATTTCTCCACCAATAAAAAAGAATGAGCATAACCGGCAGCATGACCACGGAGGTCTTGGCCAGCAGCGCCAGGACGAAACACGCCAGCGATATGTAATACTTCGTTAAGTTATTTTCCTCCATCCATTCCCAAAAGAAAAGAATGGCAGGAAGGTAGAATAACATCGATAGAGTGTTCTTTTGTTCGGCAATCCATGGAACTGTCGTGCCATTGATCGGATGCAGCGCAAAGAGCATTGCGCCCCAATACGCGCCGGGAATGCGCATGCGCGCCAGCAGGCGCCACAACAGCAATGCATTGGCAATATGCAATGAAATATTAAACAAGTGGAAGGCTACCATGTTATTGCCCCATGCGTGCCATTCCAGGAAAAAACTCGTCAACGTCAGGGGAAAATAATCTAACGGCACGGTGGAGAACCAAATCTTCCAAAACCATCGCGTGTCCGTGACGAGTCGATTTTCGAATACAAGGAGATTGTCATCCCACAACGGCGGGCAGTGGATGCACGGCAGATAAACGAGCAGCGTGACCAGCGCCAGCGTCATGGCTTGAAATTTCCAATGCGGATTACTTACAACAGGATTGCCTTTAGGCGGCCGCTGCAAGCGAGGCGATTTTGACTTGTTAATTTTTTGAGCCATGATTTTCCCTTATGGCAACACTTTCGAGGAATCAATCTTAGCCATTGTTTGTAGTTGCTGAATGAATTGAGGCGGCGCAGGCCAGCCCAGTTGCGCGGCGCGTTGCGCATCCCGTAATGCCTCGCGCGGTCGGCGCAATTGCGCATAGACTTGTGCGCGCTGCGCGTAGCCTTCCACTGGATTACGTGATAAAAGCACATAATTATTAAAGTCGTGTTCCGATTCCGCTGGCCGGTTCAATTGCAGCAGTAGCAATGCCCTGTCCAGATAAGCGCGCGGAGCCTGGGGCTTTAATTGGATCGATCGCGAATAATCCTGCATTGCCTCCTGCAAATGGCCGGTTTCAAAATTGGCATTGCCGCGATTGCGATATAACTCCGAATCATTATTATAAATATCAATAGCCGCTGAAAACAATGGCAGCGCCTCATCCGGCTTGCCATTGACTGCTTTCAGATAAGCTAAATTGCCATAAGCCACCCATGCCCTGGAATTTTGTGCAATGGTATCTCGCCATAACCGTTCTTCGGAGGAAAAAGCGTGGGCGCGCGAGAAGGCGAGCAGTGCATAAATCAGCGCAAGAGACAAAACTAAAGCCTCTGAATACTTAGTCAAATAGCGAAAGATCAGCATCACAAGAATGCACGCAAACACCGGAACGCACAGATAGATGAAGTGATTGGCTACCAGGGAGTAGCGGTGATAGGCCATATTGACCAATCCAAGGATGGGCGCTATGGGGAGAATTAGAAAACTAATAAAACATGCCAGCGCCTTTCCATCCTTGTGCCTTATAATAAAAAGCGCGATGAATATAATAATCAAGAATAGCAGCGGCATGTAATTCAATATCGCGCGCTCATCAATCTGCCAGCGCGGATAGACCATAATTAAATGAATGGGGATCAGCAGTTTCCAGAAATAAAACCATATTGCCATGCCAGCGGCGGCTATGCGCGAGAGCATCGGCTCCGGGCGGTAGCCGACGTTTTCCGTCAGGCGGATCAATTGGAACCAGATCGTTAGAATGCCCGAACCTAACGACAAGGCAAAATAAGGCAATGATGCCAGTAATGCTTTGGAATCCAACTTATCGCGCCGCCACCAAAGAAGCGCCAGCAATCCAAACGGAAGCATGACCACCGAAGTCTTTGACAGGACCGCGAGCGAGTAAAACAGCAGCGAGCGCAAGTATGCACTGCGGCGCTGTTGATCGAGCCAGAGAACGAATGCGTCCATGCATAGCAGAGCAAAGAGCATTGAAATCGTGTTCTTGAGTTCCGAAAGCCATGCCACGGAGAACACGCAAATGGGATGCAGCGAAAAAAGCAGTGCCGCCCAATACGCGCCAGGCAATTTGAGCCGCCACAATACGCGCCAAACCAGCAGGGCATTTAGGCAATGCAGCGCCACATTAAGCAAATGATAGGCAACCGCATGCGCGCCCCACAAATGCCATCCGGCCCAAAGCAAACTGAGCGTCACGGGGAAATAGTCGGTCGGCTTGGCGCTGAACCAAATATCGAAAAGCCCTTGCGCATTGCGCAGCAGTGGGTTTGCGAAGATCAGCAGCCCATCATCCCAGAGCGGGCCACCATGCAAGTCTGGCCAATATACGGCCAGTACGGAAAATAAAAGCGCACAGATTTTCACTAGCAGCAGGCCGTGTGGCATTGCGAGCGTTTGCGGAGCTGGCTTGTTTCTGTGTGGTTTTCGAGTCATGGAGACCTATGCGGAAAAATATCATCCATCTTTTAACAGAACAGATTCGTGTGTCTAAGAATTTGAAAAGTGAAATCGCAATAAAAAGTTCAGGCTTTGCCATTCTCCTTTGCGAATAATCGGGGCGGGATTGAGATTTCTCGCGGCTTCGCACGCTCGAAATGACAAAAAGCAAAGGTCTCGAAATGACAAAAAGCAAATGGGTCGAAATGACAAAACTAAGGGCTCGAAATGACAATAAACAAAGCGCTCGAGATGACCAGAAGAAACGCGCTGGAAATGACTTGAAATATAAGGCTCAAATGACAAGAAGAAAAGCGCCCGGAATTGTAACACAGTCACTATGCTCCTTCGGAATGACCCAGATTTCGATAGTGGCAAATGATTGTTTATTGCGGCCCAATCTGTTCTAATTGGGCTGTCTTCGTATTCCGATGCAAGAAATGAATGGATGGGTCAGATGTTTACTGTGGGAATTGCCGGGGGATCGGCATCAGGCAAATCCACGTTTGCTGCCGTTCTGGCGCAGGCGCTTGAGCAAGAGGACGCGCCTTTATCTGCTGAGATTTTGCCGATGGATCGCTATTTTTACCGTGGCGCTCCGGGCGGACCTCGCATGATCTCACCCTCCAGCGGCAAGGAAATTCCCGACAATAATCATCCCGATTCTGCGGATAATGCCAGGATCATTGCCGATATTTGCGCGCGTCGCCAAAGCGAAAATGCCGCCGATGTGCTAATTGTCGAAGGCTTGATGGCGTTGCATGTTCAGGCGCTTCGCGATTGCCTCGATCTTCGGGTGTTCATCGAATTGGATGCCGATGAACGCGCCTTGCGCCGCCTGTTGCGCGATGTAAGCGGCCAGCGCGGATCAAGCGATCCGGTTGCCATTGCACGCTATTATTGCGAGTGCGCGCGCGTGGGGCATGCGAAATACGTGGAGCCTTCGCGCGCGCATGCGGATTTGATCCTGCGCGGCGATGGGGATTTTGAACGCAGCGCCTCAATGGTGGCGGCCATTGTTCGAGAACGTTTGCGCAAATCGGCATCTTTGCGACCTTAGCAATTTAGTTGAGCATGAACCCCGCTATGCTTTATGAATAGACTTTCCCATCAACATGGCGCACGACGCTGTTGCGGAGAATACAGGTGAAACGGGCTGTTGTCTTTTGTTTTTGCTGTTTGTTCTTATTTTCTCCGGCATGGGGCGCACAGAACATTGTGCCCAATGGGAACTTTGAACAGGCGGATTCCAGTGGAAAAAGTCCCGCGGGATGGCAGCCGCTGCGCCGCGGGTATGAATGGATACAGACAAATGCCGCGCACGGGCGCATTATGCGATTTTTCATTCCGCGCGAAATCGCTCGTGGAGAAGGATTCCGGTTCTTCAGCAATGCCTTCCGCATCAAGGATCGCCAGCCGTATCATTTTCATGCACAAATCCGCAGCGCCGGACCCGAAGTGACGATTTTCATCAATGGCTATGGCACGCAAGATGGGATTCGCAAGCGCGTGTTTCGCCGGCAGATCGACAGCGAAGACCGTCCGGAGATTAATGATTGGATTAGTTTGGATTTCAATTTCATCCCGGCACAAGGGCGGGTGCGCGCGCGAATGGTCAACCCGCGCAATGCAGTGACCCGTGTGAAAGTGACCGAGATGGATATTGAAGTGTTCGTGCATGGCAGCGAAGGCGGCGTGCTCGAACTGGACAATGTCACGATTACGCCAGGGGCAACTTCTTCGCGCCCTGCCAGCCATTCAGTATCAGAACCCACTTCCTCCACGCTGCACTCGCATTAGGCAACTGCTCATCCGGGAGGCCAGGCGAAATGCCGTCCGCCCAGCATATGCAGGTGGATGTGCCAGACGCTTTGTCCCGCCGCCAGGTTGCAGTTGAATACCGTGCGATAGCCTTCCTTCTCCACCCCTTCAGCCGCCGCCAATTCCCTCGCCAGCAGCACCATCTTTCCAATCAGGGCGGCGTCATCCATCGTCAGGTCATTGATGGTCGGAATATGCTTGCGCGGGACAATCACGATATGCGTGGGGGCTTGCGGGGCAATATCCCGGAAGGCGACCAGTTCTTCATCCTGATGGACGATGGTGGCGGGGATCTCGCCAGCGGCGATGCGGCAGAAAATACAGTTTTCGCTCATGATGCGCCTCCGCATTCCCATGAAAAGAGTTGAATCCTTTTAGCGTTGGCAATTATGATTTTGCAAGGTTTACTTCGGGTCTTTGCCCTCTCATTTCCTGACGATCGCGATTACGGATGACCGGACCGAACGAGCATTTGAAGCCGATTATCGATCTCCTGGCGCATAATGACGTTGAGCAGGCGTATCAGCGTGTTCGGCATTGGCTGCCCGATGCCTCTCATCCCGATCCGAATGCATTGCAGGCACTGATCAAGGCACTGCGCCATGCCTATCTGCATTTGGCTGTTGCGCCAGTGAATATTTTCTTGCGTGGCGCGAGCGAAGCATTGGGTCATGCCATTGGCGAACCTCTGCGCCAGGCCATGGATACGCAACTGCAAAAGACCGATGAATGGCGCGACAGCATTCGGGCATTGGCGCGCGAACGCTATGCGCGTGAGACGCGAGCGTATATCCGCTCCAAGCAGCTGCGCGATGCCGCCCTGCGCATTGCGGCCATGGTCGAGGTCTCGAAAGAAGATCCTGCGCCGCAGTCGCTGGTGGGCTATTTGGCCACTACGCTAGGCACGCTCGATCATGACCAGGATCAGGTCGATATCCTCATGGATGCCATGTATCGCGGCCCGGAGCGGTTTGGTTTAACTGGTCAAATGGTGACAACGCTGGATGCGGCGCGCAAGGATCAGTTCAACCGCATGGGGGCCGTGGCGCTGGAAGGACGTGAGCGCGAATTTAACCGTGTATTCACACAGGCTACTGTGGACTTGCGCAATCGCCTCCTGGTGGATCATGCCGTGGGCGAGCCGACCGAGGAGGAAACCTCGCAATTCTTCGAGGAATTGCATGCCATCTTTCGCGGGGCATTGATGCTGGGACGGACGGACTGCCTGCTCGATGTCGTCGGGCTGCTGGTTGAGCTCACGCCGCGCGACCGGCGCGCTGTTGGCCCTGCGGTGCAAAGCGAAGAGCGCCTGTTCCTGAGTTTGAATCCTCGCCAGCGGCTGATTGTCGTGCGCGCATTGCGCCGCATCGGCGAGATCCCGCGCGCGGTGAATATGCTGCTGAAACTAGCGCGTTCGCCTGAAGCCGCCGAATATGGCGTTGGGCTTGTCGAAGTGATGGGCGGGTTGGGTTCGCGTGAGTTTTATTCGTTCATCACGCAATGCTACCAGGATTCCAATTTTGCTGATCCGCGTTTTTCCTGCATTGATGCACTGGGGCGTATTCAGCATGAAGATGCGCTGGACTTAATGCTAAAGCGCTTCGCGCAGCTGGTGCGCGCCCGCCCATTCGATCCGCCCAAACGCCGCGAAGCCGAGGCGATTTCCACGGCTTTGGGGCGCATTTCGCGCAGCCGCAATGTCAGTGTGCAGCGGCGCAACCAGATCGTGTCGCAAGTGGTGGCACTCATTCCGGAATCTGATACGCAACTGGGTTTTCGCGTCGCGCGCGATTTGTTCACTTTCCAGCCGCAGAATCTGGACGAGGCATTGCTAAATTGGGCCATGGGGCGCGTGGTGCAGGCGCTGTGGAGTCAGGACCAGCGGCCCGAATTTGCCCGCGCGGCCGAAGGCACTCGGGCTGTGCTTGGCTTCCGCCAGGAGATTGTGGATTTGGCCGTGCAGATTGGACCTCGCGCGCAGGCGGCTTTCCTGACGGCTGTCGAGCCTTATGTGGCCCGACTCTCGGGAGCCTTCTTTGCCGCTGCGGAAATTCTGGAGCGTATCGGCAATGAGCACGCGATGAGTGTTCTGAAGCGCCTGATCACAACCGCGTGGATGAGCAGTGACGAACCGGGAAGCAAGTATTATCAGGAAACCTATTACGATTCGGCCACGCAGACCACTCGCCCGATGACGCGCGACAAGATCATCCATGCCCTGATCTTCACCGTCAGTCGTGTCGGCGGGCTTGAAGGCCAGCGCTTTCTCGTTGAGCTGGCCCAGCAGGTGCGCTCCAAACAATTGGACATGCCCGGGGAAGAAACCGGCGCGTTGCTCATGCAGCAACTAATGGAGCACGGAAAGAGTGTGGCGGAGGAACGCGCGCGCAAGGAAGAAAATGGCGAAAGCGCCGAAGAGGGTCATCATCCGCTGG
>Ga0116193_1001244_pt1 | contig 21700 bp, 24 predicted proteins | sample AD_UKC115_MetaG_FD_89892 | JGI IMG/M metagenome (GOLD analysis project Ga0116193, IMG submission 89892) | Active sludge microbial communities of municipal wastewater-treating anaerobic digesters from Hong Kong - AD_UKC115_MetaG | ecosystem: Engineered > Bioreactor > Anaerobic > Digestate... | reverse complement strand
TGAAGTTAGTGATGAAGGTTCTGATGAGGATGAAGATAAGTCTGGTTTTTTCTCTTCTTTTAGACGTGGTTCTAAGAATAAAGATAATGATGATGAGTCTGAGTCTGAATCTGATGATAACATTAAAGAAGATAATGATGATGAAGAGTTAGATGATAAATCTGATGATGAGGAGTCTGAGTCTGAAGTTAGTGATGAAGGTTCTGATGAGGATGAAGATAAGTCTGGTTTTTTCTCTTCTTTTAGACGTGGTTCTAAGAATAAAAATAATGATGATGAAGAGTTAGATGATAAATCTGAAGATATTGAAGAAGATGAAACAGAAAATAATAATATAATAAATGAATCTGAAGAAGAAGATGAAACTTTTGAGGAAGATGATAAAAAATCAGGATTCTTTTCATCATTAACACATCGTTCTAAAGATAAAAAAGATGAAGAGGAATCTGAAGATAAAAATGAGGCATCTGATGAAAAATCTGAAGATCCAAGAAAAGGTAAAGGTGGATTCTTCTCTTTTATTAAAGAAAAAACATTATCTGAAGATGATGTAGATGAAATTTTATCTGAATTAGAAATGTCTTTATTAGAGGGAGATGTTGCAATAGATGTTGCTACTACTGTAGTTGACTCAGTAAAAGAAGATCTTGTAGGTCAAAAAATCAAACGTAGTAGTGATATAGAAGAATATACTTATGATGCTTTACGAAATGCAATTTCAAAAATTATTGACATTGAAGGAAAATCAATGACAGAATTAATTGAAATGAAGAAAAAAGAAGGTGAACCTTTAGTTGTAATGTTTGTAGGTATAAATGGAACAGGAAAAACAACAACTATTGGAAAATTAGCCAATTATTATCTTAAAAAAGGATATACTCCTGTTATTGCTGCATCAGATACCTTCCGTGCTGGAGCTATAGAACAGGTAACATATCATGCAGATAATGTTGGTGTTAAAATAATAAAACATGAAAAAGGTTCAGATCCTGCGGCTGTAGCATTTGATGCAGTTGCACATGCAAAAGCACATAATAAAGAATTAGTCTTAATTGATACAGCTGGAAGAATGCAAACTAACACAAATCTTATGGATGAAATGAAAAAAATTAGAAGAGTTGCAAAACCGGATTTAGTCATATTTGTGGGGGATGCTTTAACAGGTAATGATGCTACAGAACAAGCAACTAAATTTAACGAAGCTATAGATATTGATGGGGTTATTTTAACCAAAGCGGATGCAGATTCAAAAGGTGGAGCTTCACTTTCTATAGGGTATGTTATTAAAAAACCTATAATGTTCTTAGGAATGGGACAAGGGTATGATGATATAATTGAATATGATGCAAATTGGATGTTAGATCAATTATTTGCAGAGACATAACTTATTATAAATAAATCTTTAAATATGGTGAATTTGAGAAATGAAAAAAAATAATATTTTTTTAATATTAATTTGTATTTTAATTGTATTGTCACTGGTAGCTTCTGGAGCTACATTTTTATTAGGTAATCAAATTCAATCTTCATTAGAACCAAAGGGAAATGTATCAATTAGTGTTACGGGAGATGTAATGTTCGGGCGTAAAATGCCTGGTGTTTTAAGTTCTAATGAAAGTCCATATAGGTATGTATCAAATGTTACAAATAACTCTGATATTTTACTTGTAAACTTTGAAAATCCTGCAACAAACTCAGGTACAGCATTTAAAAGTGATGTGCCTCTTAAATGTAGTCCTACATATGTTCCTTTAGTTAAAGGAGCTAACACTACAGTGTGTGCAATGGCTAATAATCATGCATTTGATTATGGTGAAGTAGGAATGAATGACACAATCAATAATCTCAACCAAGTAGGAGCTATACATATTGGTGCAGGACTTAATGTTGGAAATGCATCTGCACCTGCAGTAATACATTCTAATGGAAGAACAATCACTATCTTAAATTATATGGATTCTAATAATTTTGCAGAATATGGACAAGATGTAATGCCTAAAGCTACTGTTAATAGTGCTGGTTATTCTGCTTATAATGAAACATTAGCAGCACAAGAAATCCAAGCTGCTAAGGATAATGGTTCAGATTATGTGATTGTTTATATGCATTATGGTAATGAATATAGTAGGTCACCTAATGAAGCTCAAAAAAACATATCTCATCAATGTATTGATAATGGAGCTGATATTGTTATAGGATCACATACTCATGTAACTCAGGGTGTGGAAATGTATAAAGGAAAACCTATTTTTTATAATTTAGGTAATTTTATATTTGATCAATCTAATTCTGCGACACATAGAGCATATTTCCTTAATATTCAATTAGTAAATGATACTGCTGAAGTAACAATGTATCCAATAAATCTTGTTGGTTATCTTCCTCAATTTATGAGTCCTGAAGATGGTACAGAACTTTTGGAGGAGTTAAATCCGCAATGTTCTGATGTTATTATAACCCCACAGGGAACTGGAAAATTAGTTTATAATTTAACTAGAAAATGATACTAAATTTTCTAATATTTTTTTAATTCATGATTTTTATTGAAAAATAAGTAATTTGAGAAAAATTATTTTTTTATTTTTCTCTATCACTTAATAGTTCTCCAGATACCCCTATGTTTTCGTGGGGTAGTGCATTTATTAATATTGTGATAGTTTCTTCTGGTAATTTATATGCTTCAGCTACAGTTTTTGTAACTTTTTTTACCATTTTTCTTTTTTCATCTTTACTTATTCCTTCATTTCCGTATATTGTTATTACTGGCATTTGAGATTTCTCCTTTTTTTAAAATTTTTCTATTATTTAATATAAATTTTTTTATAGATATTTATATATGATTTTGTGTTGATATTTAATTAATAGAAATTTAAATTATTTTTTCATAAAAATTAAATTTTATTATAATTAGATGTACATGTCCAATTAAATTCAATGTTATTTTTCAATGAACTTATAATTTAATTAAAACTAAATGTGATTATTTATGTTAGGAGAAGAAGAACTTATAAAATTATTTCCCGATTTTGCTGATTTAGTGCAACCTTCAGGAATTGACCTTGCATTAGATGAAATTCTAATACAAAAAAGTGAGGCATCACTTATAAATAATGAAAAAAATATTCCAGAAGTAGAACCATTAAAAGGACCTATTTATACATTAAAACCAAATACGGCTTATTTAGCAACAATAAACAAAAAAATAAAAATACCAAAAGGATACACAATGTTATACTTACCAAGATCCACTTTATTAAGATCATTTATATCAGTACAAACTGCAGTAGGAGACCCAGGATTTTATGGGACATTAACATTTTTAATAATTAACCATGGAAATCATGACTATAAAATTAAACAAGGAGAAAGAATAGCTCAAGCCGTAGTATTTCCAGTTAAAGGATCTGGAGAATATAATGGAACTTATCAAGAAACAGAATAAACTATTCTCTTAAAATGGAGGTTAAATAAATGAACACAGCAGAGGCTTTAATAAAAATTTTAGAAAATAATAATGTAAAATACATATTTGGACATCCAGGAGAACAAATCTTACCAATGTATGGTGCATTAAAAAATTCTTCAATTGAACATATTTTAACCCGACATGAACAAGGAGCAGTACATGCTGCAGATGGATACGCTAGATCAACAGGAAATTTTGGTGTATGTATGTCAACAGCAGGACCTGGAGCTATGAATTTAGTAATGGGAGTAACAACAGCTTATAAAGATTCAGTTCCAATGTTAGTCATAACAGGGGATAACATTTACTCCGAACAAGGTAAAGACAACTTTCAAACAATTAAAATAAATGACATATTTCAAAATATTACAATTAAAAATTTTTACCCAAACAATGGAAAAAATGCAATAATAGATCTTAAAGAAGCATTAACAATATTAAAAAATGAACCTAGAGGTCCAGTTCATATTAACTTATCTAAAGATGTGCTAACTGATGAAAATATAGACAACACAATAAATAGAGAAGTTAATTTTGTACAAAATTATAGATACCCTCAAATGGATAGAATCATATCAAGATTAAAAACAAGTAAAAAACCATTAATACTTGCAGGAAGTGGTGTTCTATGGGGACATGCCTCACTTGAACTAAAAGAATTCATAAACAAAAATAACATACCTATTGTCACAACTTATCACTCAAAAGGTATTGTTAGTGAATTTGAAAAATTAAATTTAGGAATGGTAGGAATTAGGGGCACAAATATTGCTAATTATGCATTCAAAAATTCTGATTTAATTTTAGTTTTAGGAGCAAAATTATCTGATAGAACTTTAGGGAAAATAAAGGACTTCAATGAATTTAAATCTAAAATAATAGATGTAAACATTAATAAAATTAAACTTAAAGGAGATATTCGGGTTCATGGTGATGTAAAAAATGTTTTAACTAAATTACTTGAAGAAGATTTCAACAAGGATTCTAACTGGTTAGATGAAATTTATAGCAATGAAATAAATGATATTGTTGAAGGCATAGATGATGATTCACTTCCATTAAGACCTCCATATGTAATATATGAAATTTTAACAAAAAGAAAAGATAGTTTTATCATAAGTGATGCAGGGACTCATACTACATGGACCTTTCTTTTGACTAAATCCACAAATCCTGGAAAATTTATTTTTTCAGGAGGATTTGGACCAATGGGTTATAGTGTACCAGCTTCAATAGGAGTAGCTTTAGCACACCCTAAAAGAAAAGTATTAGCTATTAATGGAGATGGAGATTTCCAAATGAACATTCAAGAATTAGCAACCATAAAAGAAAATAATTTAAATATTGGAATATTTATAATAAACAATTCTCAATTAGGAATAATTAAACAATGGGAAGAAATATATGGTATGGATCCTTATCAAGTAGATTTAAAAAATCCAGATTTTACAAAAATAGCTGAAGGATATGGAATAAAAACTCTTAAAGTAAAAACAAAAGAAGAGTTAGATGAAGCAATAATTAAAGTAATGGAAACTGAAGAGCCATTTGTAGTTGAAATAATTGTTCGAGAAGAAAATATTCCACTTCCAGTGTATGCTTAATATGGAGTCTCATTTAATGAATCAATATCCCAATACTTTCTATGGAGATATATCCAAATTTGGAAAAATATTAGGAATATGTATGTTTTTAATATATTTTTTCCTAACTCCTGATTTACTTGAATCTATTTTAGGAATTAATATTAACCCTACTATTTTTACAGTTTCATATCTTTTAATTTTCCTTGTCATTCTTCTAATTATATTACGTAACGTATATTGGGAATCATTAAAAAATATTAAAATAAATTTTGTTGATAATTTAAAGTGGTTTATTCTATGTTTTATTTTGATGATATGTTTATTATTAATTGTTAACTCATTAATTGCATGGTTAAACAGTTATTTTAATATAACTACCTCAAATTTATCAACTTTTAATACAAAAACACCTTTAGTTTTAATTTATACAATTATATTGGCTCCAATTATAGAAGAATCATTATTTCGTGGTTTAATTTTTAGAATTTTATATAGTAAATCTGTTATTGGAGCTTATATAATATCTAGTGTGCTATTTGGGTTTTTACACACTATACAATTTTTAATGGTGGGACAAATAAGTCAAATATTTTACACTTTAATATATATTACAATGGGATTAATATTTGCAATGGTATATGGAAAAACAAAAAATATGTGCTTTAACACAGCTTTTCATATGTTTAATAACATTTTAGCAATGTCATTTATTTAAAAAGTTTTTTTTATAAAATTTTATTTTTAAATTTTTCAATAATTTCATTTTTATATTTCATATAGGATTTATTAATAAATTGTAAATAATATTCTTTTTCTGATTTTTTAGGTATATCATATACAAATAATAATGCTAATGTTGTTATTTCTCCAGCGTTAACATTATTTCCTATGGTAGTAAGTTTAATTTCATAATAAGGATAAATTTCAATATTGCCATTTATTATTTTTTCACCAAAAAATCTTTCATCATGATGTTTAAGTAATTCATCAAAAATCATTTAGAATTCTCCTTTGAAGATTTTTTATTATTTTTTATTAGTGTAATGAATCTTTTAATAATTTCACGAATATTTTTATCCATTATCAACTTTAATACTCCAAAAAAAGGTTTAAATAAGTTTATTTTAAAAGATATTTCTCCTTTTAGGTCTAAAACTTCTTCACCAAATATAGGTTCAGCTGTAAGTAAAATATTATTTGATAAATTAGGTAGTGTATTTAATGCATATAAATAACCAATTATTTCTGCGGTATCAGCATAATTATATAACCCTAAACATGTATGATTATTAAAGTTATTTAATTTAATAGATTTTGTGCATGTTTTTAAAAAATTTATTATAGGTTCTTTAGAATTTTTAATTAATGGAATAAATGGTTTTATTTCATTGTATTTATCTTTTAAAGATTTTTTTTCAGAATCTTCTTTTAATTTTTCAGGGTCATCGATTTTTTCGTCTGGAATTTTTTTCTCAAAAATAGTAAATTTTAAGAATTTAATGTTTATTGAAACATTATAATCTATATTTTTAAGTTTATAGTTAATTTGTATTTTTAATCCTATATAAAGAAATATTAAGATAATAAATATGATAATGGCTAATATTATTAAGATTATTGTTAATATATTCAAGATATCAGCCTTTTAAGTTTTTTTTATTAAATGTTTAAAAATAACAAATATTATTGATCTTCGTCTATATTTATTTTTACAGTTTCCTTTTCAGGTTCTTTCGGTTCTGTTTTTTCATTTATATCTGCGTCTTGGACATCAACTACTTTATCACTACTTTTGTTAGTTCTAAAATCTTTGATTACATCAGTAATAACCAGACCTAAGTCAGTTAATGCTTTATTTGTAGCTGTTCCTTTACTTAAATTTAAAACTCTTATTCCTTCTATTCCTTCCATTCCTTTGGTAATAACTACCATTGAAACAGGTTCGACTCCTGCAGCTCCTGCAGATCCATTACCTCCTAATTTTTGACCAAATCCTTCAGCTGCACTGAAACCAAATCCCATTCTCATAATTGGAATTATTATTTTATCTTCAGTTTCAATAGGTTCTCCAATAGCACTTTGAGAATTTAAAAGTTTTTTTAATTCTTCAACAGTATTTTTTACATTGTTTTCGTTTGTCATTATAATCAGTTTGTCCTATTTTTTCTTAATTAAAATATAATTATATAAAATCTCTATTTTATAACTTAAAATATTTATCTATCAAAAAAAAATTAGAATTTGAGTAATATAAGAAAAAGTGATTAATTTTAATTTATGTAAATTTAGCTAATTAGTTAATGTGTATAAATGTGTATTTTGAATATATATTCTTATTTTTTTATAAGATAAACATATGCAATGTGTATTGATATGTATTATGTGCATTTTCAAGTTATATGTCCTTTTTAATTATATAATTTAAATTAATAATTTTATTAATTATTAATTAATTTATACGCATAAGTGTATTACACATTAAGTTGTATTTTCAGGTTTGATATAAAAATATTTAAAAAAATAGAAAAAAGAAAAAAAGTAAAAAAAAGTAAAAAGTTTAGTTTGAATAATAGTTTGCAATTGCTGTAGCACCAGCACCTGCATCTACATCTAAACCTAATTCTTTTAAAGTCATACCTAATGCGGTATAAGTTATAGCTAATTCTTTATAAGAAATAGTACCCATATGACCTATTCTAAAGACATTACCACTAAGATAATCTTGTCCGCCAGCTATTTCTACCCGATATTTATCTCTCATAGTGCCTCTTAAATCACTATCAGTTATTCCTTCAGGCATTTTTATAGCAGTTACAGTATTACTAGCAATTTCTTCACTTTTAGGGAATAATTCAAGACCTAAAGCTTTAGCAGCTTTTCTAGATGCAGCAGCAGCTTTAACATGTCTTTCAACAGTGTTGTCTAATCCTTCTTCTTCAATCATTTTTAAAGCTTCTAATAAACCATAAATTGAGTTAACAGCTGGAGTATATGGAGTTTGAGGGGGAACACTATTTCCTTTTTGTTTATATTTTGGCATATTTAAATAATATGTATGGGAATCAACATTTTCAGTTGCTTTCCATGCTTCATCATTTAAGGTAATTGCTGCTAAACCTGGAGGTGCTGCTATACATTTTTGGGAACCAGTGAAACAAACATCAATTCCGTATTTATCAACATCTACATAATCTCCACCAAGAGAGGATACAGTATCTACAATTAATAATGCATCATAATTTTTCATAACTTTACCAATTTCTTTAAGTGGTGAATGTGTACCAGTTGAAGTTTCATTATGTATTACAGTTACAGCTTTAATATCCTCATTAGCATCTAATGTTTCTGCTAATATTTTAGGATCAACAACATCTCCCCATTCAACAGGTATTTCAATACTATCAATTCCATGAATTGTAGAAATATCTTTTAAACGTTCACCAAATTTTCCACCAGTAACGTTTATGATTTTTTCTCCAGGATTAACTGTATTAGCTATAGCTGCTTCCATAGCAGAAGTTCCAGAACCTGTAAGTAAATAAGATTGATTTTCAGTCTTAAACATTTTAGACATCATTTCAGTAGTTTCAGTGTATATTTCACCAAATTTAGCTCCTCTATGGTTAACAACAGTTTTAGACATAGCTCTTAATACTCTAGGGGCTACATTAGTTGGACCTGGAAGCATAATTAATATATCATCCATTTTTTAAGTTCCTCCATTGATATTAGGATAAAAAGTTTTTAGCTTGTTCTCTTAATTTTTTTTGGAAATAATTTTAATTATAAAAATAAAATTCAAGCTTATGTTAAACTTTTTTATTTTATCTTTTAAAAAGATTTTGTATAAACTAATTTTTTATTAAGTTTAATTTAATAAGTGTTCATTTTAAAATTTTTTTATTTATATAAAAACTTTCATTATAAATAAATAGAAGTTAAAAGAAAAATTAAACCAAAAACTATTTAATTTTATAATGGGGATTGCATTTTATGGTAAAAATTTTGTTAAGTAATGATGATGGTGTTAATGCTCCAGGAATTTTTGCAGCCAAAAAAGCACTTGAAGATTTAGGTGATATTATAGTTGTAGCACCTGACGATGAACATAGTGGATTAGGTAGAAGTTTAACAGTTATGAAACCATTAAAAATTAATAAAACTAAATTAAAAGATGGTAGTTTAGCATATGGTGTTTCAGGAACTCCATCGGATTCAGTAAGTTTAGGAATACACCAAATTATGGATGAAAAACCAGATATTGTGATTGCTGGAATAAATTTAGGTAGAAACATATGTAAAAGTGAAATTACTAAATCTGGAACTGTTGGAGCATGTTTAGAAGGGGTAAACTCAGGAATACCCTCAATAGCAGCTTCATTATCAATAGATATGAATGATGTTAAATTTGAAAACAACCAACTAAAATTTATTAAAGAGCCAAATTTCGAATTTGCAGCTGAAATTTTACATAAAATTACAAAAAAAGTATTAAATAAAGGATTGCCTCAAGGAGTTGATTTATTAAATCTAAATATACCCTCATATCCATCTTCTGATGAAATTAATATAACCTCATTAGCGGATAAAATGTTTCATACAGATATAATCACACAAAAAGATGAAAATGAAGAAGAATATTATTTAATATCTCCAAATATGATTAAAAATTATGAGAAAGATACTGATGGTTATGCTTTATTAAATAATAAAACTGTTAGTTTAACTCCATTGAGATATGATATGACAGGGAATATTGAAAATTTAAAAAATTGGTAAATAAAATAGGAATGAAGGTTTAAATCATGGATATTAATGAATGGGAAATATGGTATACAAAAATTTTAGATGATTTTGGATTTTCAAGAGAAGGGGATGAAAAAACCGCAGATATCTTAAACAACATTTTAGACAAGAAAGGTTGTTTAAATATAGATGATTTATATGATTATGTGCTTGAAAAAACATTGAGCAATAATTACATTGTTTTTGGAGCAGGACCCTCTTTAAAATCAAATATAATTAAAATAAAAAATGATTATGATTTAAATAATTATATTTTAATTGCTGCTGATGGGGCAACAACTGCATTATTAGAAGAAGATATAATTCCAGATATTATAGTTTCTGATTTAGATGGTAAAATTTCTGATCTTTTAATTGCAAATTCCCAAAAAATTGTTTTTGCTGTACATGCACATGGAGATAATGAAGATAAAATAAAAACTTATACAAACATATTAAACAATGTTTTTGGAACTACTCAATCAATACCTGAAGGAAATCTATACAATTTTGGAGGATTTACTGATGGGGATAGAGCTATATTTTTAGCAGTTGAATTAGGTGCTGAAAAAATTTTATTAGCAGGTATGGACTTTGGAACTAAAGTAACTAAATATTCCAGACCTAATATTAAAGAAGATATAGAAGATGCTGATGAAATTAAACAAAAAAAATTAAAATATGCTGAAGAATTAACAAATTGGATAAAAAACAATGAAGATGCTGAGTTAGTTAATTTAACTTTCTCATAGTCTTTTTTTCTAAATTTTAAATTTTATTTTATTATTAAAAACTTTTTAAATACTAATTATTTATATATATTATGAAAAAATAAACTAATACTATGGCAATTGAAGATATATTAATGTTCGATGAAACTTTGTTTCAAAATATAAATGCATTCAATCCAGATTATATGCCTGAAAATTATAATTTTAGGGATAATCAAATGGAAGCTATGGCTTACGCTATAAGACCTACTTTAAAAGGAGGAATGCCAAGTAATGCAGTAATTTTGGGGCCATGTGCTACAGGTAAAACAACTGCTGTTAAAAAAGTATTTGAATTAGTGGAGCGCACATCCGATAAAGTTGCATGTTGTTATATTAATTGCCAACTTAACACAACACGTTTCGGAATATTCTCTCAAATACATGAGAAATTATTTGGACACAAACCTCCAGAAACAGGAGTGCCATTTGCTACAATATATCAAAAGGTAATGAAATATTTAGTTGATAATAAAAAAGCATTAATTGTAGCATTTGATGATGCTAATTTTATTTTCCAAAATAAAAAAGCTAATAAAGTTTTTTATGACATACTTAGGGCTTATGAAGAGTATCCAACAGTTCATACTGGGATTTTTGTAATATTATCTGAACTTGAATTTAGATTTGCACTTGATAAAAATGTTAAAACAGTTTTTATCCCTCAAGATATTACTTTTCAACCTTATTCTCGTTCTGAAGTATTAAGTATATTAAAGGATAGGGTTAAAGTAGGATTTTTCCCTAATGTGATATCTGAAGATTTAATTGAACAAATAACGGATTATACTATAGATAGTGGAGATTTAAGAGTAGGTATTGATATTTTAAGAGTTTGTGGGAATATTGCAGAATCTGATGCATCAAGAGAAATCACACAAGAACATTTAGATAAAGCGTTGTCACAACATGTTTCATTTAACCTGATTGAAACTATAAAATCTCTAACAGATAATGAATTAACCTTATTAAAATTAATTATTAAAGAAGAGAAATATCTTAAAAAGGATGATATTTTAACTGCTACTATTGTATCTACAAATTTTAGAAAACAAACTAAAGTAAGTTATGCCACATTTAATAGAACTTTAGAAAAATTAGAATTTTTAAGATTAATTGATACAAAATTAACAGGAAAAGGTATTAGGGGCAATTCTAGACAAATCTTTTTACGTTTTGATCCTGATGATTTAAAAAGTACAGATGTTAATTTATCATAATATAAAATATATGTATTTTTTTAAAATTTAATTTTTATTCTCACATTTTTTAGTTAAAAATTGAGTAATGGCTTATGATTTTTTGTTTTATAATGAATTTAAATTCCAAATATTACACTTGGATTTGGAGCAGCAGATACTGCCATTACACTTAAAAATAATAATGTTATAACTAAAAACATTACCATCAATGAATCAAAATTATATCCATTAAAAAAGAAATAATCATGAAGATTACTTTGTTTTCTTAAATCAGTTTTATAAATATTTGTATTTTTACTTCTCATTTTAATCACTCGATATTAATAAGTGGTGCAAATTACATATATAAAAAAAGAGCAAGAGCATTTGAAAAGTAATATTTTTTTTAAAAAATTATTTATCTTAAATTAATTAAAAAGTGAAACAATGAATGTAAAAAGTAAGGAATCCTTTTTAGATATTGAAAAACCCTATGAATTTTTTGATGTTACTGCAGATGTGGGTTTTTGGGCATATGGAAATACTTTAGAAGATGCGTATCAAAATGCATCATTAGCAATGTTTGATGTAATGACTGATACTAAAAAAGTTAGTCAAAGTGTAAGTAAAGAAATTAAAATTGAATCAGAAGATAAAGTTTCATTATTATATGATTATCTTGAAGAATTACTATTCTTAGAAGAGACAGAATTAATGTTCTTTTCAAAATTCAATATTTCTATTCAAAAAATAACTGAAAGCAATGAAAGCAAATTTGAATTAGTAGGAACGGTTAGTGGGGAATATATTGATTGGGATAAGCATGAAAGACGTGATGAAGTTAAAGCCGTTACTTTTCACTTAATGGATGTAATAAAAGATGATATTTTTAAGGTTAGAGTAATATTAGATTTATAATCTATTTTTTCATTAATCTTATTAAATTATAGATTTTGTAGAAAATATTAAATAGAACTATTTAGAAAAGATTATACAATTAATTTGATAAAAGAGGGGAATTATGAGTTTTACTGATTTTTTTTATGATGTTGATGACGAGGGAAATAAAAAAATTAACAAGATGAAAACTGCGGCATTTATAATAATTCTCGTTTGTGTTTTATCTATTATTATAACTTTACTGAATCCTTACGATAATTTACCTTTAAATCCGTTTGAAGCTAGTGTTAATGGTACTGGAGTATTTAATGTGACTGGTAATGCTACACCAAATTCTACAGTTGTTTTATCTTCACCTGAACTTAATATAAGTGGTGTTGAAGTCCAAACTAGTAGTAATGGTACATTTTTTTATCAGATGAAAGTACCAGATAATGCTAAAAATTTCACAATTGATGCATGGTATAAAGATGATCCGTCTGTTTCAAATTCTACAAATCAAACAAAATTTAAAAATAGAACATTAGAAAATGTTGTATATAAAAATGGAAAGTATGTAGAAGCATAATCCTTTTTTAGAAGGTATATCAATGGGAAATGATTTAAATAAAGATAATGGAATTTTAAAATCTAAAGAAAAAGTAAGAAAAGTAGAAAAATACTTAGGTATTGCTGGAGGAATATGTGGTATTATAGGAGCTATAATAGCTTATATTGCAACTTTATTCCATGCTGCTACTTATTCTTCTGATATAGTTATTGCTGCTATAATATTTTCTATTGTGGGTATTGTTGGAGGATTAATTGTTAATAACAATGCTAAGCTTAGTGCTATAATACTAATTATTGTAGCTATTGGATTAATTGTTTCAATATTTTATTATGGGATATTAGGTGCAGCTTTAATGTTATTAGGGGCTGTTATTGCTTTAATTAGAGCTTAAATTCATTAATTTTTTTTATTTTTATTTTATATCTATTTTTTTTACTAATTTTTTTTTTATTTTATAAATATTCACTAAATTTATAAGTTTTAAAAAAGATATTCTTTTTATATTATTTCTGTAATTTATAAAAATTATTTAAAATTATTTTTTTAATTATAATATTGATTTAATCATGTGATAATAATGAGTATTAAGGATAACATTAATAAAATTGATGATAATATTTGGGAAATCCCAAGTAGTTATAAAAAAGCAATGAGAGTTCCAGCAAGATTATATCTTGATGATGAAGGATTTGAAAACCTTGAAGAAGGAGCTATAGAACAAGTAACTAATGTAGCATGCTTGCCTGGAGTTCAAAAATCTTCATTAGGACTTCCAGATATTCACTTTGGATATGGATTTCCAATAGGTGGTGTTGGTGCTTTTAATATGAATAATGGAATAGTTAGTCCTGGAGGGGTTGGATTCGATATAAACTGTGGGGTTAGAATGATTAGAACTAACTTAACAGAAGAAGATTTAAGACCATATATTCCAGAACTAACTGAAAAATTATTTAAAAATATTCCTTCTGGTGTTGGAAGTAAAGGTAAAATTAGATTGATGCCTGATGAAATAGATGAAGTCTTAGATAAAGGAGCTGAATGGGCTGTAGAGAATGGTTATGGTTGGAAAGAAGATTTAGAATTCTTAGAAGAAAATGGCCGTATAAAAGATGCAGATTCAAGTGTAGTAAGTGATAAAGCTAAAAAAAGAGGAATTCCTCAATTAGGTTCACTTGGTTCAGGAAATCATTTTTTAGAAGTTCAAAAAGTTGATGAAATATTTAATGAAGAGGTAGCAAAACTATTTGGCTTAAAAAAAGGCAATATAACTGTAATGGTTCACACTGGATCTAGAGGATGTGGACATCAAGTATGTTCTGATTATTTAAGAAAAATGGATAAGGCATATAAAAAATATAAATTAGATATTCCTGATAGACAATTAGCATGTGCACCTCTTGATTCTGATGAAGCACAAGATTATTTAAAAGCAATGTATGCGGCAGCAAATTATGCATGGGCAAATCGTCAAATGATAGTTCATTGGGTAAGAGAAACATTTGAGGATGTTTTGGGTAAATCTGCAAAAGAGATGAATATGACTACTGTTTATGATGTTGCTCATAATATTGCTAAAGAAGAAACTCATACTGTTAATAAAAATGGATTAAAATTAAAATTATTAGTTCATAGAAAAGGAGCAACACGTGCTTTTGGTCCGGGAAGAGATGAAGTTCCAGAAAAATATCGTGAAATAGGTCAACCTGTTTTAATACCAGGAACAATGGGTACATCTTCATATGTTTTACATGGAACACAAATTGCAATGGAAAATACTTTTGGATCAACTGCTCATGGAGCTGGAAGAATACTATCAAGATCCAAAGCTAAAGAAGAATTTTCTCCAGAAGAAATCAAAGAAAATTTATCTAATAAAGGAATTCAAGTTAAAGCTAATTCTGATCCTGTACTGGCTGAAGAAGCACCAGGAGCTTATAAGAATGTTGACCAAGTTGTAAAAACTTCAGATAAAGTTGGAATAGCTAAATTAGTTGCTAAAGTAAGTCCTTTAATAGTGACTAAAGGTTAAAAAAACTTGATAAGGAGATAAAACAATGATTGGTATTATTGGCGGTACTGGAGTATATGATATAGCTAATAAAGCAGATAATGAAGAAAAAAAAATAGTTAAAACAGAATATGGTGCAAATCCTGAAGTATCCATTCTTGAAATTGAAGGGAAAAAAGTTGCTTTTTTACCAAGACACTCTGCAGGACACAGTCATCCACCACACATGATTAATTTTAAAGCTAATATATCTGCTTTAAAAAAATTAGGAGTAAATCAAATTATAGCTACAAATTCTGTGGGTAGTCTTAATTTGGATATTGGTCCTGGTTCAATTGTTGCAGTAGATGATTTTTTAGATTTCACAGTTTTAAGAGATAAAACATTTTATGATAATAAAGTGGTTCATGTTGATGTAACTGAACCTTATTGTAATCGTTTAAGAGAAAAAATAATATCTAATGGGGATGTTGTTCCGTATGGAACTTATGTATGCACTGAAGGGCCTAGATTTGAAACTCCTGCAGAGATAAAAATGTTCCAAAAATTTGGTGGAGATGTAGTGGGTATGACTGGTCTCCCCGAAGTTGTATTAGCTAGAGAAAAGGAAATATGTTATAGTTCTATATGCATTGTATCTAATTATGGATCTGGAATATCTCCTAACAAATTAAATATGGATGAAGTTTTAGAAATAATGGAAAAAAAGAATTCTGAATTAATTAAATTAATTTATAATACAATTAAAGATTTAGATGAAAATTTTGACTGTGATTGTTTGCATGCTTTAAACAATGCAGAAATTTAAGTTTATTAAAGTGGAGGAAAATATTATGGCAAAAGTGATTTTATTATGTGGAAGTCCAAGAGAAAATAGTAATACAATGGAAACTTTGGAGGAATGTGCAAAATCTATTGAAGCAAATGGTGTTGAAACCGAAATTATTAGTCTTCGAGGATTGAATATTCAATCTTGTGTAGCTTGTAATGCCTGTGCAGGTAAAGGAAATTGTGTTATTAATGATGGATTAGATGAAATAATTGATAAAATAAGAGAAGCTGATGGATTTATTCCAGCTGCTCCAGTTTACTTTGGAACTGCACGTGGAGATATTATGGCTGCTTTACAAAGAATTGGTAAAGTTTCTAGAGGTAATGATAAATTCTTGTCTTGGATGGTAGGTGGACCTATTGTACTTGCTAGAAGAGGAGGAACATCTTTATCATTACAAGAAATGTCTATGTTTTTTTCAATTAATGAAATGATTATTATTGGTAGTAATTATTGGAATATGGTTTTTGCAGGTGCTGAAGGTACTGCTAATGAAGATACTGAAGGTATTGAAACTATAAAATTATTTGGTGAAAATGTAGCTAAATTAATTAATAAAATTAATGGTTAATACTGTTTAATTATTTTTTGGTGATTAATATGAGAATAGCTGTGGCTTCATCTAATGGTAAAGATGTAAATTTGCATTTTGGAAAAGCTAAAAAATTATTTGTCTATGATATAAATGGAGAAGATATTAAATTTGTTGAAGAAAGAAATGTAGATGTCTCCGATGAAATTAAACATCAAGGCAGTAAAGTTATTGAAGCAGTTTCAGATTGTGAAACTGTTATAGTTGTTCAATATGGTCCTAAAACTAAAATCAAGGCGAAAAAAGCTAATTTAAAAATTGTTGAAGATGAGGGGCCAATTGAAGAAGTTTTAAAACGTTATATTGATCATGTGAACTTTATGAATAGTCCATTATAATTTTATTTTTTTTCATGGTGAAAACCTTTAAATATGATAAATGAAAAATGTTATAATAACCTTAATGGGCGGGTTTTAATTTTTTAAAACTTTTTTACAGAATAATTTTTAAATAGGATGGATTGACTCCATATTAGTTGGATTGTAGATTATAGAGTTGAATTAGCTTTTAATTGAATTATATAGCTTATTCTATATTTATTTTTATAATACTTATCATTAAATTGTATACTTTATAAAATATTTCAATAAAATCTGACTAACTAAATAAAAATATATTTTAATACAATTTTAGATTGTATTATCTAAATTTTAGGTTTATTTATCATAAAAATCTCTTAGCAAATGCTATGTTAAAATTAAAATGTTTTTTATGATAATCAATTAATAAATATTACAAAAAAATAACGGAAAAAATAAATAGAGGTTTGATTTAAATGGCAAAAGCAAAAAGACGACACGTACGTGATACCTGGAAAGAAAAATCTTGGTATACTATAAAAACTCCAGTTGCATTTGGAGATAAAGAAATAGGAGAAACCCCATCAAGAGATCCTGATTTTCTTATAGGAAGAACTGTAGAAGTAACCATGAGAGAATTAACTGGTGATTTTTCTAAACAATACATTAAATTACAATTTGAAATTGATAATGTAGCTGGTGATGTTGCAAACACTAAATTTACTGGTCATAAAACAACTACTGATTATGTTAGAAGTATGATTAGAAGAGGAACTAGTAGAATCGATACTCCAGTTATTGTTGAAACTAAAGATGGACATAAAATGAAACTTCACGTTTTAGCTGTTACTACTAGAAGAGCTAAATCTTCCCAACAAAAGTATATGAGAGAAACTATAACTGAATTAGTTACTAATATTGCATCTGAAAAGAACTTTGAAGATGTTATTGAAACTTCTGTTAATGGAAGATTAGCTAGTGAAATTTATCACACAGCTAAAAAGATTTACCCTCTTAAGAGAGTAGAAGTCATTAAAAGTAAAGTATTAGATTAAATCTTTTACTTTTATTTTATTTTAAATATAAAAGAATTTGTTCGCAAAATAAATTCTTATTTTTTTTACTATTTTTAACTAAATTTATTTTTATTTTAATTTCTAACTTTTATTTCGAATTATTCAGATTAAATAGATATCTTTTTATTAGTTAAACAATATAGTTTAAGTAATTAAATTATATCTTTTGTGATTATTATGGAAGAAGCGTTGATGATTAATTGGGGTTATGTTATAATACTCTTTATATTAGGATTCTTTGTTTATTGGAGAAAATCTTTAGATTTATTAGGTTCTCTTACAATGATAATTATGGGTATAGTTATCATATTCTCAGCAGGAGTTAATTGGTTAATTTTAATTGTACTATTTTTAATAATGAGTTTATTGGCTACAAAATATGCAAAACCTTATAAAAATAGTATTGGGGAATATGAAGGTAGAAGAACGGCAAAAAATGTTATTTCAAATGGTTTGATTGCTTTTCTTATGGCAGCCTTTGGAGGTTACTATTTGCCTTTCGTTGGAGGTTTTTTAGGTTCTATAGCTACAGCTACTGCGGATACACTTGCTAGTGAAATAGGAGTTTTACAAGATCCTGTACTTTTAACAACTTTTAAAAAGGTTCCACCTGGTACTGATGGAGGTATATCTTTTTTAGGAACTGCAGTTGGAATTGTTGGTGCTGGAATTATTGGTTTTTGTGCTTATATGTTAGGTATAATGCCGGATCCATATGTATCTATAAAAATAGCTATTATATCAGGTACTGTTGGTTGTTTTATGGATAGTTTGCTTGGAGCAGTATTTGAAAGAAGAGATTACTTAAATAATGAGCATGTTAATTTATTGGCTACTTTAACTGGAGCTATAGTAGGAATACTTTGTGTGTTATAAAAAAATTTAAAAAAAGAAATAAAATTAAAAAATATTAAATTATGATTTTAATGTATTATAGTAAATTTACTCTTCATCTACTATAATAAATGCTTCTTTACCTGCTGCACATTCAGGGCAAGCCCAATCATCAGGTAAATCTTCTAAAAGAGTTCCTGGAGCTATGTTATAAGCAGGGTCGCCTTTTTCTGAATCGAATTTATATTCGCAGTGCATACATTCGTATACTACCATTTAATCACCTTTATTTTTTTTATCCATTTAAGTATTTCAAATTATGTAATAAGTTATATTTATTAATTCCTAAAATTTTCTTGATATTTAAATCATTAAATGTTTTTAATGTTAATTATGTTTTTTAATTAATGATATAAAATTATATAAATCATTTTAAACTAAGAATTAATCATATATATTAATTTAAAAATTAAATTAGAATTTTGTTATAATTAAATAATTAATCATAATAATTGATTTTATTTTAAAAAGGTGATGAAAAAATGAAAGGAATTGTATTAGTTATGGATGGAATGGGCGATCGTCCTTTAAAAGAATTAAATAATCAAACACCTCTCCAAGCTGCTAACACTCCAAATATGGATAAAATGGCAGAAAGAGGAATTACTGGTATAATGGATTCTATAAAACCGGGTATTATACCAGGAAGTGATACAGCACATTTATCCATTTTAGGTTATGATCCTTATGAAGTATACACTGGTAGAGGACCTTTTGAAGCATCTGGTGTTGGTTTAGAAGTTATTCCGGGGGATATTGCTTTTAGATGTAATTTTTCAACAGCAGATGAAAATGGAATAATAACTGATAGACGTGCAGGAAGAATTAGAGATGGCACAAAAGATATTGTTGAAGTATTAAACACCATGGTTATAGAAGGTTATGAAAATATCAATATAATATTTAAGGAATCCACAGGTCATAGAGCAGTTCTTGTTTTAAGAGGAGAAGGTTTATCTGATAAAGTATCTGATGCGGACCCTAAAGTTGAAGGTAATAAACCAAAAATAGTTAATCCTCTTGATGATACTGAAGAAGCTAAAAAAACAGCAGATTTATTAAATAAGATTGTAAATAAATCTTATGAAATGATTAAAGACCATCCAGTAAATCTTAAACGTATAAAAGAAAATGAACCTCCGGCTAATATAATTATCCCTCGGGGTGCAGGAGCTGTTCCTGAAGTAGAACCTATTAACACAAAATATGAAGTAAACTCTGCATGTATAGCTGAAACTGGACTTATAATGGGAATTGGAAGATTTGCAGGTATGGATATAATTGAAATGGATGATGTTACTGGTGGAGTAGACACTAATTTGGATAATATAATCAACACCATAATTGATCAAGTAAAAAACACTGAACATGACTTTTTTTTAATAAATATTGATGGTGCTGATGAAGCGGGACATGATGGAAATGCAATCCAAAAGAAAGAATTCATTGAAAAAGTAGACAAAGTAGTTATGAGTCAACTTTTAAAACTTGAAGATGTTATCATATTTTTAACAGCAGACCATTCAACACCTATCAGTGTAATGAATCATTCTGGAGATCCGGTTCCTGTTATAATTAATGGTCCTGAAGTACGAGTAGATGATGTTAAAGAATATAATGAACTTACTGTAGCAAAAGGCGGTTTATGTAGAATTCGAGGGGCAGATGTAATGAATATTGTTATGGATTTAATGAATAATTCTCATAAATTTGGAGCATAATTTAATAATTAAAAAAGGAGTTTGTGTTTTTCATGGATGAAAATAATAAAAAACTTTTTGGAACCTCTGGAATAAGAGGTAAAGTAGGAGCAGAAGTTAATGCAAATTTAGCTTTAAATGTGGGAAAATCTTTAGCAACTTATTTAAAAAATGAAGGTACAGTAGTTATTGGTTACGACACTCGTACTACTAATAAAATGTTAGAGCAAGCAATAGTTGCAGGCTTAATGGAAGGTGGAATAAATATAATAAAATTAGGTATGGTGCCAACACCATTAGTAGGTTATGCAACAATTAAATTAGGTGCTAATGCAGGTGTAATGATTACAGCATCACATAATCCTTCACAATACAATGGAATTAAACTCTGGAATCCTAATGGAATGGCATTCACTCCTAATCAAGAAGCGGAAATCGAGAAAATTTACAATTATAAAGCTTATGGTAATGTAAGTTGGGAGTTTATAGGTTCTGTAACTCATAATTCTGAAATTAAAAAACAATATGTAAACGATTTATTAGATGCTGTTAATATTGAAAAAAAATTAAAAGTTGTTATTGATGCAGCATCAGGAGCAGGATCAGAATTATCTCCTATAATTTTTAGAAAAGCAGGTTGTGAAGTAACAACTCTTAATTCTCAAGTTGATGGATTTTTCCCTGGACGAAATCCAGAACCTAATGCAGCTAACTTACAAAATCTCATGAAAGTTGTTGTAGCTACAGGTGCAGATTTGGGAATTGCGCATGATGGTGATGCAGATCGTATGATGGCAATAGATGAAAAAGGTAACATATCTGAATTTGATAAATTATTAGCAATCATATCTAAAAATTTTGGGGGAACAGTTGTTACTACTGTTGATGCAGGTTTATGTATGGATGAAGCTATGAAAGAAGTTAATGGTAATGTTGTTCGAACTAAAGTGGGGGATGTAGCTGTTGCAGAATCTATAATAGAAAATGATGCTACTTTTGGGGGAGAACCTTCTGGAACTTGGGTACATCCTGATTTTTGTATGTGTCCAGATGGT
>Ga0116193_1001242_pt1 | contig 21735 bp, 18 predicted proteins | sample AD_UKC115_MetaG_FD_89892 | JGI IMG/M metagenome (GOLD analysis project Ga0116193, IMG submission 89892) | Active sludge microbial communities of municipal wastewater-treating anaerobic digesters from Hong Kong - AD_UKC115_MetaG | ecosystem: Engineered > Bioreactor > Anaerobic > Digestate... | reverse complement strand
GCGCGGGGGTGGCGTGGTGGCGCCAGCGCAGGTGTTTGTCCAGCCAGCCGGGCACCACGGTCTGCTGGAAGTGGGGGTACAGCACCAGCCCGGCAGGGTTTGAATCTTTTTGGCCTTCAGCACCCGTATTCATTGCGCTGGCAGCTATTGTTTTAATAGCATTTTGTGGGCAACGGTAGTGCAGGTGCATGTGGTAGTCGGTGATGCCGCCGTCCCAGTAGGCGCCGCTGGGGGCGCCTGCAATGTGTGGCACGGCCTGCAGCACGAAGGGGATGCCGAAAGCCTCGTCAGTAAGTTTTGCGGAGCTATCGTGATCGACAAACGCCGCTGCCGTTTGTCCAGAACTCACAGCACCACCACCCCGCCGGTTGCGACATGTACATGTGTTAGTCAGCCTGTGGCCAGTGATCCATCAGCGTTGCTGACACAATCCCAGGCACTGTGCTCTCCATCCTGCTCGTCACCTTCCCCTTTTTCGCGCTTGTGCTCGCCGGCTACCTGGCGGCGCAGCGGCGCATGCTGCCGCTGGAGGCCATACCGGGGCTCAACGGCTTTGTGCTGTTTTTTGCGCTGCCGTGCATGCTGTACCGCTTTGGCTCGACCACGCCGATCGCGCAGTTGCTCGACCTGTCGGTGGCGGCGGTGTACCTGTTGTGCGGCCTGGTGCTGGTGGCGTTTGCCATTGCGGTGACGCGCAACGAGCGCATCCGCTGGAACGATGCGGCCTTTGGCGCGCTGGTGGCGGCGTTTCCCAATTCAGGCTTCATGGGCGTGCCGCTGCTGGTGGCGCTGCTGGGCGCGCAGGCGGCCGGGCCGGTGATTGTGATGATCGTGGTGGACATGGTGGTCACCAGCTCGCTGTGCGTGGCGCTCTCGCGCCTGGACGATGGCCAGGGCCATGGCCGCGCCGCCATGCTGGACGCTGCGCGCAAGGCCCTGCGCGGCGTGGCCGCCAACCCCATGCCCTGGGCGATTCTGGGCGGCGCGCTGGCCTCGTACCTGGAGTGGCGCCTGCCCGCGCCGGTGGAAAAGACCGCCTGGCTGCTGGCCGATGCGGCCTCGCCGGTGGCACTGTTCACCATTGGCGCAGTGCTGGCGCGCTCGCAGATCCAGGCCAGCCACCCCATGCCGCTGTCGGACTACCTGCCAGTGGCGCTGATGAAGCTGGTGCTGCACCCGCTGCTGGTGCTGTTGGCCGGGGCCACGGCCATGCAGTGGGGCGTGGGGCTGAGCCCGTTTGCGCTCACGGTGATGGTGCTGACCGCTGCGCTGCCCAGCGCCAGCAACGTGTCGCTGCTGGCCGAGCGCATGGGGGCCGACAACGGGCGCATCGCGCGCATCATCCTGGTGTCCACGGCGGCATCCTTCCTCAGCTTTTCGGCGGCGGTGACGCTGCTGACTTGAATGCTATAAAAATAATAGCTGTTGGTGCATTGGCCATAAGCGATGCAGGCCAAAAGCATCAATATTTTGTTAGAGCTGTCCCTGTCCCAACAAAGAGCAACTGCGCTTGCGCTCGCCTCGGCAGACTGATATTCTGGTCGGGATGACTAGATTGAATCCCGCTGTCCGTCCCTCCGCTGGCCGTGCGGCCCCTGCGCCGGGGCATTGGCTGCTTCAGGACGCCAAGGCGCGTTTCAGCGAGCTGGTGCGGCGTGTGCGCAGCGAAGGGCCGCAACACGTCACCGTGCATGGACGCGATGAAGTGGTGGTGATTGCCGCCGAAGACTACCGGCGCCTGCAAGGCCTGCAAACAGGCCAAGCGCTGGTGCTGGCGCTACAGGCCTCGCCCCATCCTGAAGTGGAATTGACCCTGGCACCGCCCACCCAGGCGCCCGTGCGGGACGTGTCGCTGTGAAAGGCTATCTGCTCGACACCAACATCCTGTCTGAACTGCGGCGCCCACGCCCGCAGGCCCAAGTGGTGGCGTTCGTGAGCAGGCAACCGCTCGAACGCCTCTTCGTCAGTGCCGTCACCTTCGCAGAGATCCGCTTTGGCATTGAACTGATTGCCGACATCGAGAAGCGGGCCGCGCTGCACGACTGGCTGCAGCAACAGTTGCGCCCCATGTTCGAGAACCGCGTGCTGCCCGTCAGCGAAGACGTGATGTTCAAGTGGCGCCTGTTGGTGGAAAGCGGGCGCAAGGCGGGTCATACCTTTCCACAGCCCGATCTCATCATTGCGGCGACGGCGCTGCACCATGGATTGACAGTCGTCACCCGCGACATGGGCGGCTACGAAAAGGCCGGCGTGCCGCTCGTCAACCCGTGGCAGGGCGAGCCGTAAAACCAAAAGTCCTGGCGCCCAAGGCGGTATCCCGTGAGTGCCTGGGGGGGCTTTGGCTATTTGGTTGATTGAATCAATTGCTTTTACGTTGCAATTGGCTGCGCCTAAAGTGACGGTTCTTCCACACCTTTGCCAGGAGAACCACCATGACCAGCCCCGCCACCCCACCCGCAGCCCAATGTCCTTTCCACGCTGTGGCCCGCGCCAGCGCCCGTGCGACGCAGGGCGCTCGCTCGCACCGCGACTGGTGGCCCGGGCAGTTGAACCTGGGCATCCTGCACCAGCATGCGCCCGCTTCCCACCCGCTGGGCGCGGACTTTGACTACGCCCAGGCCTTTGCCGGGCTGGACTATGCGGCGCTCAAGGCCGACCTGACGGCGCTGATGACCGACTCGCAGGACTGGTGGCCCGCCGACTGGGGCCACTACGGCGGCCTGTTCATCCGCATGGCCTGGCACAGCGCGGGCACCTACCGCACGGGCGACGGCCGGGGCGGTGCCAGCACCGGCAACCAGCGCTTTGCGCCCGTCAACAGCTGGCCCGACAACGGCAACCTCGACAAGGCGCGCCGCCTGCTCTGGCCCATCAAGCAGAAGTACGGCAACGCCATTTCATGGGCCGACCTGATGATCCTGGCGGGCAACGTGGCGCTCGAATCCATGGGCTTCAAGACCTTTGGCTTTGGCGCGGGCCGTGTGGACATCTACCAGCCCGAAGAAGACATCTACTGGGGCGCCGAGACCGAGTGGCTGGCCACCAGCGACAAGCCCGGCAGCCCCTACAGCGGCCACCGCGACCTGGAGAACCCGCTGGCCGCCGTGCAAATGGGCCTGATCTACGTGAACCCCGAGGGCCCGGACGGCAACCCCGACCCCGTCGCCTCGGGCCGTGACGTGCGCGAAACCTTTGCCCGCATGGGCATGAACGACGAGGAAACCGTGGCCCTGGTGGCGGGCGGCCACACCTTTGGCAAGGCCCACGGCGCGGGCGACCCGGCCCTGGTGGGCCCCGAGCCCGAGGCCGCGCCGTTGCAGGCGCAGGGCCTGGGCTGGATCAACCGCTTTGGCAGCGGCAAGGGCGCAGACACCACCACCAGCGGCATCGAAGGCGCCTGGAAGCCCCACCCCACCACCTGGGACAACGGCTACTTCGACATGCTGTTTGGCTATGAGTGGGCGCTCACCCGCAGCCCGGCAGGCGCCCAGCAGTGGGTAGCGCAAAACGTGCGGCCCGAGCATCTGATCCCGGATGCGCACGACCCGTCCAAAAAGCACCCGCCCATGATGACCACGGCCGACCTGTCGCTGCGCATGGACCCGGTGTATGAGCCGATTGCGCGGCGCTTCCACCAGAACCCGCAGGCCTTTGCCGACGCCTTTGCGCGCGCCTGGTTCAAGCTCACGCACCGCGACATGGGCCCCAAGGCGCGCTACCTGGGCCCCGAGGTGCCTGCCGAGGAGCTGGTCTGGCAAGACCCCATTCCCGCCTGCGACCACGCGCTGGTCGATGCGCAGGACGTTGTTGCGCTCAAGGCCCAGGTGCTGGCCAGCGGCCTGCCGGTGGCGGCGCTGGTGTCCACCGCCTGGGCCTCGGCTTCCACCTTCCGTGGCTCGGACAAGCGCGGCGGCGCCAATGGTGCACGCATCCGCCTGGCACCGCAAAAGGACTGGGAAGTGAACCAGCCCGCCCAATTGGCGCAGGTGCTGGCGGTGCTCGAAGGCATCCAGCAGCGCTTCAACGCCGCGCAGACCGGCGGCAAGAAGCTCTCGCTCGCCGACCTGATCGTGCTCGCCGGTGGCGCCGCCATCGAGGCCGCTGCCCAGGCCGCAGGCCACGCGGTGACGGTGCCCTTCACCCCCGGCCGCATGGACGCCTCGCAGGCGCAAACCGATGTGGAATCCTTCGCCGTGCTGGAGCCCCAGGCCGACGGTTTCCGCAACTACCAGAAGGCCAGCTACCGCGTGCCGGCCGAGCAGTTGCTCATCGACAAGGCGCAGCTGCTCACCCTCAGCGCGCCCGAGATGACGGCGTTGGTCGGCGGCCTGCGTGTGCTCGGCGCCAACGCGGGGCAGGCAGCGCATGGCGTGTTCACGCAGCGCGTGGGGCAGCTCAGCAACGACTTCTTCGTGCACCTGCTGGACATGGGCACCGTGTGGCAGCCCACGTCCGAGGCGCAGGAGTTGTTCGAGGGCCGCGACCGTGCCAGCGGCGCGCTGCGCTGGACGGCCACGCGCGTGGACCTGGCCTTTGGCTCCCATTCGCAACTGCGCGCGCTGGCCGAGGTCTATGCCCAGGCCGACGGGCAGGCGCGCCTGGTGCGCGACTTCGTGGCCGCCTGGGTCAAGGTCATGGAGCTGGACCGCTTCGACCGCCGCTGAGCGCGGCGGCGCACCCTTCGCACTGTGACGAATACAGCGCGAAGGGCGCTATAAAAACGGTAGCTACTGGCGCTTATGAATAAAGCGCTGGAGGCCAAAATGATGCATAAGTAAAAACCCTGGTGCGGGGCGGGTGGCGTCACGCAAGTGCAACACAGCGAAGGCACCATCGCGGGGTTGTTACTTCGGCTTAGAACGTGTTCATGATCTTTTCATGGAGCCCGTTGCCCCGCAAAAGCGGCAGGTGCAAGGCGCAAAGCGCAGCCGGGCTGGTGGCCCGGCGAGCATTTGCAACGCCGCAAATGCCGCTTTTGCGGGGCAACCCTTCGGGCAAGGCAGCAAAAAGCCGCACTCGTCGTTGCGCACCTTGCCCAGGCCGCCAGCATGGCCTGCGGCGCGCGCCTAGATTGCGGCTTTTTGCTGCCTTGCGGGCTCCATGAAAAGATCATGAACACGTTCTCACACCATGAAAACTTCGCTAGGCTTGGGAAAGTACCGCGACCTGTTGCTCGCCATCCTCTTGTTCATCGTGCTGGACCTGGGGATTCTGTTTTTCAACTTCTTTGCGTCCATCCAGCTGGAGCGCGACGCCAGCCGCATCAACACCGCGGGCGAGCTGCGCATGCTGACGCAGCAGATCACCAAGTCCCTGCTCACGCTGCAGACCGAGCAGCGCGAGGGCCTGCCCATCCAGACCAGCATGGCCCAGCTCAGCCAGGGCACGGCGGGCTTCAACGACGGGCTGGCGGCGCTCAAGGCATCGATGGCCGCCGACGCTGAATTCCGCCTGTTCGGCATCGACCCGCAGGCGCTGCGCGAGCTGTGGCACAAGCTCGACCGCGAGTGGCAGCCGCTGCACGCGGCCATTGCCCCCGTCATAGCGGCCCAGGAGCCCAATGCCGACGACACCGCCATGGCTGCCACCAAGGCCGTGGCGCGCAACGTCCGCCTCATGGGGCAAAGCGATGATCTGGCCCGCGCCGTGGAAGAGGCCGCAGGCACCAAGACGCGCATGATGCGCACCATCCAGGTGGCGGCCATCGTGCTGGCGCTGCTCAACTTCGTGTTCATCGTCTTCAAGTTCGTGCGCAAGCTGCGCGCGTCGGACCGCGTGGCCGAGGCCGCGCGCCAGGAGACCGACGACATCCTGCGCACCGTGTCCGAGGGCCTGCTGCTGGTCGGGCCGGACGGGCGCATCGGCGGCCAGATGTCGGCCGCCACGCACCAGATGTTCATGCGCACGGTCAAGCCTGGCGAGGACTTCCGCGCCCTGCTGGCCCGCATGCTGGAGCCCGAGCGCGCCGACGAGGCCGCCACCTACCTGACCCTGTTGCTGGACCCCAAGGTCAAGCCCGCGCTGCTGGCGCAGCTCAACCCGCTGCAGGAAGTGCCCGTGCGGCCGCCCGAAGACCGGCAGGGCAAGCCGCGCTACCTCACGTTCCAGATCAGCCAGGTGCGTGAGGGCGGGCGCATCAAGGAGCTGCTGGTCACCGTGTTCGACATGACCGAAAAAGTGCAGCTCGAACGCGAGCTGGCGGCCACCCAGCAGGCCGCCAAGAACGATGTGGAGGACCTGCTCGTCGTGCTGGAGCAGGAGCCTGCGCTGCTGCAGGACTTTCTGCTGGGCGCGCGCGTGCGCCTGGGCGACCTCAACCAGACCCTGCGCGATGCGGGCCGCAACCCCGGCGACTACCTGGCGCTGGTGGAAGACGCCGCCCGCCTGGTGCACGGCATCAAGGGCGAAGCGGGCGCCCTGGGTTCGGCCAGCATTGCACGCGCAGCGCACGAGATGGAAGACGCCCTCGCTCCGCTGCTGCGCCGCCCGCGCCTGCAGGGCGAAGACCTGATTCCCGTGGTGGTGGCGCTGTCGCGCCTGCAGGACCAGGTCGAGCGCCTGCAACGCTTCTTCTTGCGCCTGGGCCCGACCGCGCCGCGCCGCGCACCTTCGGCCGCGCTGCAGGCCCTGGTGGACAACCTGCGCGGCCTGGCCGAGCGCGTGGCGCAGTCCATGGGCAAGCAGGTGCAGTTTGCTGCGCGCCTGCCCGAGGACGAACTGCCGCCCCAGGTGCAGGGCATCTTGCGTGAGGTGTTGCCCCAGCTGGTGCGCAACGCCGTGGTGCACGGCATCGAGCAGCCCGGCGTGCGTGCCCAGTTCCGCAAGCCCGAAGCGGGCGCGCTGCGCCTGGACATTGCCCACGACCAGGACGGCACCGTGGAGGTGCGCCTGAGCGACGACGGCCGCGGCATCGTGCTGCCCGAGCTGCGCGAACGCATCGCGCGCCAGCGCAGCGATGTGGCGCAACTGTCCGACCACGAGGTGCTGGGCCACATCTTCGACCCCGCCTTCAGCACCGCCACCGAGGTGACCGAGCACGCCGGCCGGGGCATGGGCCTGTCGCTGGTACGCAAGGCGGTGGAAGACGCTGGCGCCAAGCTGCGCGTGCTCACGCAGCCGCATGTGTCCACCACCTTCATCCTGCGCTTTGGGAGCGCTGTATGAGGCCGCACAAGCTCATGGTGGTGGACGACTCCATGGTGTTCCGCAACCGCATCGCCCGCCTGGCCGCCGACCCGCGCCTGCCGCGCGTACAACTGGTGGCCATGGCCGAGAACGGCGAAGAGGCCATTGCCCAGGCGCGCCACCACCGGCCCGACCTGGTCACCATGGACCTGACCATGCCACGCATGGACGGACCGGCCTGCCTGGAAGTGCTGCGCGAGCAACTGCCCGAGGCGCGCATTCTGGTGGTGTCGGCACTGAGCGACCGCGCCACCGCCCTCAAGGCGCTGGCCAAGGGCGCGCATGGCTTTTTGCTCAAACCGTTTTCCGACGACCAGATGGTCCAATCCCTGCAGGAGCTGATGGCATGACCCGCCCCCGCCTTCGGGCCGAAGATGTCAAGATCTTCACGGATGCCGCTCTGGGCTTCTTTGCCCAGACCACCGGCCACCGCGCCAACGTGCGTACCGCTTACCTGATGGACCACGACGCCCCCGCCGTGTGGAGCGACTTCCATGGCCGCATCGACCTGGGCGGGCGCTACCGTGGCAACGTCACCTTTGCCGCGCCGCGCGCACTGCTCACCCATGTGTTGCTGTCCATTGGCGAGAGCGACTACACCGACGCCAGCCACCGCGACATCGTGGGCGAGATCGCCAACCAGATGTCGGGCCAGGCCCGCCGCCACTTTGGCGAGGCCATGGACATCTCACCCCCGCGCGTGATCGACCGCGACCAGGCCCGCCGCGAGGCAAACCAACACCAGGCACAGGGCATGGCGCCGTTCGTCATCCCGGTGCAGTGGGACCGCTACGAGGCGCATCTGGTGGTGCAGATGGAGCAAGGGACACCCCCCTGAGCGGCTGCGCCGCTTCCCCCCGCTCTCCAATCGCTGCGCGATTGGGGCAGGGGGACGCTCCCGGCGCGGCGGGGCGGCCCTTGCGCGGGAGCCCTGGCAGGGGCGTGCGGCGTCAGATCCCCAGCGGGTCCACATCCACCAGCCAGCGCACCAGGCCTTTGTGCTCCGGCTGCTGGCGGGTGCTGTGCAGCAGGGGTTGCCAGGCGGCCAGGAAGCGTTGCAGTGCGGTGCGGTGCGGGCTCTCCAGCAGCATCTGGGCGCGTTCCACGTTGGCCACGCGCTGCACGGCCAGGGGGATGGGGGGGTAGAGCGTGACATGCTCCAGGCCGGGGAGTTGGGCGTCCTGGGCGGCCTGGCTGACGGCGTGCAGGAAGGCCTGGGCGACTTCCTGCGTGCGTGCGTCGGCGCGCACCAGGGCCTGGTAGCTGAAGGGGGGCATGCCTGCCTCCTGGCGTTCACGCAATTGCTGTGCGGCAAAGGCGGGGTAGTCGTGGGTGCGCAGGGCTTCGTACACGGCGTGCTGGGGGTGCAGGGTCTGCACCCACATTTCGCACTGCGTGCCCTGTGCGGCCAGGTAGGCGGCGTCGCGCCCGGCGCGGCCTGCGGCCTGCTCCAGCAGGGCGAACAGGCGCTCGGGTGCGCGAAAGTCGCTGGAAAACAGCGCGCCGTCAGGCTGTACGGCGGCCACCAGGGTGACGCGGCGGAAGTCGTGCCCCTTGGCAATCATCTGCGTGCCCACCAGCACGTCCACCTCGCCCGCATGCACCTGGGCCAACTGGCTTTGCAGCGCGCCCTTGGCGCGGGTGGAGTCGGCGTCGATGCGGGCAATGCGCACCGCGCTGCCGTCGGGGCGCTGCACATGGGACAGCAGGGTGGCGAGCTGCTCTTCGAGTTGCTCGGTACCCCGGCCCAGGGTGGCGATGTCGGGGCTGCCGCACCCAGGGCAGGCCCGTGGCACATGCTGCGCGGCGCCGCAGTGGTGGCAGCGCAGGCTGCGGTCGGCCTTGTGGAAGACCTGGTGGGCACTGCAGTGGGGGCAGTCGCTTTTCCAGCCGCAGTCCAGGCAGTGCAGCACGGGCGCGTAGCCGCGCCGGTTGAGCAGCACCAGGCTTTGCTCGCCGCGCGCCACGCGCTCTTGCAGCGCCGTCAGCAGCGGGGCCGAGAACACGGTGCGCCGGGGCTGGTGGTTCATGTCCACGCGGCGCACCCGCGCCAGGGCGCCCGCGCCAATGCGGCTGGGCATGCACAGGCGCTGGTAGCGCCCGCCGGCCGGGTCTTCGGGGCTGGGCGGGCGGCTGGCGTGCCAGCTCTCCAGCGATGGCGTGGCCGAACCGAGGACGACCTTGGCGCCCTGGTCGTGGCCGCGCCACACGGCCAGGTCGCGGGCGGAGTAACGGGCGCCTTCCTGTTGCTTGTAACTGGGGTCGTGTTCTTCGTCCACGATGACCAGGGCCAGCCCCGGCAGCGAGGCAAACACCGCCATGCGCGTGCCCAGCACGATGCGCGCCTGCCCTGTGTGCGCTGCCAGCCAGGCCTTCAGGCGCTGCGGGTTGGTCATGCCGCTGTGCAGCGAGACCACGGCGCCCGCGCCAAACCGGGCGGTGAAGCGTTCTTCCAGCTGGGGCGTGAGGTTGATCTCGGGCACCATGACCAGCGCCTGGGCGTGGGCGTCCTGCTCCAGCACGGCCTGCACGCAGCGCAGGTACACCTCGGTCTTGCCGCTGCCGGTGCTGCCGAACAGCAGAAAGGGGCCAGGTTTGGAAAGAATTTCGGCCTTGGCGCTTTCCTGTTCTGCGCTGAGTGCTATCAAATCGGTAGCATTCGAGGGCGCGGTCGCCTCCGATAGACGTTGGAGGCGCCGCGCCACCTGCGCGGGGCCCAGTGTGCGCAGTTGCGGTGGCAGGGCCGACAGGGCCACCTCGCCCAGGCTGCGCTGGTAGTAGCGCGCGGCAAAGGCCACCAGGCGGCGCCAGGGGGCGCCGAGCGGCGCAATGCCGTCGAGCACGGCGGCCACCGGGCGCAGGCTGCGCTCGGGCGGTGCAGGCGTGCCGTCGCCGTCCCACACCAGGCCCAGCACCTCGCGCTGGCCCAGGGGCACGCGCACCAGGGTGCCTGGGGGCAGGGGCCGGTCGCACTGGTAGTCCAGCGGCTCGCCCACGCCGCTGTGCGCTGGGGTTTGCACCGCCACGCGCACGGTCACGGCAGTTGCGCCCGGCTTGCAAGGTGATGGATCAGCAGAAGCGTTCAAGTGTTTGATTTTTCAGGAGCCCCATCGTTGGGCCAACATGTGGATAACTTTGTTGACATCCCACATGCTGGAGGCTGTGCGGCGGGCAGGTGACCCAGATCAACATTCAGGTAAATGTAACGAGTCTCTGGAAAAGTATTTATGAATCAACGGTTTGCATGGTAACCATGCGCTCTGGCGGGGCGACATTGGGACGGCGCAGATAGAGTGCATGGCTCCCTTGGATGTGTGCATAACTGTGCAGGGCCACGCTTGTCAAGACCTGGGGCCGTTCTTGAAACAGCGTTACGGGCCGACCTGCTTCATGCTATTTATCGCCTGATGGCCGCAAGTGCTTGATGGGCTTGGGGTTTTGCCACATATCCCCGAATTCTGTGGATAACTTTGTTGATAGCTGTCGGAGATGCCGCCGCAAGCCGCGCCAATGCGTGCGCTGCACAGTTTGCGTGCTTCATGGGCAATGCGGCGATCCATTCAAAATCAAGCACTTACGTGTGTGCGGCCGCTGCGTGATGCCGTTACATGGACCCAGGGAAAGCCCGGATGACGCAGAACGCGCTGCACGGAAGGTGTGCATAAGTCCAGGCCCTGGTGCGCTCAGCGCTGGCGCTGCGCGCGCGAGTGGCTGTGCACGGCTTCCACCAGCGCGGCCACATGCTCGGGCGGCGTGAACTGGCTGATGCCGTGGGCCAGGTTGAAGATGTGCGTGGGGCCGGTGGTGGACTTGTCGGTGTGCGGCTTGCCGAAGCTGTCGAGCACGGCGTGCACCTGGGTGACGATCTGCGCCGGTGGGGCGAACAGCACGTTGGGGTCGATGTTGCCCTGCAGCGCCTTGCCGGGGCCGCCGACCTGGCCGCCGACGATGGCGCGCGCCTTGCCGAGGTTGGCCGTCCAGTCCAGGCCCAGCACCTCGCAGTCGATGTCCTTCATGTCTTCGAGCCAGATACCGCCGCCCTTGGTGAAGACGATGCGCGGCACGTCCTGGCCGTCCACGCCGGTGCGCTTGAGCTGCGCGAGCACGCGCTTGGTGTATTCCAGGCTGAAGTCCTGAAAAGCACCATCGGCGAGCACACCGCCCCAGCTGTCGAAAATCATCACGGCCTGGGCACCCGCGTCGATCTGGGCGTTGAGGTACTGCGCCACGGCGTCGGCGTTCACGGCCAGGATGCGGTGCATCAGGTCGGGGCGGCTGTACATCAGTGTCTTGACGAGGCGGTAGTCGTCGCTGCCCTTGCCTTCGACCATGTAGCAGGCCAGCGTCCAGGGGCTGCCCGAGAAGCCGATCAGCGGCACGCGGCCGTTCAGGGCCTTGCGGATGCTGGTGACGGCATCGAACACGTAGCGCAGCTTGTCCAGGTCGGGCGCGGCGAGCTGGGCCACATCGGCTTCGGTGCGCACCGATTGGGCGAAGCGCGGGCCCTCGCCCTCGGCGAACGACAGGCCCAGGCCCATGGCGTCGGGCACGGTGAGGATGTCGCTGAACAAAATGGCGGCGTCGAGCGGGAAGCGCTCGAGCGGCTGCAGCGTGACCTCGGTGGCGTAGTCCACGTTCGTGGCCAGGCCCATGAAGCTGCCCGCCTGGGCGCGCGTGGCCTTGTATTCGGGCAGGTAGCGGCCCGCCTGGCGCATCAGCCACAGGGGGGTGTAGTCGGTGGCCTGGCGGCGGCAGGCGCGCAGGAAGGTGTCGTTGGTGAGGGGGGCGAAGGAGGTGCTCATGCCCGCCATTCTCTCATTCCAGGCTTGGCTGTCCCTGCCACGCCTGCAGTCATGGGGGTGCTTGCAACGCTGCCTGCGGGTTCAGGAGTCGTTCCTGCGGGCCGGTCTCCAACAAGCGGGTCACCAAGGGGTGCATGACCTTGCGGGCGCTGTAGATCAGGTGGAATTCTTCGCTCACTTCGGGTGTGGCGCCGATCTGGACCAGGCCGAAGGTCTGCTGCAGGTGGTTGCCCAGCGAGATCGGTGCGGGCATCACGCCCATGCCGCTGGTGGCGAAGGTGCTCAGCAAGGCGCTGTCCTCGAACTCCCCGGCAATGCGTGGGCGGATGCGTTCCTGTTCCAGCCAGTGGTCCATGCGTGCGCGCACCGCAGCATGGTGCGTGGGCAGCAGCACGGGGACCACCGCCAGGCTGTGCGGAAACTGGTGTGCCGCTGCTTCTGCCCACAACGGGGGCGCATACCAGGCGATGGCGCTGCTCCCGAGCAGCTGGCTGCTGGCGCGCAGGTGGGGGTTGGTGGGCGCTGCGCGGTCTGCGAGCACGGCATCGAGCTTGTGCAGCGCCAGTTCGCCCAGCAGCGGCTGAAACTCCCCCTCGTGGCACAGCAGCCGCAGGTGGGGCTCTTCCAGCACAGTGCGCAAGAGCCTGTGCACGGCCAGCTTGGCAATGCCGTCGGAGATGCCCAGGTTCAGCCGCACGGTCTGGCCGGCGGCGGCCTCGCGCACACGGATGGGCAGCAGTTCGCCCAGGGCAAAGATGTGGTCGGCTTCGTGCAGTGCCGCCATGCCAGCGTCCGTCAGTACCAGGTTCCGCCCTTCGTTGCGCAGCAGGCTTACGCCGAGGGACTTCTCCAGTTCCCTCACCTGGGCGCTGATGGTCTGCACCGCCATGTCCAGCCGCTGCGCTGCACGGGCAATGCCACCTTCCTTGGCCACCACCCAGAAGTAATAGAGATGGCGGTAGTTGAAGCTCTGCGGCATGGGGGTGGCCTCGGGGTTGGGTTGCGACATGGTTCGTAAAAACCGAACCAAATGCCAGTTGAAGGTAGGTTTTAAACGAAATCGGTCCGTTTTACATTCACGGGCTTCCCTTGCCCGTAACTTCGGCAAGGCATTCAAGTTCAAAGAAGCGATACATGGAAACGATCGGTACCTGGTGGATGTGGGCGGGCTTCGCCCTTTTTGTGGTGGTGGCGATCGCCATCGATCTGTGGGTCATGGAGCGCCAGGGCGCCCACACGGTGACGATGCAGGAGGCCGTGCGCTGGAGCCTGTTGTGGTTCTCACTGGCGTTTGTGTTTGTGGGCCTTTTGTGGTGGTATCTGGACACCCACCAGGGCCGTGAGGTAGCCAACACGGTGTCCATGCAGTTCATCACGGGCTACCTGGTGGAAAAGAGCCTGTCGGTGGACAACATCTTTGTGTTTCTGGTGCTGTTCAACTACTTCGCCATCCCGCAGCAATACCAGAAACGGGCGCTCATCATCGGCATCATCGGTGCCATCGTGCTGCGCACGGCGCTGATCCTGGTGGGCGCATGGCTGCTGGCCACGTTCCATTGGCTGCTCTACGTGTTTGGTGCCTTCCTGGTCTTCACGGGCGTGAAGATGTGGTTTGCCGCCTCGCAGGAGTCGGACATTGCGTCCAACCCGGTTCTGGGGTTCCTGCGCAGGCACATGAACATCACCGACCAGTTCGATGGCGAAAAGCTCAGCACCATGATCAATGGCGTGAAGCACTACACCCCGCTGTTCGTGGTGCTGGTGCTCATCGGCACCACCGACATCATCTTTGCCGTGGACAGCATTCCGGCCATCTTCGCCATCACCAGCGACCCGTTCATCGTGCTCACGGCCAACATCTTCGCCATCCTGGGCCTGCGCGCGCTGTACTTCCTGCTGGCCGATCTGGCCAACCGCTTTCACCTGCTGGCCTATGGCCTGGCCCTGGTGCTGGTCTTCATCGGCAGCAAGATGCTGCTGATCGACGTTTACAAGATCCCGATCGGCTATGCCCTGCTGGTCACGGCCGTGCTGATTGCGGGCTCCATCATCCTGTCGCTGCGCACGACCAGCGGGGCCGCTCGCTCGTCGCAGCAGGCACCGACAGAGCGTTGAGGCAGAGGTGGGGCGGACCCTCAGGAGAAATGCTCCGCCTCACGGCGCCAGTGCCGTCCACCGCTCCAGCGCCAGCAGCAGTTCTTCCTCGATCTCCCCCTCGCGGGTGTGCAGGGCGGTGGCACGTTGGGGGTCGCGGGTGTAGAGGCTGCCGTCGGCCAGTTCCTGCTGGATGGCTTGCTGTTCGGTCTCCAGCGCTGCGATGCGATCGGGCAGTTGCTCCAGCTCCCGTTGCTCCTTGTAGCTGAGCTTCTTTTTTTGTAGCGTGCTGCGTCCATCCTGTGGCGGCTGCGGGCTGCTTTCCCCCTTGTCCTTGTGCTCGCTGGCAGGCTTGGCGCCCGGGGACGTGGCAGCGGCGGCACGCAGGGCCTGGCTGCGCAGGGATTGCTGTAACCAGTCTTCCACGCCGCCTTCAAACTCGCGCCACACGCCGTCGCCCTCGTAGGCGATGGTGCTGGTGACCACGTTGTCCAAAAACGTCCGGTCGTGGCTGACCAGGAATACGGTACCGGGGTAGTCCTGCAGCAATTCTTCGAGCAGGTCGATGGTTTCGATGTCCAGGTCGTTGGTGGGCTCATCCAGCACCAGCACCGTGGCGGGGCGGGCGAACAGGCGGGCCAGCAGCAGGCGGTTGCGCTCGCCGCCCGAGAGCGACCGCACCGGCGAATGGGCTCGCGCGGGCGAGAACAGGAAGTCGCCGAGGTAGCTGCGCACATGCTTGCGCTGGCCGTTGATCTCGATCCACTCGCTGCCGGGGCTGATGAAGTCTTCCAGCGTGGCGTCCAGGTCGATGGCGTCGCGCAGCTGGTCGAAGTAGGCCACCTGCAGGTTGGCGCCGCGGCGGACGGTACCGCTGTCGGGCTCCAGTTCACCCAGGATCATTTTCAGCAGCGTGGTCTTGCCGGCGCCGTTGGGGCCCAGCAGGCCGATCTTGTCGCCGCGCAGCAAGGTGGCGCTGAAGTCCTTGGCAATCACCTTGTCGCCAAAGGCTTTGCTGACATGCTGCAGCTCCGCGACGATCTTGCCCTGGTAGTTGCTGTCGCTGCCGGTGCCCACTTCCATCTTCACCTTGCCGACCACCTCGCGGCGCGCGGCGCGGGCTTCACGCAGCTTTTCCAGGCGGCCGATGCGGCTCTGGCTGCGGGTGCGGCGCGCTTCCACGCCCTTGCGGATCCAGATTTCCTCCTGGGCCAGCAGTTTGTCGGCCTTGGCGTTGATGACGGCTTCCTGGGCCAGTTGCTCCTCCTTTTGCTGGACGTAGGCGGCGAAGTTGCCCGGGTAGGAGCGCAGGATGCCCCGGTCCAGTTCGACGATGCGGGTGGCGATACGGTCCAGAAACGCACGGTCGTGGGTGATGGTGACCACGCTGCCCTTGAAATCCAGGAGCAGGTCTTCCAGCCAGCGGATGGAGTCCAGGTCGAGGTGGTTGGTGGGCTCGTCCAGCAGCAGCACGTCGGGCCGGGCGACCAGCGCCTGGGCCAGCGCCACGCGTTTCTTGGTGCCGCCCGAGAGGTCACCCACCCGCGCGTCGGGGTTCAGGTGCAGGCGCTGCAGGGTTTCCTGCACGCGCTGTTCCCAGTTCCAGGCGTCGGCGGCCTCAATCTGGCTTTGCAGCGCGTCCAGGTCCACGCCCTCGGCATGGGCCAGGTACTGCTCGCGCAGCGCTATCACCCCGGCCAGCCCGGCAGAGGCGGCCTGGAAGATGGTGGCGTCCGGGTCCAGCGCGGGTTCCTGTTCGACGAAGGCGATGCGCGTGCCCTGCTGCACCTGCAGCGTGCCGTCGTCGGCCTTGGCAAGTCCGCCCAGGATCCGGAGCAGCGAGGACTTGCCCGCGCCGTTGCGCCCGATCAGGCCGACGCGTTCATTGGTTTCGAGGGAAAAGCCGGTGTGGTCCAGCAATGCGACATGCCCGAACGCGAGCTGCGCATTGAGAAGAGTGATGAGTGCCATGGGGCAAGATTATCCGGGTGGCTTGCGACAGGGGCCGCCAGCGCCGCTGGGTAGCGCCGGGCCGCCGGCAGGCGGCTCACGCCTGGGTGGCGCGCTCCAGCGCCTGGTCGATGTCCCAGAGGATGTCGTCCACGTCCTCGACGCCCACGCTCAGGCGCACCATGTCGGCGCTCACGCCGGCCCGGGCGAGTTCGTCCTCGTTGAGCTGGCGGTGCGTGGTCGAGGCGGGGTGGATCACCAGCGTCTTGGCGTCGCCGATGTTGGCCAGGTGGCTGAGGAATTCGCAGGCGTCGATGAATTTCTCGCCCGCTGCCGCGCCGCCCTCGATGCCGAAGGATCAATAGGGGAGCTGCCGCAGCCGCTTGGCGGAGATGACGCCGGTGTTCACGCCCATCCAGCCCAGGCCGCCGAACAGGCGTGCATGCTCGATCTTCACGCAGCGGTTCTGGATGACCTGCAGACCCGCGTCCTCGGCCCGCTGGGCGGCTTCTTCATGCCGCACACCGAGCTGCAGCCACAGGCAGCTCGCGCCGATGGCCACAGCCTCTTCGGCCAGCGGCGGGATGTCTTCGCTCTTGCGGAAGCAGTCCACCATGTCGATGCGGCCGCCCTGGCGGGCGATGGCCTGCTCGGCCTCGTACAGGCTGGCGTGGCAGGGCTCGCCCAGGATGCTGCCTCCGTCGCGGGCGACGACCGGGTTCACGGGCACGATGCGGTAACCGTGCGCCTGCATGTATTTGGCGGCGAAGTAGCTGGGGCGGTGCCACTGCGGCGACAGGCCCACCACCGCGATGGTGCGGCAGCGCGCCAGCACATCGCGCAGGGTGCTGATGGTGTCGGGGGTGCGGCTCATGCGTTCCAGTGTACGCATGCGCAAGGCGGCTGTGCTGGTCATGCCCATGTCATACGCTGGGCACACAATGGCTTTTGCAGGCATGCCACGCGCACCCGCCATACCCTTGGTGGAGGGGACGGTGCTGCGCAGTCTGTACCAGGGGTTTCTGAGCGAGTGACCAGAGAAAGGGCGGCTTGACAGGCCGCTCTTTTTTTGGCCGTACGGCCGCTTGCCGGTCCCGGGCATCCCTCGGGGTGCTGTGGGGATGCAGAAGGGGCGCCAGAAACGGCAACGCCGCGCAGGGCGCGGCGTTGGATGGGGCCGTTGGCCCGGTAGGCGACGGCAGTCTGGGCAGGCGGCGTGTGCCGCCGGCGTTCAGAAGCGGTGCAACAGGCCCACGCCGAAGGTGTTGGAGCCGGTCGTTCCCTTGACCGCCTTGCCGGCGCTGTTGAGGTTGCCGTAGCCCGCGTACATCATGGTGCGCTTGGACAGGTGGTAATTGGCGAACAGTTCGTAGGCCGTGGCGCCGTCGCGGGCCGGGTTGGGGTTGTCCGTGATGCGGGCCACTTGCGCGCCCACCACCCAGGCACCCAGCGGCACAGAGATGCCCAGGCCAAAGCCCTTGCCGGTGGTTTTGGATTCGTCCTGCGTGTACAGCGCGCTGACCAGGAACGACTTGAAGTCATAGCGCGCGCCCAGGGCATAGCCGGTGCGGTTGTTGGCGCCTTCAGCCATCTTGCTCTGCACCACGGCGCCCAGGCTCAAAGGGCCGGTCTTGTAGCTGGCGGCGAGCTGGTACGAGCCCTTGCGCGTGTCGGCGGCGCCAGCGGCGGGGGCCGCCTTGTCCTGCTTCATGACCACCGCAGCGCGTGCCTGGAAGCCGCTCAGGTTGGGCGAGGTGTACATGAACTGGCTGTTGGCGCGGTTGCCGCCCAGCGAGCCGTCGGCGTCCAGGCCGAGGTTCTTCAGTGCCGAAGTGTTGTTGGCCGTGCCGTTGAGGTCGAACGTGCCCATGGTGCGGTTCTGCGCCGTGGTCATGCGTCCCATCGCGAACTCGCCGAAGCCGCCGCCAAGGGCCAGCCAGGCGGCGCGGTTCCAGGCGCCGGTAGCGCCACCCGTCAGGGCGCCGTCTTCGATGTTGATACCTTGTTCAAAGTTGAACGACGCCTTCATGCCGTCGCCCAGGTCTTCCTGGCCACGCACGCCCCACATGGAGGTTTCCTTGTAGTTGCCGATCATCTGCGACTGGCCGCCGAAGGCCTTGCCCAGGCCAGCGTCGAGGCGTCCGTACAGGGTCACGTTGGACTGGGCCGAGGCGATGCACGCAACGGAGCTGAGAACAGCCAGGGCGATCAGGGATTTATTCATGGAGTCATTCCGGTAGTTGTTGAAAAGGCAAGCGCGTCGGCGCCTCGCAAGGAGGACCCGACGGCTTGCCGCTATTGCAACAACCCGATGTGACAGCCTAACTACAAGACCCTGCAGAACGCGGGGCGCTTGTCGGCAGAAATCAGAGCGCCGCCAGCGCCGCCCGCAGCTCCGACACGCTCAGGATCTCGCTCATCACCACCGGTGTGCGGCCAGGCGCCATGAGCACGTACACCGGCACGCCGTTGCGGCCCAGGTCGGCCAGGGCGGCGGTGATGGCCGGGTCGCGCCGCGTCCAGTCGGCGCGCAACAGGGTCACGCCCTTGGCCGCAAAGTCGGCCAGCACCTGCGCATCGGCCAGTGCATTGCGCTTGTTGTACTGGCAAGTGATGCACCAGGCGGCAGTGAAGTCGATGAACACCGGCTTGCCTGCCGCCGTCAGGTCCTGTACCTGCTGGGCCGACCAGGGCTGCCAGCCGGCGCCGGCAGCGGCCTGCCCCGTGGCCGGTACCGCTGCCAGGGCAGGGCGGGTGATGTGCGGCCCGATACTGCCCGCCAGCCAGGCGGTCAAGGCCAGCAGCACCGTGGCCAGCACCGTCCGGCTGCGCCCGCGCAGCGTCAGCGCCCACACCAGGCTGCTGCCTGCCACCAGCAGCGCCAGCAGCGCGCCTGCGCCGTCGATGCCGCTTTGCTGGCCCAGCACCCACACCAGCCACACCACCGTGGCAAACATGGGGAAGGCCATGGCGCGACGGAACGTGTCCATCCAGGCGCCGGGGCGCGGCAGCCAGCCCGCCACCGCAGGCACCCAGGCTGCCAGCAGGTAAGGCAGGGCCATGCCCACGCCCAATGCGCCAAACACAGCCAGCGCCTGCAGTGCGGGCAGGCCCACGGCAAACCCCAGCGCCGCCCCCATGAAGGGCGCGGTGCAGGGCGAGGCAATCGCCACAGCCAGCACGCCGGTGAGGAAAGCGTCGGCCGCCGGGTGGCGCGCCTGCAGCGTGGCCACGCGGCTGGGCAGGAACTGGCCGAACTCGAACAGGCCTGCCAGGTTCAGCCCGATGAGGGTGAACAGGCCTGCCAGCAGCGCCACCACGGCAGGCGACTGGAGCTGAAAGCCCCAGCCCAGTTGCTCACCCGCCGCGCGCAGCGCCAGCAGCAGTCCGCCCAGCGCCAGGAAAGACAGCACCACGCCAGCGGTGTAGGCCAGGCCACCCACGCGCTGGGCGGGCCGGTGGTTGCCGTGGCGGGCAAAGCCCATGACCTTGATGGCCAGGACCGGGAACACGCAGGGCATGAGGTTGAGCAGCATGCCGCCCAGCAAGCCCCCCAACAGGGCGAACCAGAAACTGCCACCCGCGGGCGCTGGAGCGCCGCCGGGAGGCTGCGCCGCCGCCTGGTTGGCTTGCAGCGCCGCCGCCAGTGCGGGCGAGACCTCGGCGGTGGTGGCGCTCGCCCAGGTGCCCTCGATGGCTGCGACGGTGTGCCAGCCCTGCGGACTGCCGGAATCCTGGGCGGCCGATGGCTGCGCAGGGGCCAGCACCAGGGGCAGTTGGGTGGGCGCCTTGCCGCGCTCGGGCGACAGCGGCAGGCTGGCTGTCCAGGTGTTGCCTTTCCAGGCCTGGGTCCAGTCCTTGCCCTCGACGGCCGCCGGGATCAGAACGGCAGGCGTTTCCGGGAACACCTCCAGCTTCTGTCCGCGCAGTGCCTCGGGCAGGCCTTGCACGCTGAGTTTGAGGCGTTCGCCCTCCACGCGCACTTGGCTGCTGCCCTGCAGCGGCACGGGCTGCGCGGCCTGGGCCTGCGCGAACGCAGCGGCATGCATGGCGGTGGTGCCCTGGATGGGGAGGTCCAGCACCAACCGACCTTCTTCGGGTATGCACTCGACGCGGCAGGCCAGCCAGGTGGCGTGCAGCCCGATGCGCACCGTGCCCATACCGCCAGGGGCGGGCGGCAGTTCCTGGGGCATCTTCAGCGGAGCCACCAGCAGCACTTCACCGTCGTAGCCGTAATTGGCCAGTCGGCCGATGCGGAACAGGCGCGGAACGGGCCAGGCGATCTCGCCCGCGTCCATGCCGGGGGGCAGCTCCCAGCGCAGTTCGGTGGGCAGGCCGGAGTCGCCGGGGTTCTTCCAGTAGGTGTGCCAGTCCTTCTGGTGCGCAATGCGCAGGCCCAGCCACGCCAGTTTGCCCGGCCCCAGGCCCTCGGGCGCGTGGGCAATGAGTTCGGCCCGCACCTGCGGGCTGCTGACCACGCTGCCCGTGGCGGCGGCCGGTTTGTTGCTGAATTGGGCGTTTGCGCTCGTCCATCCTGCGGCAGCAGCTATGAAAACAAGAGCAGTGAGACAACGGTGAAGGCTGAAGCGGGACATGGTCGTCCTGTGGGAGCGCAGCGGCGCGCTTTGGTTCCGGGGCTGAACGCGGGGGTAGGCGCCCGCCGCGCAGGCCGTATTGTCGGTCAGCGGCCGCCGCGAGCGAGAACAAGTGCGAAGCCTTACCATGCGCGGCATGAAACGACGCACCCTTTTGCAGGCGCCGCTGGCGCTGACGCCCCTGGCGGCATGGGCCGACTTGCCCAAAGTGGACAACCTGGCAGATGCCCTGCGTTGGCTTGACCGCGTGGCGGCCGCCAAGGGCGCACGCACCACCGGCGCCTGGCCCCTGCCGGCCGTGCTGGAGCACCTGGCGCAGAGCATCGAGATGAGCCTGGACGGCTATCCCCAGCCGCGCAGTGCGCTGTTCCAGAACACCCTGGGCGCGGCGGCCTTCGCCGTCTTCCAGTGGCGCGGCCGCATGAGCCACGGGCTGGACGAACCCATCCCCGGTGCGCCCCCACTGGCGCTGCCCGGTGACCTGACCGCCTCGGTGGCACGGCTGCGCGCGGCCATTGCGCGCTTCGATGGGCACAGCGGAGCGCTGGCGCCGCACTTTGCCTACGGCCGGTTGGACAAGGCGCAGTACGCCCGGGCGCACGCCTTCCACATCGCCAACCACCAGGACGAGATCGTTCTGCCCGCCTGATGGCGACCGACCCTGCCGTTGCAAACACCCCCCAGTCCCACGTGCAGCGCGCCTGGGCCGGACTGCTGCGCCACGCCGGGGCCGGGCTGCTGGTGCTCACCGTGGGCCTGGCCGTGCTGGCCTGGAGCACCTGGCAACTGCGCTGCGAGAGCTTTGGCTGCACCTTCGTGGGCGTGATCTGGGTGGTGCTGGCCGGGCTGTGGGCCGTGGTGCTGGTGATGGCGCTCGCATTCGGCGCAGCCCAGCGGCGCCGGGGGCTGGGCACCCGCTCCACCGCCTGGGCGCTGGGCCTGCTGCTGGCGCTGGGTGTGGGGCACCTGCTGTACTGGCTGCTGCACTAGTGTGGTGTCTCAGAAGTAATTGGAATTATTTCGGCGAGTGTTGATCCCAGGAGTTTCTTTGGAGGAGACTACGCCGATGGCCCACCCCGGACGCCCTGCCACGAAGCTGCAGATCACTG
>Ga0116193_1001238_pt1 | contig 21825 bp, 20 predicted proteins | sample AD_UKC115_MetaG_FD_89892 | JGI IMG/M metagenome (GOLD analysis project Ga0116193, IMG submission 89892) | Active sludge microbial communities of municipal wastewater-treating anaerobic digesters from Hong Kong - AD_UKC115_MetaG | ecosystem: Engineered > Bioreactor > Anaerobic > Digestate... | reverse complement strand
GGTCACGCATTTCGCCCACCAGAATCACGTCCGGATCCTGGCGCAGGGCGGCGCGCAGTCCCCCGGCAAAGTCAGCACAGTCGGCACCCACTTCCCGCTGGTTGATGATGCAGGTGCCATGGCGGTGCAGGTATTCGATGGGGTCTTCCAGGGTAATTACATTGGCACTGACATTGTGGTTGAGCAGATCAATCATGGCGGCCAGGGTAGTGGATTTGCCGCTGCCGGTAGGTCCGGTAACCAGGATGAGGCCATTACCTTTAAAAGGTAGCTCCAGGACCGCCGGGGGCAATCCCAGCAGATTGATATCGGGTACATCCATGGGTATGATACGAATGGCGATAGCATAGGAGCCCCGCTGGGTATAGATGTTGACCCTGACCCGGCCCACGCCGGGCAGAGAGGCGGAAAAGTCCACCTGTCCCTTGGCCTGCAGTTCCTGGCGCAGCCTTTCATGAGGCAAGAGTTCCTCTCCCAGCTTGAAGGTATCCTCCGGAGATAATGCCGGGGCCCCTTCCATGCTCTGCAGACGCCCGTTTACCCGGAAGGTGGGGGGACGGGAAACCGTCAGGTGAATGTCGGATGCGTTCAGTTCCACACCCCGGCGGGCAATTTCCACGATTCTTAATACATCGTCAAACCTAACCACCCAGATAGACTCCTTTCATAACTTCTTCCAGGGAGGTGAGCCCGTTCAGGGCCTTGGCGATGCCATCTTCGCGCATGGTGATCATCCCTTCCCGGCGTGCCTCCACTTCCAAAATATCCTCGGCATTAATATTATTATTGATGGCCGCCCGTAAAGCCGGCCCCAGTACCAGTACTTCATGCAGGGCCAGGCGGCCCGAATAACCCGATTGGCGGCACATATTGCAGCCTCGGGCGCGGTAAAACTGCTGACCGCTGTAATCCTCCATTTTTAAAGTACGGGCAGTAGCCTCATCTAAAAAGTAGGCCTCCCGGCAGTTCTTGCACAAACGGCGAATCAGGCGCTGGGAGATGACCCCGATCAAGGAAGAAGCCAGCAGGTAGTTTTCGATGCCCATGTTGACCATACGAGCGATGGTTCCGGCACTGCTGTTGGTATGCAGGGTAGAAAAGAAGAGATGACCGGTTAATGCTGCTTTGACCCCCAGCTCGGCGGTCTCGCCATCGCGCATTTCCCCCACCATGATGACGTCCGGGTCCTGGCGCAATACCGAACGCAGACCGGCGGGAAAGGTGAGTCCGGCTTTGGTATTTATCTGCACCTGGGTGATCCCGGCCAGAGAATACTCCACCGGATCCTCCAGGGTGACAATATTGCGGTCAATACTGTTGATTTCGGTAAGAACACTGTATAGACTGGTGGTTTTTCCTGATCCGGTCGGCCCGGTTACAATTATCATGCCGTGCGGGCGATGGATCAGCGAGTTGATTTTTTCCAGATTGGCGGGGCTGAAACCCAGATCCTCCAGAGCCAGGAGCGCCGTGGCCCGGTCCAGGATACGCAGAACTATCTTTTCACCGTGTATGGAAGGCAGGGAGGAGATGCGAAAGTCGATTTCCCGCCCTTCCACGATCATACGGGTGCGTCCATCCTGGGGAACCCGTTTTTCGGAAATATCCAGGTTGCCCATGATTTTGATGCGGGAAATGGTAGCCGGAAAGGATTTTTTGGGCAAGGTCAGAACTTCAAATAGTTCTCCGTCAATGCGAAAGCGTACCCGCACCTCATGCTCCAGGGGTTCAATGTGTATATCGGAAGCCCGCCCTTGCACTGCCTGTTGCAGAAGAGAGTTTACCATGCGGATAATGGGGGCGTCGTCCTCTACAGCAGTATTGACAGTTTCGGTTTCCACCGTTGCGCCATAACTTTGCTGATGCAGTTCCCCCAGCAGGCGCTCCATTTTGGTATCCACCTGCAGGGTAGTAAACTGCTGGATGGCTGCGTCCAATTCTTTTTCTGCGGCCATGACCGGGAGTACATCCAGGTTGGTCAGGATGCGGACATCATCAATGGCCTCATAATTTAGAGGATCGGCCATTACCAAAGTGATCCGGTTCTGCTTGACCCCAATCGGCAATATGCGATGCCGGCGAATAAGTGTCGCGGGAAGTACCCTTACTACCTGGGGATCAATATTGAGGCGGTTAAGCTGTACCCGGGGTATCCCCAGGGCGAATTCCAAAACCTCCAGTAATTGATCCTCGTTAAGATAACCTTTGCGAACCAGAATTTTTCCGAGTTTCTCTTTACTCCGCTTTTGTTCAGCCAGGGCCTCTTCCAGTTGTTCCCGGGTCAGCAGACCATTTTCCAGAAGAATTTCACCCAACAACTTTTTGCGAATGATCACAGATATCCCCTTATCCAGTATCTTAATGGTTCTGCCCGGAAACTCCAGGGGTCCTAATTTGTATCTGCGATCCGGCTGCAACTATTCCATAAGTCCCAAAGTACAGGCAATTATGCAGGAATTGGAAATGCTACACCTATATAATAACATGGAATACAAAAAAAGAGTAGAAAAAAGGTTTTTTTCTCAAATTTATACACACATCTGTTATAAGTTATCGGAAAAACGATTGGATTTGTTTAGAAATACTTGGCTGGCAAATAAACCAGTCCGGAAGGATGTCTCTCTAATGTCCAATATTCCACCTGTTCATATAGTATGAATACATAAGGAAAAAGATGACATGTCCCACCGGGACAAGGGGAAGGTTCGAAACCACTGAAAAAGTAATAATGACCTGGTTTGGATGTATAAATATTCCTTCGCCAAGACTCCGCATGGGTAACACCGGCTGCTCGTCTCGCTGCTTCAGGGGGACGTTCCCATTCGCATCCTTGCGGGGGGTCACTCTCGCCCCATCCATGGGGCTCGCCCCCTTACGCTGCTTCGCCTTCGCAGGGTGTTCCTGCCATGCTCCGTCAACAACTCCTGAATATTTATACATCCAAATAGGTTTTCTTCAGTGGTTTCAGACGTTTCCTTTGTCCCCCGGTCCCGGTTCCTTTATGTTCAGATTAGTCTATGCCTCGGCCAGAAGGGGCAGGGTTACGTACTGCTGGCCCAGGAGGTCGATGTAGAGCAGGCGTCCCCGCAGGAGCTCACCCCGGCCAATTAACACCTTGATGGTTTCGCTCACTTGAATGGCCGCTACCAGCGCGGGAGTGAAGGAGGGGTTTCCCAGGCTCTCTTCCAGGGCCGATGAGGAAGACCGGGAGTAGAGCAAATTCAGACTGCGGTCACCCGGGAAGATGGTAGTTACCTGTCCGTACCAGCCGGCAATGGCCCCGTGAACCATGGGAATACCCAGATCTTCAGCAGCAGTCTGCAACACCAGGCGGGTTTCCCGGTTATCCAGAGCATCCACTACTGCATCATGGCCCCGGATCAGATCCCGGGCGTTGTCCTCGGTCAACCTTACCTGCAAGTCGTGTACTTCTACCAGGGGGTTGACTAATTTCATGCGCTCCCGGGCTACTTCTACCTTGCTTTTTCCCAGTACAACCGTATCAGAATATAGCTGCCGGTTCAGGTTGCTTTCCTCAAACCCATCACTATCAACAACCGTCAGATGACCTATACCGATCCGTCCCAACATTTCCACTACATATCCACCCAGACCACCACAGCCGACCACACAGACACGAAAGTCCTGGAGCCGCTCATTCTCTTCTTTTGTAAGGGCATTCATATTGCGGATATAGCGTTGCATATCTCATTCCTCCTTTGGTGAATCAGGCGGGACCAATGCATCTTTGCCTGGACTATCGGTCAAGCTGTCCCTAATATCTCAAAAGAGCGGGGAACAAGTCAAGTCAACCGTGCAAATATCGCCGGGGGATCTGCCCATCGGTCGGCAGAAATTGATTGTGGGTTAGGGAATCCTCCAGTATTATCTTATATATATGATGCGCCGCGCAGATCCCGTGTGGATACATAAATGGGTTACCCATGCGAAGTCCAGGCGACAGAATTTTTATGCAGCCCAGGCAGGACATTATTAGGCTTGGCAGCGGAATCAATGTCTATATATATGATGAAGCGCAAGATACCAGTGGGGGGAAGGGGTACTTCTAATGGAAAAAGGTATTATACGCTATTATTATTTCCTGGATGATGATTATCCGGCTGTGGAAGGCCTGCTTTCCATTCTGGGCGAGAATGGTTTTGCCCCCCGCGACCTGCCCGGGGCTAACCTGTCCGGTACTTATGAAGTTCTCGATTTCAGTAATATGAAAGGCCTGGCGCTGGAGTTTTATTCGCCCGGCTGGGGCTGGGAGGAAACCTTGCAGCAGTTGCAGGGATGGGAGAAAATGGCCCGGTTAAGACCTGACCATTGGTTGTTTAAGGTGAATATCCTGGTTGCCACCGATGAAGAATGGAGCGATGTGCTGAATGAGGCCGGGACCCGATTTGCTACCCGGGACCCACTGGTTTTCCCTCTGGGTGGAGGCACCCTGGGGCTGCTCAGCCGTTCCCGCGGACAGGCGGAGGCTACCTATCTCGCTGTACCCGGCGAAAATGACCAGGTCACATGGCGCTTTTTAAGAACCCGGCTGGCTCATATCGAGAGCCGACTGGTGGAGTTGCAGTTGCTTTCCCGCCTGTTCAAGGAACGTGAAAGTACCGTTGCACAAGAAAAAGAGGAGCTGGAAAAGAAGCTTTCCGGCATCCTTCACCGTCAACTGGTCAGTCAGCCGGGAGAGGCAGAGGTGCTTGAATTGGAAGGACAGCTGGATGCTTTGTCAGCTTCCTATGGAATGATTGTCGGTGATTATAATTCAATGGCAGATGGATACTCCCGCCTGCGTCGCTTGCTGGACCTCTCCCACCGCCAGCTCACCCTGGATCCGGCTCTTATAGTAACCCCGGAGCAACTTGCCCGGATTACCGGTACCTACCACCAACAACTGGCCGATCTGCAGCAGCTGCTGACAGATCTGCAGTCCGCCCGGGAAAACCATAAGGCGGCCATTGATGTGGTGCGCAGTAAAATCGAGATCCTCAACAGCCGCAGCAATATCGCCACTCAGGAGCAGATCAAAAACATTATGCAGATAAATACCCAGATGCAGAAGCAAAGCCTGATATTCCAGTATGCCGCTGGCCTGATTGAGTTCATTGTACTGGCCTATTACAGTCATTCCCTCTGGTCGCATCTGGCCCACGCCGCCTATACGGCCATTCCCGGTTGGATCCAGTTCATCGTCGTCATGCTCTTTTCCGGTACTACAGTCTACTGTACTCACCTGCTGGCGGAATACCGACAGGGTGACAGCCATGTTCGTCCCCGACTTATTCTCACCTCCCTGGTACTCTTCTTCATCTTCCTGGTAATACTTTTGGCCAGTTTCCTGATGGCCGGCCACCACTGAGGGGCTTGGCTGCTACCATAAATAGAAGACACAACCATGTACTTCCCCTCTAACCCCGCTGCAGCAGTTTTACCGCTTTTAGCCTTTCCGACAAGCGCTGGTAGTGGACGGCTTCCTCGCGGGACAACTGCTCAAACAATAGCCGGGATTCCGGGTCTTCCGCCTGACGGGCCCGTTCCTGATATTTTTCCACGGCCGCTGCCTCATCCTGGAGAGCTGCCTCCAAAGCCTCCTTCAGATTCACATTTCCTCCCCCTTTGCCCAAGCTGTTCTCTTACTATTATATGGTTATCCGGTGGTGCTGCCTAGAAGGCTTACTGACGACCTCATCCCTCGACCTGCATTTTTTCCCCGTACCCGGACCATAATAGCCATAGGCTTAATCCCTGGAAAAGACTCAGTCCCACCGAAAAAAATCCATGGTGCTGGAAGGTGTCAGATTATGAATGAAGCGCTGGTAACCCTGGTACGCAGCCTTATTGCCTTTTTTACCCTGCTGATTTTCGCCCGGTTACTGGGCAAGCAACAGATTAGCCAGCTAACCTTTTTTGACTATGTTCTGGGTATTACCATCGGCTCTATCGCCGCCAGCCTGTCGGTGGATCTTAGCAGCCGCGCCTGGCCGCACTGGATAGCCTTGCTAACCTGGTCAGGAACGGTGCTGGTTTTACAAGTGATGAGTCACCGTTCGGTTACCGCCAACAAGTACCTGGTGGGCGAGCCAGCCCTGATCATTATCAATGGCCAGGTAATGGAAGAAGCCATGAAAAGGCTGCGCTATACGACGGCAGACTTGCTGGAACAATTACGCTCCAAGAATGTTTTTGATCTGAGCCAGGTGGCCTTTGCCGTACTGGAAACCAATGGGGAGTTATCGGTGATGTTCAAACCTGAATATCAGCCCCTCACCCCCAAAGATTTAAATATGCCCGGTCAGGCCAGTGCCCTGAATACCCAGCTTATTTTCAACGGCCATATCATGGAAGAAAATCTGCGCCAGCTCAATCTTGACCACACTTGGCTAAGCCGGCAGCTCGGCCTGCAAGGTATTGATGATGTTTCCCAGGTTTACCTGGCCAGCTACAATCCGGCCACCTCTTCTCTTTACGTAGACCGTTTTCAGGATCAAATCTAGTTAATTTCTTATCCGCTGGAGGTGTGGAAGATGCAAAGGGTTCTTTATTATATTGTAGTGGTGGCTATTCTAGCGGTATTTGTTGTGATAATGAATGCGGGTGATTATATGAAGAAGCCCCGTACTCAGGCGGATAATTTCCCCCTGCACCTGCAACTGGTTACTAGGGACATAGAGAAGGGTGACTGGGAACTGGCGAAAGAAAACCGGCAGCGGTTGGAGGGAGCCTGGAAAAAAATCATGCCCCGCATCCAGTTTAGCGTTGAGAAGGATGAAATGACGGCCATTGACTTTAACCTGGCCCGGTTGGATGCCTATATCCAGGCCCGGGATCGCAGCAATGCTCTGGCAGAATTAAAGGAAGCAGCTGAACACTGGCGAGATCTTAATCGTTAGTAAGGCAGGTGGGCCGTAACCCTGGCCTGGATTCGTTTCCGGATAGGTATGGTTAAAGTTTGTCCACAGTTTACCCCTGGCTCTGCACCTCACGAATAGCAGCGATAATTTCTTCCCGGCTGGCGTCTTCCAGTATGAAGTAGTTGCCTATGCCCTGCGGAAGAATTAGCCGCAGGCGCTGATTGCGGATTTTCTTATCAGTAAGCATCCCCTGGTAGAGGGCGTCCGGATCCAGGTTTGGAAAGGCGGGGTTTATTCCCAGAGCAACAAATAGCCGTCCGATCCGTTCCATTTCTGCAACGGTCAAGAGACCCTTATGCACTGCCAGACAAGCTGCAGCCATGGTACCCATGGCCACCGCCTCCCCGTGGCGGTAGGTTTCATAACGGGTTAAAGACTCGATGGAATGGCCAAAGGTATGGCCAAGGTTTAAGATGGCCCGCAGTCCGTTTTCCTTTTCGTCCCGGGTCACTATTTCACTCTTGATATGACAGGCGGTGACAATCATGGTGGAAATGCACTGGCTTTCCTGCTTCTTGATTTGTTGCGCGTGGCCTTCCAGGTAGGTAAAAAATGCCTCATCATAGATGATCCCGTACTTGACCACCTCGCCCAGACCGCTCAGGTATTCCCGCTCTTCCAGGGTTTTTAAGACCTGATCATCCACCAGGACCAAACGGGGCTGGTGAAAAGCGCCAATCAGGTTTTTACCCTGCGGATGGTTGACTCCCACTTTACCACCCACACTGCTGTCCACCTGAGCTAAAAGTGTAGTGGGGATCTGCACAAAATCAATACCCCGCTGGTAAATGGCCGCCACAAATCCAGCCAAGTCTCCTACCACCCCGCCCCCCAAGGCCACCACCAGACTGCTGCGATCCAGGCGACAGTCTACCGCCTGGTCCAGAATACGACTGGCCTCAGCCAGGTTTTTAAATTCTTCTCCATCCGGCATCAGGGCTTCAGTAACCTTCAGACCGGCGGCAGTTAGAGCCTGCCTGGTCTGGGCACCGTAGAGAGCATAGACCGTAGGATTGCTGACCAGCAGAACCTGGCGAGCCGAACTTACCCCCCTGATGAACTGGCCGCTGTCGGCCAGCAGCCCCGAGGATACCATAATATCATAGGAACGCTCCCCCAGTTCAACCCGGAGTGACTGCACACTATTCACCCTTTCCAGGTGCGATTCAATGGTCTACCTGTTACCGGGTCCAGTAACTTAATCCGTGGCCACAGGCCTTACCGGTACAATATTTTCGTCACGCAAAATATCCATGATTTCTTGCACTACGGCTTCCAGCCCCCGCCCGCTGGTATAGATATGGTAAGGGGCTCGCTGGTAATAGCCCGCACGCTGGCCAAGCATCTCTTCCAGCTCATGCAGTTCCAGCCCTTTTTTTATAAGAGGTCGAGTCCCCTTTTTCCTGGACACCCTTTGCAGAATGTCCTCAGGAGCTGCCTCCAGGCATATAACCACGCCGTTCTCCTCCAGAACGTCAATGTTTTCCGGCTGCAATACCGTTCCCCCGCCGGTAGCGATCACCAGATTACTCCGGCCGGCCAGTTTACGGGCCAATAACTTTTCCTCGGAACGAAAACGGGTCTCCCCACAGCGCCGAAAAATATCCGCCACCGACATTCCGGTCAGACGCTCAATCTCCCGGTCCATGTCCACAAACTGGTAGTGAAGCCGCTGAGCCATGCGAATGCCGACCGAGCTTTTTCCGGTTCCCATGAATCCTATTAAGATGACGTTTTTTCCCATTGCCATTCCTTTTTCAGGTAATCCCGATAACGCATTAGCGATGCTTGTATTTCATACCAACTATCACCGGAGAACTTGTCTAAAAATGCCTCGGCCAGGATCAGTGCCAGCATTGCCTCCCCTACCACGGCAGCGGCGGGAACAGCACAAATATCAGAGCGCTCCACCTGCGCTTTCTCTTCGCACCACTGGCGGGTATTCACACTCTGCAGGGGTTTGTACAGCGTGGGGATTGGTTTCATATAGGCACAAGCCCGGATCGTCTCCCCATTGGTGATCCCCCCCTCGATTCCCCCCGCGCGATTGGTCTGCCGGTAGAGACCCGATTCCGGATGATAGTAAATCTGGTCATGAATCTCTGAGCCGGGCAGACGGGCCGCCTGAAAACCATCCCCGATTTCTACTGCTTTAATAGCGGGAATACTGATCAAGGCTGCACTAATACGGGCATCCAGCTTTCTGTCCCAGGCGGTATGGCTGCCCAGCCCGGGAGGTACCCCCAGTGCCCCCACTTCAAAACTGCCCCCCAGGGATTCCCCTTCCCGGCGGGCATCATCAATCAGGGCCATCATTTCTTTTTCTGCCTGCTGATCAGTACAGCGCAGCGGAGAAGCTTCCACTCTTTGGTACAGATCGGGCAGATTGGAGGAACCAGCCTGAAAAGGCTGCGCAACTATTGAACCTATGGACAAAACCTGGTGATATAAGCAAATGCCAAAGGGGCCAAGCAATTGTTTGCATATTGAGCCTGCCGCTACTCGTGCGGCCGTTTCCCGGGCACTGGCTCGTTCCAATACATTACGCATATCCCGGTGGTGGTATTTCATCGCTCCGGCCAGATCAGCATGTCCGGGACGAGGACGGTAAACCGCTTTTTCCTCAGGAGAGGCAACGGGTTCAGCGGACATTATGTCCTGCCAGTTGGCATAGTCAATGTTGCGGATTAAAAAGCTTATGGGGGTCCCCAGGGTTTCGCCATGGCGCACCCCGGATAAAATCTCCACTGTGTCGGTTTCGATTTTCATCCTTCCCCCCCGGCCATAGCCGGACTGGCGCCGCTCAAGGTCCAGGTTTATCGTTTCCACGGATAAGGCCATGCCGGCCGGTAATCCTTCCATAATTCCCAGCAGGCCTTTTCCGTGTGATTCTCCCGAGGTTAGAAACCGCAAACTGGGTTACCTCCTACTTTTTCTTTATGTATCCTCCCCGGAACTGTTTGGGCTCCATAAATACCAGAAAAGCCTCCGGGTCTTTTTCCCGTATCTTATCCGCCGCGACGGCGGACAGATTCCTTTTCACTACGGTGTTAAGAACCAGCTTGGCCCCATCGCGGCCCTGACCTTCCCAGCAAGTAACCGGGAAGCCTTCCGCACGCAATTCATCTGCCACATGACCGTGCTCCAGGTCGACAATAGCCTGAATACCACGGTATCCCAGGGAAAGACGTTCTTCAATGAGACTGCCTACCAAAATCCCCAGGGCAAACCCGGTGCAGAAGACCAGCAATTTGACCGGTTCGTTGAGTGAGCCCACCACCAGTCCCAAGGCTACCGTATAAACCAGTATTTCAAAAAAACCGATAATGGCTGCGGGAATGCGGTCACCACGAATCACCAGGATCATGCGAATGGTGCCCAGGGAAACATCGATTACCCGGGCGAAAAAAATAAACAACAACTCCAGAATCATGTTCTCCTACTCCCAGCTTTCCGGGGGGGTGGTGGAAACGCGGACCCTCCCGGCCACTACGTTTACAATGACGTATAGTTTGTTCCCATTACGGTTTCCCAGGACAGCCGTTCCCGCCTGCGCCGGTGCTCCGGAAGCAGCAAATATGCAGGCGCGCGGCCCCGTGCTGTACTGACGTTTAAAAGTAGTGGTGCCCACAAAGCGGATTCCTGAACTGAGGTGGTAAACCTTGTCGCGGTACTGATAAAAACCCGCCTCTGTATAAAAATAGACCGCTTGCGGGGTACCCCGGGAAACGGCCTCCTGCCGGGCTAATCGTAAGACCCAGGCCATCTGCCGGGTGTCTGCTTTTAATTTGGCATTTTCCCATAAATGGGAGCTGGCTGGCAGAGCAATCAGGGCTATAATTCCCATCAATGCCAGCAATACCACTAGCTCAATAAGGGTTACTCCCTGTCTGTTTAAGCTGATTATACACCACTTCCCCCATAAACTCGAGCGGCGGCTCCAACCCCAGCAGGAGTTTGAGGGTCAATGCCCCCTGGCGGACAAACATAGCCACCCCATTAATAGTGACAAGGCCCCGGGCCGCTCCCATCTGTAAAAGCCGGGTGGATAGCGGATGATAAATAACATCAGCCAGCACCGTGCCCGGCCTTACCTCGTTTAGACTTTCCACCGGCGAGACGTCGTCATGGGGGGACATCCCCACCGGGGTACAATTGACAATCATGCCTGCCTGTGCACTTATCTGCTGAAAGGTATCTTCGCTCATAAGCAATGGTCGGGCCTCCACCCCCTGATAAAAGCTACCCAAAGCCCGGGCCAACTCTCGGGCCCGGTTTTCTTCCCGATCCAGCAAATAAAAGGTTTTTGCTCCCTCTTTGGCCAGGGCAAAGACCAGAGCGCGAGCTGCCCCCCCGGCACCCAGGATAAGGACATTTTCCGGAACGGCTGCCTTCGCTTCCTGCAGTGCGGCTATAAATCCCTGACCATCAGTGTTATATCCCACCAACTTGCCCTGCTGGTTGGCAATCACATTGACGGCCCGGCAGGCCTGGGCCTCCGGAGAAAGTTCGTCCAAAAAGGGAATGACCGCTTCCTTAAAGGGAATGGTTACATTAACCCCTCGCAAGTTCAAGGCCGGTATGGCTCTAACCGCATCACCGATCCGCTCCCCGGGCACCGTAAAGGGGAGATAGAGGGCGTTTATCCCCAGGTACTTCAGGGTAGCGTTATGCATGAGGGGGGAGAGACTATGCCCCAGCGGATTGCCCAACAATCCCAGCCAAATGGTGTCCGTTGATATCAACATGGTGACATTCCTTCCTGATAGAGACGGATGACACGGATTTAAATAGATTTACACCGCTAAAATTTTGGATTAAAAAATTTCAGCGTTAATCAATGTAAATCAGCGTCAGTCAGCGTAAACCAGCGTTGAAAAACCGGCATTATTCTCACTATTATCAACCGGGGTCAAATATCCGCGTCAATCCCGGTAGTCCGTGTTATCCGTGTCCATCGTCTTTATCTATTCCAAATTATTGCATTTATCCGCCTTTCTGGCAAGGATTCATTTACTGGCGAGGTCGGTTTTCCCGGGCTATTCTCCTGCGCAGACGGCGCAGGACAAAGAATTCCATGGAACGTGATACCTTGGTTCCCATGAATTCTTTGCGGTCTATCGGCGTAACCAGTATGGTTAACAGTCCGGCACGGTTACCCCCCAGCACATCCGTAAAGATCTGGTCCCCGATGACGGCGGTTTCATCTGCGGTGACTTCCATCCGGGCCATGGCCCGATAGTATCCTCCCCGGCGAGGCTTCTGTGCGCGGTGCACGTAGGGAATACCCAGATGAGCGGCTACACCCACCACCCTTTGCTCCCCGTTGTTGGAAAGAATACAGGCCTTAAAACCCTGTTCCTTGATGCGCTTGAACCACTCTACCACCTCGGCCTGCAGTTCGTTGCTGTTCCAACGGGTTACCGTGTTGTCGAGGTCGAGGATGAAGGCCTTTATTTGGCGCGCTTTTAAATCTTCCAGGGGAATTTGCAGCAGGGAATGAACATAAATGTCCGGGTAAAGAATTTCCAGCATGTTTTACCTCATTTGCTCAGATTGTCCGCCCAGTTTTTTCAGGTGCTGGCGAAAAAAATCGGCGGCAATTTCCGGGGCTACCGGGTTCATGTAAAAACCGATGGCATATTCCACCCCGGCAGTTACAATAAGTCGGGGAATCACTTCCATGTACCAGTGATATCCGCTTTGGTTAGGTACGTTTACCGGCGCAGTGTTGATTACAATATTATAGGAGGGGTCGTCCAGGGAATCAAGCACCGCCGACAGATAGTTTTCCACAGTAGAATCAAAGATGCTATACGGAATGAATTATTCAGCTGTTTCACAAATTACCTTATAATAGAATACGCCGGTGGGCTCTGAATCCCTCCCGCCGGTTAAGAAAGAGTCTGGCCCTTTTGCAAAACTGTGACATACCATTCGCCAGCCACGGCTGGCAGGGAACTGAGGGAGGTATATACATGCAGATTCGAGTCAAGGTTTTACTGGCATTTCTAATCCTTGGTATACTCCTGGTCGGCCTTGGCTGCAGACCGACGGCAGACCAACAGCCTGGCCAGGATACCCGCCAGCCGGTGGAAATGCAGCCGGGTGATTATTTTCCCCTTACCGCTGACAGTTACTGGCGCTACCAGGGTATAGGCATGGAGTATGCTGCCTTCAACCGGGAAGTACTATTCACCCGGGACAGCTATGCGCAGGTTCGGGAGGAAAATGGAGGCACGGTTTCTACGTCTATATATCTCCTGGAAGACGGGCAGGTTAAACGGATTTACTTCGAAGGTGAGACCTACTTCCCGCAGAACCTGCTGACGAACCTCCCTGCCGCTAATGACGAAACTGTTTTGCTAAAAGCCCCCCTGAAAGTGGGGAATAGCTGGGACAATAAGGAAGGCCACCGCCGCATTCTGGCTACCAACACCCGCGTTTCCACCCCGTCCGGGGTATTCACCGACTGCCTGCAGGTGGAAATCAAACATGACACTTCCACCACCTATGAGTATTACAAAAAGGGAGTCGGTCTGGTCAAACGTGAGTTCGTGGCCGGAGAGAATAAGATCATTTCCACCCTGGAAGACTACTCGGTAAAATAGCCGGGTAGAAAAGCCGGTTCGCAATTGTATACGAACCGGCTTAATCTTTGCATTAAAGATTTGCGTTGGGCCTGCTTGTTTTGTTGGCAGTCGCTCTGTCAGCAGCGCCCAGGGACTGATTGTTCCCCGGTTTACTTGGAGATTTCCCAGGCGGCCTTGGCTCCGGAATCGGTAGCTTCAATAATTCTGCCTGGCTGACAGGCGTCACCGACTACGATACAGGTGATGCCCTTCTTCTCGATGACATCCTTAAGCTCATTTTTGGACCTGGTTCCCACTGCCAGAATAACCTGGTCAACGGGAGCGAGCTGGTCTTCTTTTTCTTCCGTGGCTACCAGTACACCATCTTTTTCAATCTTGACTACTTTGGTGCCAAACAGCATCTTGCAGCCAGCCTTTTGCAGGCGAGCGTGCAATCCGCCGCCATGTGCGGTGTAAGGGTTCACCGGGGTGGTGGGCAGCATTTCCACCAGGGTGAGGTCTTCACATCCCCGGGCCGCCAGGTAGTCAGCGGTTTCCATACCCACCATGCCTCCGCCGATAATAAGGATATGCTTCCCTACCGGAGTTTTACCCTTGATAACATCCCAGGCATTATAGACGTGCGGCAGGTTTACTCCCTCAATATTGGGGGTAAGATTCTCGCCACCGCTAGCCAGGATAACTACATCAGGAGCAGTTCCGTTTAAAGAAGCTTCCGTTACTTCCACACCCGTTTCAATCCGGGCGCCGTTCTTCTTGGCACGGTTGGCCAGGGTCTTCACCCACTTGGCATAGGGTTCTTTATAAGGCGGCAGGGCAGCAATCAGGACCTGTCCACCCAGCTCATCGGTCTTCTCGTAAAGGGTAACGTCATGACCCAGGCGGGCTGCTTCGGAAGCAGCGGTTAAACCAGCCGGGCCACCACCCACTACTGCAACTTTCTTCTTTTCAGGCGCCGGTCCGGTCGGGCAAATGGTTTCCTGACCAGTCTGTGGATTAATGGCGCAGCGCAGTTTCTGGCGTTCGAAAATCAGGCGTTCAATGCAGCCCTGGTTGCAGGCCAGGCACTCAAAGGTATCTTCCGGATGGCCCTCTACATAGTTCTTCAGGAAATCGGGGTCAGCCAGATGCTGGCGAGCAACAGCGATCATATCCGCATCGCCCCGGGCAATGGCGTCGTCCATAACCGAAGGATTGGTAAAACGGCCTACACCGATTACCGGCACATTAACGACTTCTTTGATCTTGCGGGCCAGCCCCACGTTAAATCCCTGCGGGTACTCAATTCCCGCCTGAATAATATTACCCGGGCTGCCATGGGTACCAAAGGACGCATGGATAATGTCCGCTCCGGCCTTTTCCAGCAGGGGGGCAACCTCTTGCATATCCTCTATGGTGTAACCCTTGGTAATAATTTCGTCAGCGGAAATACGGATGGAAATGGGGAAGTCGTTTCCGACCTGTTTGCGAACTTCCTCTATACACTCGATGGCAAAGCGGGCGCGGTTTTTGAAATCACCACCATATTCATCGGTACGCTGATTGGAGTGAATGGACATGAACTGGCAAAGCAAGTAGCCATGTGCTCCATGCAGCTCAACCGCGTCAAATCCTGCTTCCCGGGCACGTACGGCCGCAGAACCAAAAGCGGCAATGGCTTCTTTAATATCATCAATCGTCATCTCGTTGGGAGCAGCCCGGTAGATGTAACTGGCAATAGCCGAAGGCCCTAAAGCGGTGCCCCGCTGCAGCTGGAAGGCACTCTCCCGCCCAGCATGATGCAACTGCAGGGCAATTTTGGCCCCCGCATCATGAGCTACTTTGGCCATTTTGGCCAATCCGGGAATAAAAGCATCGTCAAAAGCGGCGATTCCACTCGGGCTTACGCTGCCTTTGGGATGGACCGAACAGACCTCGGTAATATAAAGGCCGGCGCCACTTTGTACCCGACGCCGTAGATAAGCCAGGGTCGCATCACTGACGGTGTTGTCAGGATTACCGAGCCCGGTCCCCATGGGAGGCATTACCAGTCTGTTCTTCAGCTCTACATTCTTAATGGTGATAGGCTGCATTATGTGTTTCAGGTCCTGCATCGACATTCTCCCTTCTAGGATAGCTTTTGTTAAAACACCGGGATTTTTTATCAAGATTATCTTACCACAACCATCGACTTTTAGCGACTGAAAATTCCTCCATTCGACAAATAATAAGAAGTTATATTTGCCAGGCAGCCCGGGCTCCTTCAGCTACGGCTTCCAGTATCCGCCGCGGCTGGTATGCATCTCCCACCAGATAATGAGAAATACCTTTCTTTTCCATGGCCGCAGCGAGGGTGCGGTTGGGTCGCGTTCCCACCGCTATGATCACCTGATCTGTTTGCACCTCGATATGGGTACCACCTTCCTGAACCAGTATCGCCCGGTCCTGTTCAATAGCGTAAATTTCCGTCCCCCAGAAAAGGTGACATCCCCCCTGACGGACCCGGGTATGCAGCTGATAGCCATGGGAAGTAAAAATCTGCACCGGCGAGCGGCGTTGTTTTTCTACCAGGGATATATCGGCTGCACCCTGGCTGATCAGATAGTCCACCGTTTCCATGCCCACCAATCCGCCGCCAATAACCAGGATGTGCTGCCCCGGCTGCACCTCTCCGGTCAATACTTCCCAGGCACTATAAACGTGAGGCAAATTTACCCCTTCTATATCAGGATCAAGGTTTTCCCCGCCACTGGCCAAAATGATCACCTCTGCGTCACTGGCGGCAATCATTTCCGGAGTCACCCGGGTACCAGTCTTCAGTGCCGCGCCACATTCCCGCGCCCGGGCCGCCAGGCGATCCAGCCATTCTCCGTAAGCAGCCTTGTAAGGAGCCCGGGCGGCCAGACGCACCTGCCCCCCAAGCTGGTCTTGTTGTTCGAAAAGGGTAACCTGGTGACCCAACCGGGCGGCTTCCGAGGCGGCAGTCAGTCCCCCGGGCCCCCCGCCAATCACCCATACCCTTTTGGATACAGCCGCAGGTTGGGTGGGATAAAGCAGTTCCTGTCCGGTTTCCGGATTGATGGCACAGCGAACACTTTTACCTTCAAAAATGAGCCTTTCGATACACCCCTGGTTGCAGGCCAGGCAGAAAAGGGTTTTCTCCGGCTGCCCGGCCAGGGCGTTGTTAAGAAAATCCGGGTCGGCCAGGTGCTGGCGGCCCACCGCAATTAAATCCGCATCCCCCCGGGCAACAGCCTCATCCATTACCCGGGGATCACTGAAGCGTCCCACTCCAATAACCGGCACACCAACGACCTCTTTGATCTTGCGGGCCAGGCCGACATTAAACCCTTGTGGATATTCGCCCGGGGCCTGGGTAATGCTACCGGGGCTGCCATGGGTGCCAAACGAGGCATGGATAATGTCAGCACCGGCCTCGACAAACCAGGGAACCACCTTTTGCATATCAGCTATGGTGTAGCCATTTTTGATGACTTCTGCAGCGGAAATACGCAAAGATACCGGGAAATCGTCCCCCACCTGCCGTCTGACCTCCTGCAGGCATTCCACGATAAAGCGGGCACGGTTTTTCATATCACCACCGTAGTCATCGCTGCGCTGGTTGGAATGAAGGGAGAGAAACTGGCCCAAGAGATAACCATGAGCACCATGCAATTCCACGGCGTCAAAACCGGCTATACGCGCACGCACCGCTGCGGACCCAAAAGCCATAATAACCTCCCGGATATCCTCCCGGGTCATTTCCCGGGGAGCCATTCCATAAATGTAGCTGGGCAAAGGAGAAGGGCCAACAGCAGTGCCCTGTTTTAACTGAAAAAGGCTTTCCCGCCCGGCATGATGCAGCTGTAGAGCTATTTTAGCCCCGCCGGCATGAACCACCTCCACCATTTTGGTCAATCCAGGTACAAAGGAGTCGTCATATACCGAAAGAATACCAGGGCCGAGACTGCCCCAGGGATGAACAGCGCAGACCTCGCTGATATAGAGCGCTGCCCCGCTTTGCACCCGGCGCCCTAAATACGCCAGGGTAGCCTCGCTAACGGTCCCGTCCGGGTTGCCCAGGCCGGTTCCCATTGGAGGAATGACCAGGCGATTTTTCAACTCCAGGGATTTAATTTTTAAGGGTTGCAATAGATGTTGCAATTCCTTCACCGCTCCATCTCCTCTCCATTTATCGGGCTCGCTTCCTCCCTTTTCCTTATTTTGCGACCTGAAGGAAATAATTCGCAACTACCCGGAAAATCCCTGCCAGACATCACCCGACGTTGCGGGTTTAAACATCCCCGGTGTTAGCTAGTGTTTGGATAAAATATGTAGTAAAATATTATTATTGTGTAATATTGCTCAGGTGTCAGGGGGACGGTCCTTTTGACACCTCCTGGCAATGAGAAGAGGTGTCAAAAGGACCGTCCCCCTGACACCGACAGCCGTGGGAGGGGCGAAATGTCACTGGAGAGAAGAGTCCGTAACCTGGGCGGGCGTCAGGCCAGGATTCTCGGCCATGAGCACTACCTGAAAACAGCGGTACTGGTCCCCCTGGTCGAATACGAGGGACAAACCTGTGTGCTTTTTGAAAAACGCTCCGCCGACCTGTCCATTCAGCCCGGGGAAATCTGTTTTCCTGGAGGAAGCATGGAGCCTGGCGACCTGCGGCCGCAAAATACTGCGGTTCGTGAAACCTGTGAAGAGCTGGGAGTCTCTCCCCAGGATATCGAGATTATCGCTGACCTGGACATTATGGTCAGCCCATTTGGGGTTCTGGTCATTCCTTTTCTCGGTTATCTTAATACTGTTGAAAAGCTGCGCCCCAACCCCTGCGAGGTAGAGAAGATCCTCTGTGTGCCAGTAGATTATTTAATGGAGCACCCACCCCTGGAAAGGTCTTTGTTGATTTCGGTTCAGTTCCCGGAGGACTTTCCTTTGGAACTCATCCCCAACGGAAAAGACTACCCTTTTAGAGGCGGGATTCTACCCCAGTTTTTTTATAGGTGGGATGGTGAGGTAATCTGGGGACTCACCGCCCGTATTCTTCGTCACCTGTTGGAACTGCTGGCCCGCAGGGAATAAAGACGGTCGGCCGTATCAGAAGTGCCTTTTTGGGGCAAAAAAAAGAGCCGTTCGAATCTTCCGGCAAGTTTAGCTTTGCATAAGCAAGCCTGCAAGTCAAGCCTTGTACCGATTTTAAACAGCAAAAAGTAGTTTTTTATACTTTGGCGGGTTTTTCTCTTTTTTTGCCCATAAACCTTTTACTTCCGGGTTTGGATTCTGACTCTTTTAGTCTGTATAATGTCATCATCCTATGAAACGTTATACAGGGCAGCGGTTTCAGGGTAGATGAAATTACGGGGGGTCACCTTCCTGCTTGGCCTGTTGGCGCTTTCAGGTATTTGCCTGCCTGTATATCCCGGAAAGTAAATCAACCCAACGGGAATGGCAGAAGACCTGCAGTCCGATTTCAGGGTTTACTGCCGGTCATCAATAGCACATGTCATTGGAAAAAATCAGGTTCTGGGTTTTGCATAATCGGGGGCCTGATTGTTTCTGCCGGTAAAGGAGGTATGAAGAAAGCGAAATTTGTTAGAATAAGAGCATAGATTCATGCTTCCTTATTTTTGTTACTATTCCAAATTAGCGAAGCACCTACCCCCGAAAATAATTAACAAAGGAAGTGATCAGCTAAATGGAGGTTCTCCTCAAAAACAAAGCGACCCGGGCCTTGCTGGGCGGTCTCTTGAGTCTGCCGGCGGTGTTGCTCTGGCCGACCATAGCGGTTGCCGGTGAAGCAAATCTAGTCATTCCCAATTTGACTGCTATGCAAAACAATTTGCTTCTAGCTGGTATTGTGGTTTGCATCCTGGGAATGCTGTTTGGTTTTTACCAGTTTACCAAGATCAAGAAACTCCGCGCCCACCAGTCCATGTTGGATGTAGCCAATATAATATATGAAACTTGTAAGACCTACCTTATTCAGCAAGGGAAATTCCTTCTTATTTTGTTTGCCTTTATCGGCTTCTGCATCGCCTTCTACTTTGGCTTTCTGCAGCAAATGCCTATAGGCAGTGTATTGTTTATTCTTATGTGGACCGTAATAGGTATTCTCGGTTCCTACAGTGTTGCCTGGTACGGAATCCGTATGAACACACTGGCCAACAGCAGGACCGCGTTTTCCGGTCTGGAAAGAAAGCCCCTAAAGGTCCTCAATATAGCTCTGGATGCCGGCATGAGCATCGGTGTGCTCCTGGTCTCAGTGGAATTGATCATGATGTTGATCATCCTGCTGTTTGTTCCCCGCGAACTGGCTGGAGCCAGCTTCATTGGGTTTGCCGTAGGTGAATCCCTGGGCGCCAGTGCTTTACGTATTGCCGGTGGAATTTTCACCAAGATCGCCGACATCGGTTCAGACCTGATGAAAATCGTCTTTGGCATCAAAGAAGACGACCCGCGTAATCCCGGTGTTATAGCTGACTGTACCGGTGACAACGCTGGTGACAGTGTGGGACCGACCGCAGATGGATTCGAGACTTATGGGGTTACGGGCGTAGCCCTGGTCACCTTCATCGTTTTGGCGGTGGGCACCACCTTTGCCGCCGGACTGCAAACTTCTCTACAGACCACCCTGCTTACCTGGATTTTCGTCATGCGTGTACTGATGGTAATTACCTCGGTGGTTGCCTTTTACATCAATAAAGCGTACAGCCAGGCCAGATTTGCCAATACGGAAGATTTTGACTTTGAACAACCCTTGACCAGCCTGGTATGGATTACCTCCCTGCTTTCCATTGCCGTTACATTTGCCGTCAGCTATTTCCTGCTCGGTCCGGGCTCGGGAGTACCCGGACAACTGCAGCAGGTCTGGTTTGTACTGGCCACCATTATTAGTTTGGGAACCCTGGGGGCAGCCCTCATTCCCGAATTTACCAAGATATTTACCAGCCCCAAATCGAGTCACGTCGCAGAAGTTGTCAAGGCCTCCCGGGAAGGCGGGCCATCGCTTAACATCCTATCAGGCCTGGTAGCCGGAAACTTCAGCGCGTTCTGGATCGGCATGGTGTTCCTGGCCCTGATGTTCGCGGCCTATTATGCCAGCGGATTTGGTCTGGACCAGATTATGATGTATCCTTCCATATTCGCTTTCGGTCTGGTAGCTTTTGGAATGTTGGGCATGGGTCCGGTTACTATCGCGGTAGACAGCTATGGTCCGGTTACTGACAATGCCCAGTCTATCTATGAACTTTCCTTAATTGAAGAAATCCCCAACGTGGAAAGTGAAATCAAGAGAGACTTTGGCTTTGATCCCGATTTTGAAAAAGCCAAACACTACCTGGAAACCAATGATGGCGCCGGCAATACCTTTAAAGCTACTGCCAAACCGGTACTGATTGGTACCGCCGTGGTCGGTGCCACCACCATGATTTTCTCGCTGATTCTGGTTATTGAAAACGTGCTGGGGGTAAAACCGGAAACCATTTTGACCCTGCTCAATCCCTACACCATCCTGGGATTCATTAGCGGCGGTGCGGTTATTTACTGGTTTACCGGTGCATCCACCCAGGCGGTTACCACCGGGGCTTACCGGGCAGTCGAATATATCAAGAAACACATTCGACTGGATGAAAAAGCCAGCCAAAAGGCATCTACAGAAAACTCCAAAGAAGTGGTTAAAATCTGTACCCAGTATGCCCAGGCAGGGATGTTCAATATCTTTATCGCCATCTTCTCCTTCGCCTTGGCCTTTGCCTGCCTGTCCGCTCCGGTTAAAGGCACCGACGCGGTAGCCTGGTTTGTTTCCTACCTGATTTCCATCGCCGTCTTCGGCCTTTTCCAGGCAGTCTTTATGGCCAATGCCGGCGGGTGCTGGGACAATGCCAAAAAAGTGGTAGAAGTGGACCTGCAGGAGAAAGGTACCGATTTGCATGACGCCACTGTGGTGGGTGATACCGTAGGCGATCCCTTTAAGGATACCTCATCTGTGGCTCTGAATCCGATCATCAAGTTCACCACTCTGTTCGGTTTGCTGGCCATGGAAATCGCCATTTCCGAGGCGTTTAGAAGCGTAGCCCCGGTCGTGGGCGGTGTCTTCCTGGTCATCGCTCTGTTCTTCGTGTGGCGCTCCTTCTATGGAATGAGAATTCGATAAAAGTTGTCCGGAGGCTGCTGATAATTTCAGCAGCCTCCCTTTTTAATGCAATAGTGCATTGTACTGATTTACTCCACCCGGTTTAGCGGGTTTGCTTCCCTTTGCCTCCTCCCCAATAATAAAGGCCTCCTGCATCTCGATGCTTGTCTGCATTAAAGCCGATTACAAATCGCAT
>Ga0116193_1001236_pt1 | contig 21855 bp, 15 predicted proteins | sample AD_UKC115_MetaG_FD_89892 | JGI IMG/M metagenome (GOLD analysis project Ga0116193, IMG submission 89892) | Active sludge microbial communities of municipal wastewater-treating anaerobic digesters from Hong Kong - AD_UKC115_MetaG | ecosystem: Engineered > Bioreactor > Anaerobic > Digestate... | reverse complement strand
TGCGGTTTCCACGGCCTCGGTGTTGCGCCGTACAGTCCGATCGCCCGCGGCGTTCTCACCGGCAAGTACAAGCCGGGCGATGAGCCGCCGCCGGACAGCCGCGCGGCGCGCGCTGACCGGCGGTTCATGCAGACCGAATGGCGCCCGGAGTCATTGGTGATTGCGCAAAAACTCGAATGGCACGCCAAGGCAAAAGGCTTCTCGCTGGTGCAGTTTGCCACCGCCTGGGTGCTGGCTAACCGCTTCGTCAGCAGCGTCATCACGGGTCCGAAGTCGCTGGCGCAGTTCGAGCCGTACTTCGGTGCTCTCGAGTACCCGTGGGCCGAGGACGACGAGGAGCTGGTCGATTCCCTGGTGCCGAGGGGGCACCCATCGACCCCCGGCTATCACGACCCGGCGTACCCCTTCCTCGGGCGTTAGAGCAGCGCTGGGTCTGCCTCGTGCGCTGGCCGCAGCAGGCCGCGCACTTCCTGCAGACGTGATGGCAATCGTTGAAGATCGAGTCTGGACGGGGCATCAGCGGTCGAAATGCCCATTGTCGACTTTGACATTTTTGGCGGCTCAGCCCCCATTCAATGGACGTTCTGGCCAAAAGCTGACTCGTATCGTCGACGCGCTGTCATTGCAGCGGAGCAGGTCCGTGGTGGCGGAGACGTCGGGGCCGTTGCCCCGTGCGACGGTCTGGCAGGCGCCTGGCACGGTGCATTCGGCCTGGTTCCTGTCCTATACTGCGTTGATCTCAGTCTGAATGAGGCAGGGTGCAATGTTCACGATTCTTGTTGCCAATCCGAAGGGCGGGGCTGGGAAGACGACCATTGCGACCAACCTGGCCGGCTATCTGGCCGGCAAGCATCAGCGCGTAGTGATTCTCGACATGGACCGGCAGCGATCTGCTGCACGCTGGTTGTCGCGGCGACCGCGGGGGTTCCCGGAGGTCCGGGGGGCGCTGCCCGACACCGACCCAAAGGTAATACGCGATTACGCTCCGCAGTGGCTGATTGTCGACGCCCCAGCGGGCGTACACGGTCGGCAGCTCGCCGATATGGTGAAGTCGGCCGACGCGGTACTGGTCCCGGTATCTACGTCTGCCTTCGACTTCGAGGCGACGGCAGACTTCCTGACTGAACTGGCAGCACTGAAGCCTGTGCGAAATGGCAAGCGATCGCTCGCGATTATTGGCTCCCGGGTCGACGGCAGAACGGTTGCGGCCGCCGATCTCGATGCCTTTCTGGCGCCGTTGTCGCTGGATGTGCTGACTCATTTGCGCGATTCGCAGCTGTATGTACACGCCGCCCGCGACGGTTTGTCGATCTTCGATCAGCCACGTTCGAGGGCGGAAGAGGCTTGGGCTGACTGGCCGCCGATACTGCATTGGTTGCAGAATGCTGTCGCCGGAAGATCGTCAAAGTAACCCGGTGTGATCGTCAAGCAATGACCGGCGTGGCGTAAGTGGCGCACGATACACTCAGACGATGTACACGATCCTCGTAGCCAACCCCAAGGGCGGTGCTGGCAAGTCCACGCTGGCCACTAACGTGGCCGGGATGCTCGCGCAGACCAAACAGCGCGTGGTGATCATGGATCTCGACAAGCAACAGTCGGCGACCAACTGGCTGGCTCGACGCCCGGCGATGCTGCCGCGCATCATGTCGTGGACTGAAGATACCGACATGGAAGAGCTGCGCAGCTTTGCGCCACAGTGGATGGTGATTGATACACATGCCCGCCTGCGCCGGGCCGACCGAACCTATCTCCTGTCGCGTGCCAACTTTGTGCTGGTGCCGGTGAATCCTTCGGTATTTGATATCGAGGCTACCGCCAAATTTCTGCTCAAACTGCATCGGGACCCGAACGTGCAGTCAGGCAAAGTTGCCATTGGTTTGGTGGGTAGCCGAACTGACGCCCGAACACGGATGGCGCAGGAGCTGCACAGCTTCTTCAAGCGAAGTGGTTTGCCGGTCGTGATGTTTGTGCCCGACAGCGTGGTGTACCCGCAATGCGCGCGCGATGGTGTATCCATCTACGACTTGCCGAAAGCCCGCACCGAGCAGCAACTGGATGCCTGGCAGCCGCTGGTTAACTGGCTGCGCTCGCAATTGACCCGCATGCGGTCGGCGGAGGCCGCAGGGGGCGCAGCTTCCAGGCCCCCGGTGGAGCCCGGCGTTGTGCAGATTGCCTGACCGTTTGCCAATCGCCCATAGGGCGGTCGGCGGCGTTCGATTTACTTGATCAGCCCCATTTGCTTTGCCAGCGGCATGGTTTCAGCGGCTCGCTTTTTCATGAACTCACCCATCTGATCGTAGGTGATGTCGATCTGCTCGTAACCACTGTCCTGCATCTGTTTGCGGTGCTCCGGATCACTATTGATCTTGAGGAACAAATCAGACAACTGCTTGCGGACTGACTCTGGCGTTGATTTGGGTACTGCAATGCCACGGTAAGCGCCATCAACCCACTCGAAGCCGAGTTCTTTGAAGGTCGGCGTATTGGGAAATTGCGGCAGGCGGTTCGGGGTCGCGACTGCCAGCACCCGGGTCTTTTCCTTGTTCGATACAGCGAATGTCGGGTAGGTCAATGCTGCGTCGACATGCTTGCCGAGGAGTGCGGTGGTGAGGTCGCCAGTGCCCTTGAATGGAACATATGTCATCTTCAGCTTGCCCTGCACCTCCAGGCGCTGGAAGGCCATGTGGTTGGCCGAGTTGGTGCCACTTCCTGCGATCGTCAGCTTTCCAGGGTTGGCTTTGGCTGCGGCGGCAAGCTCGGCGAACGTCTTGTACGGCGAATCAGCGGAGACAACCAGCGCGTCGGGCGTGTAGTGAAAGTAAAAGACATTGACGATGTCTTCGGTCTTGTACTGAACCTGCCCTTCGAGGGGCTGCAAAATAATGTGCGGCAGATTGCTGCCCACAATCGTGTAGCCGTCAGCAGGCATGCTGTTGAGTTGACTCCATGCCAGCGCCCCGCCAGCGCCGGCCTTGTTCTGCACAACAAAGTCCTTGCCGGTGATCTTGGCGGCAACTTTGCCTTGCAGCCGCGCCGCAATGTCGCTTTCGCCACCGGGTACGAACGGAATGACGTAGTTGATCGGTTTGTCAGGGAACGCGCTTTGCGCGAACGCGACGGTAGGCGCAACGACGAGTGCGACCAGCAACACTCGCGAAATTGGTGTCTTCACAATTACCTCCTTGTTACAGCGGGATCAGTGTATTGCCGAAGCCGTCGCGCAGTGCGCTCGCGTACCGAAGATTTGATGCGATCGATCACACAACGGTTCATAAGTACGACCGTTGCCATTTGGATGCGCGATCGCTGGGTGCCAAGCAATATTGCCGCCGACCACCGCCCATCCGCGATCCGACGATAAAGGGCTCGATGGCAGCCGGTTGATCGCGAACCGATTCGTTTTGCAGCAGGGCGTCTTTAGTCGGCGGCCTGCTGTCCGAATTGGACACTCGACGGCGCCCTGACTTCCATTTACGATCAGCATCCATACTTCTGATCCACTAAATCCGGGGGGAGATACGGATGCCGCACAACTACAACAGCAAGCGTTTGCGTGATCGCGCACTGTTTGCGCAGTGGGACAAACGCGATGAAGGCGCGTTTTCCCGCTACGGCGTCACCCGCGATGCCGTGAAGCAGGCGCAAAGCAGCCTGCAGGGGACGATTGTGCTGCCGGGTGACCCGCAGTACAACGCCGATCGGGTGTTGTTCAACCCGGTGTTTGACCCGTACCCGGCGATGATCATTTACTGCAAGACCGAGAGCGACGTCGGCATTGCTCTCAGTATCGCGAACCTCGCGCGCATTCAGGGGGGCGCGCCGTTCACGGTGCGATCTGGCGGGCATTGCACGGCCGGATTCTCGGCGAGTTACGGCGTGCTCATCGACATGAGCCAGATGGACAGTTACAGCATCAACACCGCCAACATGACCGCGACAGCGCAGAGCGGTGTGACCTTTGGCGTGTTCCGTTCGGCGCTGACCACCAACGGGGTGCATGTGCCGGGCGGCGAGTGCGACGACGTCTGCATCGGTGGCTATGTGCAGGGAGGCGGCTACGGCTTTACGTCAGTGACGTTCGGCATGAACTGCGACAACGTGATCAGTATGCGGGTCATGCTGTTCGACGGTTCGATCGTGGTGGCCACCCCCGCCGTCAACTATGACCTGTTCTGGGCGATGCGTGGTGGCACCGGCGGCACCATGGGTGTTCTGCTGGAGGTGACCTATCAGGTGGTGTCGCTTGGCGATGTGTTCGGCTGGGCTATCGGCTGGCCGCTGACCACGCCAACAGACTTCCAGAACGCGACCGCAGCGATGCTCTTTCTGCAGCAGAACTACATGGGCGCCGCGACCGACAATCGTCAAAACATTCAAGTCACCGTCTGCTGGCAGCCGAGCCTGCAACCGGGGCAGCCGGGCAACCCGATGGCGCCCTACCTGCTGGTGCGTGGTTGCTGGACTGGTGACAGCGCGTCGGGCACAACCGCCATCCAGCCGTTGATCAATCAACCGGGCGCGTATCTGCAGTGGACAGACGCTGACACCTTTGAGGTGATGAATGACAAGCTGCTGAACTACCCCTACGGTCTGCCAGATATCAACATCCCGCCGATGCCGAACGAGGACAAGGCGTCGCGCTACGTGTCGCGCTACATGACGGGCGAAGAGTGGTCGGAATTCTTCACCTACTTTGTGAAGTCGCCGAATCAGTATTCGTACTTCTATATGGAGTTTTACGGCGGTGCGATCAATAGCCAGGCGACTGACTACAACGCCTTTGTACATCGCAATGCGCTCTACAACGCCGTCCTCGACGTGTTCTGGTACACCAGTGACCAGCGCAATGCGGTGGAAACATTCCTCGACGGTTGGGTGACCTTCATGGAGCCGATTTACAACGGCGAGGTCTACCAGAACTACCCACGGATGAATGACGTCAACTACAACCGCATGTATTGGGGTGACAATCAGGCGGGCGTGTACGCCGTGAAGTGCAAGTACGACCCGTACGGCGCCTTCACCTTCCCGCAGGTGGTGCAGCCGCTGATGCCGCCGATCTTCGGGCCCGGCCCGGTGATCATCCTGCCGCCGGCGCTCCAGGCCGCGCTCGCGCAGCCAATCGTGTACGCATCGACCGTAGAACAGTTTGCGGTGAAGCCGAAGACGCCGGTACCGGCACCGGCGTAAAACGACCTGAAAGTTTCTGGCCCGCACCAAAGGCGCGGGCCAGGCGCTTACTACAGGATCTCGGCAGCGTAATCCGCCAGACGCGAGCGCTCGCCGCGTTGCAGTGTCACGTGCCCGGCGTGTGCCCAGCCCTTGAAGCGATCGACCACATAGGTGAGGCCCGACGAACCTTCGGTGAGGTAGGGCGTGTCGATCTGCGCGATATTGCCCAGGCAAACCACCTTGGTGCCGGGGCCGGCACGGGTAACGAGGGTCTTCATCTGCTTCGGCGTCAGGTTCTGCGCCTCATCGATGATCAGCAGCTTGTTCAGGAAGGTGCGGCCGCGCATGAAGTTGAGGCTCTTCACCTTGACGCGTGAACGGATCAGCTCGTTGCTGGCGGCGCGGCCCCAGTCGCCGCCTTCGTGGTTGTCGGCACCCATCAGCACATCGAGGTTGTCCTCGAGTGCGCCCATCCAGGGCGTCATCTTTTCTTCCTCGGTACCCGGCAGGAAGCCGATGTCCTCGCCGACTGGCACGGTGACGCGGGTCATGATGATCTCGTTGTAGATCTTCTGGTCCAGCGTGAGCTGCAGGCCGGCAGCGAGCGTCAGCAGCGTCTTGCCGGTACCCGCCTGACCGAGCAGGGTGACGAAATCGACGTCCGGGTTCATCAGCAGGTTCATCGCGAAGTTCTGCTCGCGATTGCGCGCCGTGATGCCCCAGACGGCGTTCTTGTGATGGCCGAAGTCGCGAAGCGTCTGCAAGGTCGCGCTCTTGCCTTCGATGGCGATCACGCGGGCGTAAAACGGCGTGTCAATCTCGGTAAACACGAACTCGTTGACCAGCAGTTTCGGCACGATCGGGCCGGTGATCTTGTAAAAAGTCGCACCGCCCTGTTGCCAGCTCTCCACGCCCTTGCCGTGCTTCTCCCAGAAGTCGGCCGGCAGTTCGGTCATGCCGGTGTAGAGGAGGTCGCTGTCCTCCAGCACCTTGTCGTTGAAGTAGTCCTCGGCGTCGACGTTCAGCGCACGCGCTTTGATGCGCATGTTGATGTCCTTGGACACCAGCACGATGTGGCGCTTGGCCAGCTTTTTTTGCAAGTGCAGGCAGACCGCGATGATCTCGTTGTCCGCCTTCCCGGGCGCAAAGGACGACGGCAGCTGCACACTGATTGGCTCGGTCTGCAGGAATAGGCGGCCGGTGGCGCCGCCCTGCGATGCCTTGTTTAGCGGGATGCCCTCGGCAATGCCGTTTTCGAAACCGCCGACCAGCCCGTCGAGAAAGCGCGACGCCTGACGCGCGTTGCGGTTGACTTCCAGCGTGCCCTTCTTGTGGTTGTCGAGCTCTTCCAGGGTGCAGATGGGCAGGAAGATGTCGTGCTCTTCAAAGCGGTACAGCGAAGTCGGGTCGTGCATCAGGACATTGGTATCGAGCACGAACAGTTTGCTGGGCGTGGCGCGCGCTTTTGGCGTGCGCGACGAAATGGACACGACACGCGACTTGGATTGCGTCATGAATTTCCTTGTGGGGAGAAAGGCAGTAGCGGGAGGGGAGAGGCGGCCAGACCGGGGTGCAGCACAGTCAGCGAGGCAGCCACGGGGAACGTGGCGCCGGTAGTGAGAGCAGCTTGGCGCTGCGGTCGGAAGAAATAACCAATTGCATTCAGGGGTGCCTTGAACTAAATGTAGCGATGTTTGGCGACGCAGCAAGCATTCAGCCCGTCAGCACTTTGACCAGCCAGCACGGCGTTGGGTTTTCGCGACAGCCTCGGGTAATGGCTTTTTTGCGAGACGCCCATTGGCTATGGGCTCAGGGGGCGGTTTTGCCTAAAGTCGAGCAAAGGTTGACGTGTTTGTCATGGATGACCGCATCCGACTGGCATACGCCAGCTTTCAGGCAGAAACGCCGCGCCGCAAGACGTTACCGTCACGATCCACGCCGAGCCAGGCGACCTGCTGGTCAGATAGGAATACCGCGGCCGCGTCTTCATGCAGCAGGGCGATTGTGCTCATTGCCCCGGCGGCCACGCAGAGCGGAGCTACGACGCTGATCGACTGCCAGCCCTGCACCGGCCAGCCGGTGGTTGGGTTCAGGATATGGCAATAGCGCTTGCCGTCGAGCTGGAAAAATCGTTCATAGTCGCCGCTGGTCGCGAGTGCGCCGCGGGCAAGTCGAATGCTCGCGATGGTGTGTTCGGGCGCGCGCGGATGCTGGATTCCGATTGACCAGGCGCTGCCGTCTGGCCGTGGGCCCAACACGCGCAAATCGCCGCCGAGGTTGACGATGCCGCTGGTTGCGCCGTCGCGTTCAAGCAGGGCAGCGGCGCGGTCAGCCGCGTACTCCTTGCCGAAGCCGCCGAAATCGAGTTCCATGCCCGCGTCCGGCAGCGCAACTGCTTCCGCCGTTCGTTGCACGCGCGACCAGCCGATTTGCGCCATAGCCTTGGCAACCGCATCGGCGGTTGGCACGCACGCGGCGCGGAAGTCCCACACACGCCGCAATACGCCGGAGGTGATGTCAAACCGGCCGTTGCTCAGCGCGTGAAGCTGAGCCGCGAAATCCAGCAGTTGTGACGTTTCGGCGTCAACCGGCACGGCTTCGCCGCTGCCAGCGGCAGTGTTGATGCGCGAGACGATGCTCTCTGGCCGATAGCGCGAATACTTGTGCTCGATGCGGCGCACTTCGGCGATCGCGATCTCGGCATGTGCAGTCGCCAGTGCGCGCGGCAGGCCCGCGAGGCGCACCTCGCAGAGGCTCGCCATGGCGGCGAAGCGGAAGCGATGATCCTGCGCGTCGTCCCCGGCAACGTATTCCACCGCAGCGGGCCCGCAGGCGCGTTCAGAAGCGTCGGCTGAAGCCAATTTGCAGGATGTCGGCCCTCAGGCGCGCCAGACCCGGCGAGCCATTCCCGCCCAGCCGCCAATTGCTGCGTTGCTCGTAGCGTTCGTACTTGAAATCGGCACTCCAGCGCGAGTCGATGCGCCACTCCAGCTTGGCGCCCACAGTAATGGCGCCGAACGCCGACAGACGATGGTCCGACGATGACAACCGTGGGCGGCCCGGCGGGTACGGCTCGCCGATCGCCGGGTCATACACCGGGTCGTAATAGAAATCGGCCTTGCCCTGGGTGTAGTAGCGCAGGGATGGTGTCAACGTGAAGCGCTCGCCCAGCGGGTGTACGCCTTCCACCGTGGCGGTATGAGCGCGGATGCCGAAGCTGTCGCGGTAGAAGCGGTAACTGCTGCGTACGGTTACCCCAAGCCCCTCGATGTGGTGATTCCAGCGGGCGAGGGCAGTTGTCTGGACGCGCTCGCGCGGGCGCTTGTCAACCAGCTTGTAGGGGTCGTTGAAATAGCCGCTGGCAACAACGTGCCCGACGTTGAACTGGACAAGATCGTTCCTCGTCCACGCCTGGGTGGCGCCAACCATGAATTCGTTGCTGCGCTTGTGCTCGTTTTCGACCACGCCGTTGACCGGGTTGATGTCATCACGCGTGAGCCCGGTACCCAGGTAGAGCGTGGTGTTGTTGTCGGGCGTCGACCAGCGCACATCGGCCGACGCTGCGCGCGAGCGGTAGTCGCGTTCCTCGGAGAACGCACCGCCAAAACCAACGCTAATGCGATCGAAGTAACGCGTCACTCGCGCGGTGCCGGCCGTGCGGTGGTCGCTCATGTGCGACGCACCCGAGATGGCCGAGTGCCAGCGCGGCGAGGCGCCGGAAATATCGTTGTGCACCAGGCTCGCCTCCAGCGCCCAGTTCGACGCCACCGGTGCCAACACATAAAGCGATGGCGCGATCACACGAATGCGGTCAAGCCCAGGCTGCCGGTCGTCGTAGCTCTGCAGTTTGACGCTGATGACGCCTTCAGTCGGCGCGCCGTCGGCGTGCGCGACGCCAATTAGGCCCGGCAGCGCGAGCGCCGCAAGCGTGATGGAACCGACGGTCAGTGCAGGCGGCGACAGCTTGTCATTGTCGTGATCAGTTGCAGCCACAGCCACCTCCACCAACACCGGTACCGCCCGACGCAGCCTCTTTGCTGAAGTAGACGTGCTGGTTGAACGCGTCCTCCAGAGGATCACTGCCAAGCGTCATCTCACGCTTCGCGAGATTGCCCTTTTCAAACGCTTGTGGAGGCTGCATCGCGCAGCCGCTGATAACTTGCGACGCAAGTGCCAGTAAAAGCAGCGCGATTCGGGTTGGCGCGCGATACAGCAGACGCGAAGATGTCATTTCGGTGTCCTTGACATGGCGGTTTTGATGGCGTCCTCCAGCGCGCTGCGGTCATCTGGCTTGAACCCGGCATGTATCAGCACGACACGGCCGCTGGGGTCAATCAGCATCGACGTCGGCATTGCCTTGACGCCGTAGCGGCGCGGCGTATCGCCCGTGGTGTCGTAGGCGATCGCGAAGCTCGCGGGGTTGCTCGCGAGAAAGCGGTCCGCATCGGCGCTGCGCGTGTCGACGCTGACAGCGATGATGCGCAGGCCTTTGTTGCCGTACTTTGCGTGCATATCGTTCATCCATGGGAACGACTGCTTGCAGGGACCGCACCACGACGCCCAGAAGTCGAGATACGTCCACTCGCCCTTGCTGCGGGCTGCGGCAAGCGAAATGCTGCCTTGCGGGCCACCAAGACTGAGCGCCGGGGCATCATCGCCGACGGCCACAGCAAGCGCCGCGTGGCTTGCGAGCGCGGCAAAAACTGCGACGGCTACGAGCCTTGCTGCCCGGCCCCGGCGACTTAGCGACAGAGGCCAGATCATGGCGCGGGCACGCAGAATTTGACGCCCTCGTCATCCCAGCCTTGCGCTACGAATTCGTTGTAGATTGTCGTGCTGGTCGTAAAGCGGTGATTGGGGTCGTCCGGGAATTTCGCGTTGCCGCGGAACAGGCGATAAACCGGCGTCAACCCTGCCGCACAAGATCCGCCAACGCCTTCGACCAACGGCAGGAATGCATACGAATCCGGGCCTTCGTTGAATGGTCGCTGTGGTGCCTGCACGTTGGTCGGGTTCAACGCATCAAGCGCGGCCTTTTCCGAATCAACTAGCGTGTAAAAGTGGCTGCCGCGTGTCTGTGCTCTCGCAATCCTGTCGAAGTAGTACCGAGTAATGGCATTGCGGCCATTGGCGGGTGCGCTGTACACCGGGAAACTTTGCCCGGTGCGCGCCCATCCTGGCGAGACATCAAGTGCGGCTTTGTCTGCCTCGCGCGAAGTAATGAAATAGTAGTTGAGCGGCGCGTACTGAAATTCCACCATGTAGCGTGTTTCGGACTGCAAGGCGACACCCGAACCCGCCAGCCCGATGGCAGTCGCTCCAGGTAGCGCGTTGTATGACACCACCACCTGCCCCTGAACTGCGCCGAGTCCGGTAGGCGCAAAGCGCAAGACTAGAGAGCAAACCGCCTGCGCCTGCAGCGTGGCGGTCGTCAGACAGGTCCCGCCGCTGATCTGGAACGGAGACGGAGTCGGCGTCAGCTGGATCGACGTGATTTGGACTGGCGCGTTGCCTGCATTGCCCAAAATGACGGTCTCGGTAGGCGAAGTGTTGCCGACGGCGGTACCACCGAACGTAACCAGCACCGGTTGCGCGAGAACCGAGGCCGCGCCACCGCCGCCGGCCACAGGTACCTGTGTTGTCACGCCAGCCGCGTTGTGACTAATGGTGATCGTCGCCGTCCGGGAGCCCGTTGTCGCTGGCGTGAACGTCACATTGACGGCGCAGCTGCCGCCAGCCGGCACTGAAAGACAGTTGGGCGTCGCGACAAACTCGCCGCTACTCGATGTGACTAAAGCAATCGACAAAGTGCCAGTACCCGTGTTCCGCAGGACGATCTGCTGTGCCGCCGATGTCGCCCCCACAGCGGTGGTGCCAAAGGTCAGGCTCGGTGGGCTGACAACCAGGACGGGGCTGCCAGTGGCAGAGGTTGGATTGGCGATGTACGCAGCCAGATCCTGCAATTGGGCAGAGTTGACCTGTCCGCGCAGAAAGGCCATTTGCACCACGGTGGTAATGGCGAGCGCGATACCACCCGCCGTATCGCCATTCTGGATACGATTCTGACTTTGCAGCGGATCGGGACCATGGCAAGCCCCAGCGCTGCAGCTCAACTGGCCACTCACAAATGGCGTGTTGTAAAGCACTCGTCCATTGTTAGCGCTTTGCGCCAGTGCAGTGCCAGACGAAACCAGCAAGCCGATCAATACAGCAGCGGCAAGTGCGTAAGCCAGTTGGCGAAGGTAGTCGTGCCGCGCGGGCAGTGGTCGGGCAGTGAGCATGACGTCACCTCTCATCTTGTTGCGGAGCAATATGCCATGAATGTGTCAGCGACGATTATGCCAATGGAATCGGCGAACAGGCCGTAGTGGGTCCGTTGCGCCAGCGCTGGCCGGACCGAAACACTACCCGCGAGCTTGCCAACTGTTCGAATGCGCGGATCGCAGTCGCCACCACAGCTCGAATGCCCGTTGGTTGGCGCTCGGAGGGCAAACGGTGCTGCTGGCGCCACGCCGCACTGCGTGAAAAATTCGATTGTCAAATTCATGACGTCGGCATACGATGTATTTGTGAACTACACCATTCGTGGCGCTACCGCCCTCGTCGCGCTGCTGGTTGCCCAGCAAGCTACCTTCGCGCAGAACCTGCCCGCCGGGTTCGTTGACGAGGCCGTCGTGAATGTCGGTGCGCCGACCGCGATTGCGTTTGTCCCCGATGGTCGCTTGCTGGTGACGACGCAGGGCGGAACGCTGCGGGTGATTGGCAACGGCGTGCTGGTTGCGACGCCCGCGATAACGTTCAACACCGCCGCCTCGGGCGCCGACCCGAAAATCTGCACAGCGAGCGAACGTGGGCTGCTCGGCGTGGCTGTCGACCCGAAATTTGCCAGTAATGGCTACGTTTACCTGTTCTACACGGCGCGCAACGGCTCGACGTGCGCAACCGGGATCACGTACGGCACCGCGACGGTCTATGACGCTACGGGACGGCCGGTCAATCGCGTATCGCGCTTCGTGCTTGGTAGCAACGATGTCATCGACCCTGCCAGCGAAACGATCATCGTCAACAACATGCCCTCGCCGGGCGGCAATCACAATGCAGGCGACCTGCACTTCGGCAAGGACGGCTACCTCTACATCAGCATTGGCGACGGCGGAACGGATTACGCGGGCGACTCTGGCTCAGGTGGCGCCAATGACGCCGCGCGCGACAAGCACGTGCTGACCGGCAAGATCCTGCGTGTCACTAGCACCGGTGGCATTCCACCCGACAATCCGTTCGTCGGTTCGGGTAGCGGCGTTTGTGCAATTACCGGCGCCACTACGTCCGGAAATCACTGTCGCGAGACTTATGCCTGGGGTTTGCGCAACCCATTCCGCATTGCGCTGGATCCCAACGCGGCCACGACGCGGTTCTATCTCAACGATGTGGGGCAGGGCGTCTGGGAGGAGGTTGATGAACTGCAGGCGGGGGCGGACTTCGGCTGGCAATGCCGCGAAGGCGCCCACGACAACAGCACCGCCGGCAAGTGCAGCCCGCGCCCTGCCAACATGGTGGACCCTGTTTTCGAGTACCAGCATGGCGGCAACAACGTACCCGGTACCTCCGTCAGTGGTTGCAATTCGATTACCGGGGGCGCGTTTGTGCCCAACGGTGTGTGGCCTGCGGCCTACAACGGCACCTATCTGCTTGCGGACTACATCTGCGGTGCGATGTTCCGCATTCCCACTACTGGCGCGCCGGCTGCGCCAGTTGCTGCCGCGTTTGCGTTTGCGACCAGTCTCGGCGCAAGCAGTGCGACTTCGCTGACGTTTGGTCCGTACCTGAACACTCAGGCGCTCTACTACACGTCGTACGCTGGCGGCGGTCAGATCCGCAGGGTACGCTTTGGTCAAACGCGTGATGTAACACTGCAGACATCGCACCCCGGTCTGCGCCTGACGGTCAACGGCGTCACCAGCGTGACTCCGTTCACCATCAACGCTGCTGAGGGGGCTTCGTTCAACGTTGCTGCACGAGATCAGAATGCTGGCACCAGCGGTTATCGCTTCGCGTCGTGGTCGGATTCAGGGACGCGCAGTCACGTCTTCACGATTCCGGCGTCAGCGACTGCGCTGACTGCCAATTTCACCGTCGGTGCGTTCGTTCCGAGTCTCGATGTCGACAACGACGGCCGCTTTGACGCCCCGACTGATGGCCTGTTGATCTTGCGTTATCTGCTGGGCTATCGCGGTGCGGCACTGATCGCAGACGCGGTTGCTACAAACGGTGGTGAGCGCACCAGCGCCACGGAGATTGAGAATTACCTCGCCGCTGTTTTGCCCGACCTTGATATCGAGGGAGATAGCCTGAGGCTCGCGACCACCGACGGGATGCTGATCCTGCGCCATTTGCTTGGGCTCAGCGACGCCGCGCTCACCAGCGGCGCAGCCCGCGTCGGGGTTCGAGATGCCGCCCAAATGCAAGCGTATCTTGGCACCACCTTGCGACCTTGAAGATGCCGGCGTAGATGGAGGCTAGGGCCAAAACGGTTCACGCGTTGTCGTACAGCGGCACTGGTCGAAAAAAAGGCGCGGAACCGCGCCTTTTTATTGCTTGACCGCGGACGCGGAAGAACTCATCAAACCATGAAACCCATGTCGAACCCGTTGGGGTGCGCGGCCCGAACCGTCGGGAACATGGCGTCGATCTCGGCGTTGGTGGTCAGTGGCACGCCGAACCATTTTGCAATCGTCGCCATCACGGCGTCACCCGACGTCGTCGTCAAGAGCTCACCTCGGTCCAGCGCATGATTCAGGCCATTGCATTTAGCGCCCGGTGACGTGAGAGAGCTGTTGTAGCGGTCGGGCGGTATGCCAATGCGTGGAACCGCACCACAGGTGGTGTCTGGGCTCATCCAGACTGACGTGCCCGCTGCGGCAGCGGACACGTTGTGATTCATGCCATAAATCTTACCGCCCTGCACGGCGCCACCAAGCACGAAGTGGTGACTGCCCCAGCCGTGATCGGACCCAGCTCCGTTCGAGTCGAGCGTACGGCCGAAGTCGGTCATGGTGAGCAACGTTACACGGTCCTGCGCGGTGCCGGGCAAATAACCTGTACCAGCGGAGTCGCGAATCTTGACATTGAACATCGCCGTCCAGAACGCATTGATGGCCTTGCTGATACGCCCGTTGAGCCGGGGGTTGTTGTCCCAGAACTCGGTGCCGTGCGTGTCAAAACCGCCGATGGCGACGAAGAAGATTTGTCGCTTGATCGGGGTCGCGGCCGTGGCGCCGAGCTGATTGCTGGCGCGGATCATGGCGGCGACCATGCGCAACTGCTTGGCGAGATCGTTATTGCTGTCGACGCTGAGGACGGTCTGGAACGGCGCTACGATTTCCTCAGTCGGCGGGCTGTTGAGGAATGCAGAACTGACGTCGATTTCGGTCTGGATCGACTGATTCATCGTCTGCCGCCACTGGTCGTGATAGACCGACACGTTTTCGGCGGTAGTGTTGATACGGCTTCGGAACGCGTTGTAGAGCGTCGCATTTCCGCTGTAACCATTGCTCACCTTGATTGGCCCGCCCTTAACGCAATACGGCAATGCAGTGTTGCTAGAGTTCGTGTTGCAGTTATAGGTGCCGGGACTCCCTTCAAGGCGGCCAATCGAACCGGTACCCACCTGGTAGGCGATGGCAGAGGTCGGCGAGCCGACATCGCTCAACATGAACGTGTTCACGCCATCGATCGAAATCTGGGTCGATACCTTGGCTCCGACGTTCAACCCGGCAATCGCCGCGTTGGCCGCGATGCGGCCGCCGATACCCACGGCGGGGTTGGCGACATTGGCGGTACCGCTCATCCAGCTTTTTTGCTGGTCGTCGTGCGAGTAGAGGTTGACCGGCAGCGGCGGCCGCGTGGCCGAAGAGCCGTACCACTGCGCGCGCGTCAGCGGCGCCACCAGCGGGCCGACGTTTGCGATCACTGCCAGCTTGCCGCTGTTGTAAAGCGAACGCAGTTCGGTGTAGTTGGGGTGCAGCGCAAATTGGCGACCGTAGGTATGGGTGGTGAAGACCGCGCTGGTACCTGGATCAGTGCCCGAGGACGCGATCGCGGTCGCCGCCAACTGAGCGTTGGTATAGGACAAATCACCAGTCGAAATTGTCTGATTTTGCGGATTGGTCACCGGATCAAGCCCGCGCGCACGGCCCTGACGATAGCGGTCGTATTCGGTGGTGCCGGTGCCATTGCTGTCGCGATACGGGATCAACACGTTGGAGTGATCCTGGCCGCCGTAGAGAAAGACACAAACGATGGCCTTGTAGTCGGCCCCCACTTCGGTGGTTCCGACGCCGCCTGCTGCGTGCGCCACTTTGGTCAGCGATTCCAGCGTGGGCAGTCCGCTCGCGAGCGCTAGGGCAGTGGCCTGCTTGAGGAAGCTGCGGCGTTCCTGAAAGTGCTTGGGTGTCATGGTGGTGCCGCCTATCGTTGAATCTGGAATTCGGGGGTATGCACAGCCAGCCACAATGCGCTCTTGACGCGATCACGCTTGCGCCCTTGCCACTTCTCGTACGGATCTTGCGCGGTACCCGCGCAACTGCCAGTAGGGGTTGCGCATGCGGGGTAGGCAGTATCAAGTGCACGGGCTAGCGTAGTTTTGTTGGCCGGGCTCAGCGTACCGCCGAGCAGCACCAGATTGATGTAATCGAACAGGGCGCTGCTGCTGGCCTGTATCGCATAGAGATCGGACAGATTCGAGAAGATGCAGTCCTTCGTGTTCGTCGAGTCGCATGTACCGGGATAGTAAAAATTGCCCATGCCGTTTTGCGTGTAAAGCACGTTGCCGTTACTATCGGTAGCGATCCGCCCGAACATGTTTTGTGTAGCGGCAACGGCCGTCGTCGTCGTAATTTGGAATTCCGGTGCTATGGCATTGTTTGTAGATACGGGACCAGGCGGCGAGAAGTCCGGGTGGAAGTAGTTGAACACCGTGGGCGACTGCAGCGGGCCTTGGCTGATACCGTCTTCTACGCCGTTTATGTAGTCCACGATATAGCGTCCGGAGCTTGCTGTGCCATTGAAGGCGCGCAGAATTGCAGAAAGGCGCAACATTGGCTCTTTCAGTTTGCCGAACTTGGCGTAGTCTGTGGCGGTCAGCGTCGTGGCAGGCGAGACGGCTTCATCATCGAGCAGGATCGCCCGCAACACGGATTTCATGTCGCCACGGATACCGCTACCGTTATCGTTGAAGACTGTGGCCACGCGCTGGACGTAGGCTGGCGTCGGCGTTGACGTCACCAGAAATTTGATCAGGTGCCGGCTGATGAACGGGCCCACATTCGGGTGGCAAAACACGTTGTCGATGGCGCTGTTGAGCGTCACATAAGCCTGTGTTGCATTGACGCGGGTACCCGTCGTAACACCCGATCCGGTCGTGTTGATAGCCGGTAGAATGGCAGTGCCTGAGGCAAAGGCAACGGCAGCATCGCAGGTGCCCGGGCTGGTATTCGTGGTGTACTTCAGCAGTTGCTTGTCAAGCTGGCTATGGCGTCCTGGAAACATGGTCATAGGGCGCGCCCATCCCTGCAGCACCGGCGGCATAGTTGCACCGATGTCGGTGCGGTTGGGGCTCCAGTTCCAGGAGGGGTGAGTGTCGCCGTAGACATCCGCACAGCTGGCTAGAGGTATCGCCCAGGCCGGATCCCCTGCCTTGCAATAAGGATCGTCATAAGACAGACCAGTGAAGACTTTGGCGAACCCCTTCACCGTTGTTTCGTCGTAGCTGGGGGTCGCAGTGGCCGTGCCGTCGGGGTTCAGCATGAATAAGCCAACCGCGAACAACTGCAGGATTTCGCGAGCGAAATTTTCGTTCGGGTTCGCGCTTCGGCCGTCGTTTCGCAAATGGCTCAGATACCGCCCCATCGCGGGTGACACCGCGACGTTGTACAAAATGTTGCGGAAATTGCCGAAACCATTGTCGGCGAGCAGGTCAAGGTAGGCGGCGAGTTCAAACGGATCGTTCGAGCCGCCGTTCTCCGAAACCACAACAATCTGCGACAGCGCGAAGGCGACGCGTTGCCGCAACTGGTCCGGACTCTTGAGCGCCTGCCCCCAAAATGTCTCGCGGCTCATTTCGCTGTAGAAAGTTTGACCCGCAGCGTCGTACTCCACCTTGCGTGCCAGCAGATAGTCAAAGTGCTTCTGGCCACGTGCCATGTTGAGTTGACTGTTTAGCCAGGTCGAGCGCTGCTTTTTGTGCGTGCTGCCCGACACCGAGCCATCCGGTGCCAGTGCCACGAACGACTGAATTTCGTCGAGACTGGGGCCGAACGTCGACTGAATCAGAAACCGCGCTGCGTCCACTTGATCGGTCGTGGGGGCGGCAAAAGTGATGTTGCAACCGCCGGCAACGAACGCTTGCATCACGGCAGCATTCGTTCGCGTTCCGTAGTTGACGTTCGCAGTACCCGCTCCCTGCTTGCTGTTGGCTATGCCGAGGAGCGCCCGGTTAATCACCAACGCGTCCTGAACGTCCAGGAAGCCATCCCCGTTGATATCGAGTTGCGCGAGATTGTTGGTGATGTTGCTCTCGACGATGGCGGCGGTAGCGCCGGTGCCGGCCACCAGTGTGGCACCGCGCATTCCCTGGGCATAGCGGGTGATGAGAACACCATCGCGCAACAGGTCAAAACTGGCCGTGTCAGTCAAGGTGCCAACACCCGAGACGTTGAACGGACAGGCAGCCTGCGCGCCCGCGGGTATGAGCAGAAGCACGCCAAGCGCGCGTGCAGCGAAGAATGGTTTCAAAATTTGACCCCTAGTCAGCGGACGCCGGCATGTTATGACATTGGCATTAGTGCGACAAGTATCTTTATCGGCTCTGCCGCGCCTTCACGGTCGCTTCGGTGCAATGAATCATCCGGACGGTGAATTCACTTTTACTTCTGTCACTTCGTTGGTGACGACAAGTATGTTGCGTCGGCGTGACCGTAGCGTGAGTGATTGACCTGCAGACAACGGCGAGCTGTCGGTCACGATACGTCCTGCCTGGTCGTACACCAACACATAACCGCGATCCAGAACCCGGTCGGGGTTAAGCAGTGCAAGCGCCGACGCGGCGCTTTCGACGCGATAGCGCGCATCGCGCAGTTGCGCCGCAAGTGCTGCGGTCATGTCGGCGTGGCAAGCCGCCAGGCGTAGTGAGCGGTGGGGCGGAAGAATTTGACGGGAAAGTAACGCCCGAGCTAGGGTTTCGAGACGCAGTCGCTGTTGCGGCACCTGTGTCGCGGTGCTGCCCTGCAACCGGGACGCGAGGCGCAGCAAGGCCTCGCGCCACGGGGCGAGTTGCGCGAGGCTGCCACGCAATTGCAGGGTGAGGTGATCAAGTTGTTCCGCCAACCGGTTACAGCGGTCGTCAAGGGCGACGTGCAGGCGTCGCGCGAGCTGGTCGAGCGAAGCGCGCAATCGATGCAGCTCCGGGGTGATCATGGCAGCGGCCGCAGTTGGCGTTGGTGCGCGCGCATCTGCCGCGAAGTCACAGAGAGTAAAGTCGGTCTCGTGCCCAACTGCACACACGATGGGCAGAGCGGACGCGGCGACCGCGCGAACCAGGGCTTCATCGTTAAATGCCCACAGGTCTTCCATGCTGCCGCCACCGCGACCGATGACTAGCACGTCGCACTCCGCCCGCGCATTGGCGGTGCTGAGTGCCGCGAGCAACTCGCGCGGTGCATTGGTGCCCTGCACGCTTGCGGGGTAGACGATTACCTGCGTCAGCGGCCAGCGATCCCGCAGAACCCGCAGCATGTCAGCCAGCGCAGCGGCCTTGGTGGACGTGACCAGTCCAATGCAACGGGCAAACGCTGGGAGTTCGCGCTTCCGTTCCTCAGCAAATAGCCCTTCAGCTTCAAGCCTGGCCTTGAGTCTAAGAAAAGCCTCGTACAAGCGACCGACGCCGGCCAGTCGCGCCTGCTCGACAGTGAATTGCAGGCTGCCGCGCGGTTCGTAAATGGCCGGCCGCACACGCAGATCAACCTGCGCGCCATCTTGCAACTCGAATCCGACCAGCGCGGCCCGGTTGCGGTACAGCACGCACGCGATTTGTGCTGCGTCATCCTTCAGATCGAAGTAGCAGTGGCCCGACGCGGCTCGCTTAAAACCTGAGATCTCACCCGATACCCAGCACAACGGCAATGCGCGATCGAGCGCTAGCTTTGCGCGTTGCAACAAACTGCTGACCGACAGAGGCTCAGCATTGGTGGCGGGATCACCCTGTTCTGTCCAAGACATGTCGATCGACCGAATGACGAGATTAATCTGATGGGCACGCCAATGTCATGCCCTGCAAACGCTGATTTTGCCGTGCAAGTGCTTGATCGCGTTCAAGTTTTTGGGGAGTAGCCGGCGGGCAGAGCGCGAAATCGAGAAAGTACGCGGGCTGCCGCCAGATCGTTCGACTTATCCGGTCAGTTATCCACAACCGATGTGGGCAACTTTGATGCATTCCGGGCCGGCGGAAATGCGGGCGTTGCGCGCCGCTGCTTTTTCCAGATCGCGGCCGGGCGCGCGTTCCGCGATGGAAAAGCGCATCGCTACAATGTGCGACCGCACAATCAGACATTGTCCAATCTCGAATGAGTTCCGTGACCAAGGGCGCACCGATCAAGGGCGCAACCTCCGCCAATGGCCCGGCGTCGGCTGGCAAAGAAGAACCACGGGTCGTGTCCAACTTCATTCGACAGATCATCGACGCTGACAACGCGAGCGGCAAGCACGGCGGCAAGGTGATCACCCGATTCCCGCCCGAGCCTAACGGTTATCTGCACATCGGCCATGCCAAGTCCATTTGCCTGAACTTTGGCCTGGCGAGGGACTACGGTGGCACCTGCCATCTGCGCTTCGACGACACCAATCCGGTCAAGGAAGACATCGAGTACGAAGAGTCAATCAAGGAAATGGTTGAGTGGCTCGGTTTTTCGTTTAAGGACAAGCTGTTCTACGCGAGCGACTACTTCGACACGCTCTACGCGTTCGCGCAGCACTTCATCGAGCGCGGCCTCGCCTATGTCGACAGCCAGTCGGCGGAGGAGATGCGGATCAATCGGGGTACGCTGACCGAGCCGGGTAAAAATTCGCCGTTTCGTGACCGGGGCGTAGAGGAAAACTTGCGCCTGTTCGACGAGATGAAGCGCGGCCTGCACGCTGACGGCAGCCACATCCTGCGCCTGAAGATCGACATGGCGTCGCCCAACATCAACCTGCGCGACCCGGCGATCTATCGTATCCGTCACACCGAGCATCACCGCACTGGCGACAAGTGGTGCGTGTATCCGATGTACGACTACACGCACTGCATCAGCGACGCGCTGGAGCGGATCACCCACTCGCTGTGCACCCTTGAGTTTGAGGCGCACCGGCCGCTCTACGACTGGGTGCTGGAGCGCCTTGTCGAGTCCGGCAAATTGCTGGCGCCGAATCCGCAGCAGATCGAGTTCGCGCGGCTCAACCTGAGCTACACCGTGATGAGCAAGCGCAAGTTGCTCGAACTGGTAGAGAAGGGCTATGTCGACGGCTGGGATGATCCGCGCTTCTGGACGCTGGCGGGGTTGCGTCGCCGTGGCTTTACCCCGGCGTCCATCCGCCTCTTCGCGGAGCGCGCGGGCGTATCGAAGGCCCACCAATGGATTGACATGGGCGATCTTGAGCGCGCGCTGCGCGACGATCTGGACGCCACCGCTGCCCGGGCGATGGCGGTTCTCGATCCGATTCGCGTCGTCATCGAAAACTATCCGGAAGGTCAGTTCGAGCCGTGCTCCGCGCCCGTGCACCCGCACGACGAGTCACGCGGCAAGCGTGAATTCAAGTTCGCACGCGAGGTGTTCATCGAACGCGACGACTTTATGGAGAACCCGGTGAAAGGCTTTTTCCGCCTGGTGCCGGGTGGTGAGGTGCGCCTGCGCCATGCCTTCATCATCAAGTGCGAGCGCATTGAGAAAGATGCCACGGGCGCGGTCACCACCATCTACGCGACTTACGACCCGGCCACCAAGAGCGGGACTGGCGGCCGCAACGTCAAGGGAGCGATTCACTGGGTGAGCAAGCTCGACGGCATCCAGGCTGAAGTGCGCCTGTATGACCGCCTGTTTAATGTCGAGAACCCCGATGCGGGCGAGGGCGACTACAAGGATTACCTGAATCCGCATTCGCTAAAGGTTGTCCGCGCCTGGCTTGAGCCGTCATTGGCAAATGCCGCGATCAATGAGAGCTATCAGTTCGAACGCAATGGCTATTTCACGCCGGATCGCAAATTGTCGAGCCCCGGTGCGCTGGTCTTCAATCGTGCTGCCACCCTCAAGGACGGCTGGAAGCCGGCCTGATACTGTGATGCAGCGAGGCGCGTGGCGAGGGAACTCGCAACGTCCGGTGCTTGGGTGAGATGCGAACCATCTCACTCGCGCTGATCGCCATCGCAACCTTGCTCGCGGGTTGCGACGACGCGCGCGCCACGGTTCGTAACGTCCTCACCCATGCCGGAAGGTTGCTTTCAGGAGAGGGGGCCGGCAGCGGCCCGGTCGCGCAAAGAGGCTGCCCTGACGTTCAGGGACGTTACTCGCTAAGCGCCGGCCCAGTGGCAGGTGGGCAGTTTGACTTGCTTGGCACCTATCTCGGCCATGGTATTCACTCCGATCCGGGTGC
>Ga0116193_1001234_pt1 | contig 21874 bp, 18 predicted proteins | sample AD_UKC115_MetaG_FD_89892 | JGI IMG/M metagenome (GOLD analysis project Ga0116193, IMG submission 89892) | Active sludge microbial communities of municipal wastewater-treating anaerobic digesters from Hong Kong - AD_UKC115_MetaG | ecosystem: Engineered > Bioreactor > Anaerobic > Digestate... | reverse complement strand
GATCCTGCCGCGTGGTGCCGCCCCCGAGGTCATCGGCGCACTGGCGCATCGATGGACCTACGCGGTGTTCGTGGCGGCATTGCTGCGCGACTTGCCCCATGTCAGCGATGGGATGCGGGTGTGGATGGCAATGGGCGCCGGCGTTCCTCGTGCATGGATCCCAACGGCGGGTTCGATGCGAGCCTGCAGCGCGCTCGGGTATGTCGTCGAGTCCTTGCCGCCTGGGGTGGTGCCGGATCCGGTCGACGCGGCAATGGCCTGGGAGCTTTTTGAGCGCTGTGTGCCGGCTGCCATCCAGGATTGGCTCAGGGAGGATCCTGCATTGGTGGCCGAACTGCGAGCGTGCCTGAGTGGCAATGCCGATCCGGACGGCGTCCTCAGCGAGTTGGTGGAAAGTGATGCGCCCAGAAGGCCGCCGGGTAAAGCCCAGGCGGTCAGCGTTACGCCCGTGGTTCCGGCAGCGACACCCGTCGTCGCGGTCAGTTCACCCGAGACGCAGAGCGTCCTCGCCGTGGATCCGTCTGAATTCCTGGAGGATGTGTCGCCTGACGAATCCGCGCTTGCTCGTCAGTTCATGGCGTGGCTGAGCCAGGGCATGCTCGATGGCAGGTTATCGGTGAACGAGCCTGATGCGCTCGTGCATGTGGTGGCTGAAGGCTTGTTGCTTGCCTCGCCACGCATCTTCCGGGAGTTCGCCAAACAGCAAGTCGGGGTGCCAGAGTCCGCTGCCGATGCGGCCAAGCGCGTGCAACGCGAGGTCTTGCGCGAGGGGTGGCACCTGCGTGCCGATCGCGGCGTGAACATCCTCTGCTACGAGCGCAAGCGGTCCGACCGTGGCAGTACGCGGATCAACGGCATCGTGATCCGCGAGCCGCAGCGATTCATCCAGGCACTGCCCGCCATCGATTCGGCGCTGGTGCGCGTGGTGGAAGGCGCGAGCGTGCCGACCTGATGGCTTACCCGCTCGAAGCCCTGCTGCGGCCGGCGCATGAGCTGCGTTCTGCCTGTGTGTCGGCGCTCGGCGCGGGCGTGGTGATCGGTGCGCCGGGCCTGTTCCTGCTGAGCCGACCGTGGGACTGGCTGCTGGCCGGCGCATTGGTGGCGCACGCGGCCTGGCGAGGTACTGCCGGCCTGCAAACCCTGCGCTACCGTGCCAACCTGAGACGTCAACGCCGTTACGAGGTGACCTCGACCGAGATCCCGTGGTCGGCTGAGCGGCTGTTTCTGGGGCGGGGCTTCCAGTGGGACCAGCGTCACACCCAGCGCCTGTTCGAGGCTCGTCGGCCCGAGAACCAGCCGCTGTTGCAGCGAGGTTTGCTCGTTGAACTGTTCGGGCGCCTGCGTCCGCAGTTAGTCGCACCCGTCGGCCTGGGCGGCGATCCCGCAATCCACGGGGTCGAGCCGGGTGAAGCCGACATCTGGATGGACATCGCCGACCGGGTTGGTCACACGCTGGTGCTGGGTACCACGCGGGTGGGCAAGACGCGCCTGGCGGAACTGCTGATCACCCAGGACATCCGTCGCGGTGAGGTGGTCATCGTGTTCGACCCCAAGGGTGACATCGACCTGCTGCGTCGCATCTATGCTGAAAGCCAGCGGGCAGGGCGCGCGGACGAGTTGTTCATGTTCCACCTCGGACACCCGGAGATCTCGGCGCGCTACAACCCGGTGGGCAGCTTCTCGCGCATTACCGAGGTGGCCACGCGCATCGCCGGCCAGTTGCCCTCGGAGGGACAGTCGGCCGCGTTCAAGGAATTCGTCTGGCGCTTCGTCAACGTGATGGCGCGCGCGCTGGTGGCCTTGGGCCGCAAGCCCGATTACCAGGAGATCAACCGCTACGCCTCCGATGTCGAGCCCTTGCTGGTCGACTACTTCGAGTACTGGTTCGACCAGGAGCCGGCTGCCGCCGGTTGGCGTGAGGCATTGCAGGCCATGGCGATCGACAAGAAGAGCCTGGACAAGGGGCTGCAGTCGCGCGGTGCGCGTGCGGTCAGCCTGGTCGAGTACGCCCGTCGCCGCAAGCTCTACGACCCGATCGCCCATGCGTTGGCCTCGACCCTGAACTACGAGAAGAGCCACTTCGACAAGCTGGTGGCGTCATTGCTGCCCTTGATGGAAAAGCTCACCACCGGCCGCACGGCAGCGTTGCTGTCGCCGGCGCTCGATGATCCGACCGACTGGCGGCCGGTGTTCGACTGGACCTCGGTGATCAATTTGGGCGGGATCGTCTATGTCGGGCTCGATGCGCTGTCCGACTACGAGGTGGCGGGCGCGGTGGGCAATTCCATGTTCGCGGATCTCACCAGCGTGGCTGGCAGCCTCTACAAGTTCGGCCCAGGGCGCGGACTGCCGGGCGAGATCCGACCGCGGCGCATCGCCATCCATGCCGACGAGTTCAACGAGTTGATCGGCGACGAATTCATCCCGCTGCTGAACAAGGCGGGCGGGGCGGGTTTCCAGGTGACGGCGTATACGCAGACCTGGTCGGACGTGGAAGCTCGCATCGGCTCACCCGCCAAAGCCGGTCAGATCGCAGGCAACTTCAACACGCTGATCATGTTGCGGGTGAAGGAGGTGGCCACGGCCGAGTTGCTGACAGACCAGTTGCCTGAGGTTCATGTGGTGTCGACCATCGTGTCGTCGTCGGTTTCGGACACCAACGATCCAGGCGAGTTCACCGACTTCGCCAGCCGCAACGAGGACCGCATCGCCCCGGAGAGCGTGCGCATGCTGGAGCCGACCGATCTGGTGCAGTTGCCCAAGGGCCAGGCCTTTGCATTGATCCATGGGGGCCAGTTGCACAAGATCCGGATGCCGCTGCCCAGTGCCGAACACGATCCGCTGATGCCCGAGGGCCTGACGGCGATCGGGCAGGCGTTGCGCAGCCGACTGGACGGCCCATGGAATCGGCCGCAGGAAGACCTGGTTCAGGCCGCGGAAGTGGAGGCCGGACTTGGCGAGTAAGAACACGTCGTTTCACGAGGGTCCCTTGGCCGGTGTGCTGCTGAGCCCGCTGAAGCTGGCGTTCTCGGTGGGGCTGGGATTGGTGGCGATCCTGCTGGTCGCATGGAGCATCGACTGGATGTTCGTGTCGCGGGTCAGGCCCGATGGTGTGGACCGGTTGCACAGTCTGCTGGCAGCAGATCTTGGGCACGGCATCTCGCTGGCGGCACGCCAGGGCCGGGGGGCTGGCGAGATCACCGGGCCGGCGAATCTTCTGTATGGCTTGGTGTTCGAGGTCACCGGCATCCATGACATGGGGCTGCGCTTCGCTGAACCATCGGCCTTGTCGATCCCGGATACGGTGGTGCGTCGCAGCTACCTGGCCAATCGCGAGGCCATCGAGACCGCGATGGTCGGAACGCAGTTGCTGGGCGTGCGATTCGCAACGTTCATGCGATTCCTCCCGCTGCTGCTGCTCCTGTATGCGGTGGGCGCAGCCGACGGACTGACAGAGCGCGCGATTCGCAGGTCCTGCGGAGGGCGAGAGTCAGCCAGCCTGTACCACCGGGCGAAGTACCTGCAGATGGTGGCACTGGGGCTGGGCGGGGTCGCGCTGTTGGTCTGGCCGGGGCCTGTTGCCTGGGAGCTTTGCGCTGGGTTGATCGTCATCCTCACTGCCTGGCTGGCGCGCCAGCAATGGGCGTTCTACAAGAAGCACCTGTAGGTCGACCGGGGTCGGTGCTACAGGTACTTCCGGTAGGTATGGCTGTTCTTGAGGTCGATGCCCATGGCTTTCATGATCCGCGCACGAGCCTCTTCATCGTCGACGTAAAGAGAACTCGGGCGACCCCAGAACGGAGCGGTCTTCACTGCCTTGCCGGTGGGCAGCGTCCACTCGTTGCGCTCGGACGACGACACCATGGTTCCCTCGATGAAGGTCTGATGCGAGGTGGCGGTCTTGCGGATGATGTCGAGCACTTCCTCGACAAACTTCCGCTTGACCGCGGCACCGTTGAAGATGTCGCTCGGGCGCCTGCCCTTGGCTGGCGATGTCGGAGTCGCTGGGTTCATGGCTGCGCCGCTCTTTCGACAAGGATTTCGGACTCGACGACCACTACCAGCCCGACGTGAGGCAACGAGAGAGGTCTGTGAATCGCTTGGCGCGCTTGTCGTAGGGCGTGCGCAGATTGATGCAGGCCCCGTCGTCCTCGACGTCTCCTTCGAATTCCAGAACCGCCCCAGAGTCGCTCTCGACCGAGCATGTAGCGATGCAGTTCATGCCGTTCGACTCGTTGGCTTCCATCTGCTTCTCGGCGATCGCATCCTCCAGGCGGCTGCGTTCGCCCTTGGTCAAGAACGCAAAGCTCGGGTCGTCGGATTCGTCCAGCGGCTCGGAATGCTTCAGAAGTTGCTGGAACCGCTCGGCCGAGACGGCCTCTTCGATCAAGTAGACGAGTTCGGATGCCGGGGAGTTGTACCGGGCATGTTCCTCGACGCTGACGATCGGCGCATAGCGGGTGAACGACCATTCGCTGCCCGGCCGCCAGTGCTCCGGGACGTCCAGTGCATCTGCCAGATCATGGGCGGGGATGGCGCTGAACTGCGGCGCCCGTCGGCGTACATCCTTGGCCACGGCGTCCCGTCGCTCTCCCGGCGGGAGGGCCAGCAGAGCTTGCAGGCCGGGGTCGTCGGCAGCCCCTGTGCGGCTCCTTGGCGGCTTGCTGGAGGTCATGGTCGGCGCACTCCCTTCGAAGGTGTCGTGACGGTGTTTGGGTCGACTGAGCTGATCTAGAGTCAATTTTGCTGTGCAGCAAATATTGCCTTCTTACGGAATATTCTATACAGTTCCCTCATTCGCTGTACAGCGAATAACCCATGAGGCATGGTCGTGAACATATCTGAAGTCGAGAGCGCGTTGATTGCCGAACTCCTGGAAGCCCTGCGGGCCCTCCCGGACGTGACGGCCGATCTCGCGTGCCAAGTCGACGCTGGCGGGCAGGCGGCGGTGAGCGACGTTTCAGTCTCGATGCAGGTTGCCGGGCGTCCCTTGGCGCTGCTGGTCGGGATCCGAAAGGCGCTCTATCCGCGGGATGTCCGGCAAGCACTTTGGCAGATCCGGGATGCGGCGTCGCGCCGCAGTGGCGATGCCGGCGCAGAAGGCGCCGTGCCGCTGCTCGCGGCCGAATCGATTTCCCCAGGCGCCAAAGACTTACTGAAAGCGGAGCGGGTCGGTTATTTCGACGCCGGGGGCAGCCTGTACCTCCCGGCACCGGGGGCGCTCTTCTTCGTGGACAAGCCACCCTCGAAGTCGACCTCCCGGGCCATCCGTTCGCTGTTTTCCGGGCGTCGCGCTCACGTGTTGCATGGCCTGCTGATGCGCCGCGAGGATTGGCTGGGTGTGACAGAGCTGGCCGAGGACGTCTCGGCATCCCCGTCGACGGTGTCGATGGTCTTGACCGAACTGGAACGACTCGACTGGCTGGATTCACGGGGGCAGGGGCCTGGCAAGCAGCGGCGCGTGAGTCAGCCTGCGGCATTGCTGGATGCCTGGGCCACGAGCCTGCGGCAGCAACCGGCTGAGGCGATGCGAAGGTTCTTCGTTCCTTCCATGAAGGTCGACGCCCTGGCCGCAGCACTCGACGGTGTGTGTTCTTCGCATGGAATCGACTACGCGGTCACCCACGAAGCGGCTGCCCAGCGCTACGCCCCTTTTCTGTCGAACGTCTCGCAGGTTCGCATCCGCTTGCCAGCCGGTTCTGCCACCGAGGCTGCGCTGGGTGAGCTGGCCGTCCGCCCTGTCAGCGAGGGCGCGAATCTGGTGGTCATCGACGCCAAGTCGCCAGGTGATCTGCTGTTCAGGCAGCGGATGGACGGTGTCTGGCTGGCCAGCCCGATCCAGACCTATCTGGACCTGGTGCGCGCCGAGGGTCGCTCCAAGGAGTTGGCCGAGCACCTGCGCAAAGAAAGGATCGGCTTCTGATGGTCAAACCTTCGCACTTCGGCGGATACAGCGATGCCTATACCGTTGACTGCGAGCGTGTCCTCGTCACGCTGTTGCGCGGGCTCGGGCCCTGGAAGGAGTCGGTCTTCCTGGTCGGAGGTCTGACGCCGCGCTATCTGGTGCCCCAGCGTCCACCCGACGTGCCTGCGCACGCCGGCACGCTGGATGTCGACATCGTCATCGATCTGCAGCTCCTGGCCGACACCGATGCGTACCACTCGCTCGAGGACAACCTGAAACGCATGGGCTTCGAACGCGCCATCAACGAACAGGGCTTGAAGCTTTCGTGGCGCTGGCAAACGCGCACCGAGCACGGGGCGCTGATGGTGCTGGAGCTCCTTGCCGATGCGCCGCAGATCGCCGGAGGGCGGGTGCAGCCGTTGCCGACGGAAGGCACGATCTCGGCGCTCAACATTCCGCATTCGTCCATCGTTTTCGACCTGCATCAGGTCACCGAGATCCGTGCGGAGCTGCTGGGCGAGAACGGGATGGCCACCGAACGCGTCAAGCATGCGGACCTCGTCAGCTTCACGTGCCTGAAGGCCTTCGCGTTCGACCAGCGTTTCGAGCGCAAGGACGCCCACGACCTGATCTACTGCATCGAGCATGCCCCAGACGGGCTCGGCGCCGTGGTCGCAGCCTTTGGCCATGCGATAGCCGGCGCGCATTCGGCAGTCATCCGGGAAGGACTCGATGTCCTCAGGCGCCGATTCGCCAGCGACCAGGCGACCGAGGGCTACCGCAAGGACGGGCCGGTCTCGGTGGCTAAGTTCGAGCTCGGTGAAGGGCCGGAGCCTGAACTCCGCGAGGCCAGGATGCTCCGGCAGCGCCAGGCCAGTGATCTCATCGACCGGCTGCTTGCCGGCATCGGGTAGCGGACATGTCGATCGAGTGCCTCTCTATGCGCGATGCCCCGACTGCGGCTCTATCCGAACTGCTCGCGTGCCGGACTGGTGGTGCCCGCAAAGTTCCGGCGATTGACCGTCGATGGGTCTCAGCAGGCTCATCCGGTGAGCTTGTTGCCCGTCACTATTCAAGGTTGACTACCAAAGGAATAGGAGAGGCGACGACATGAGCCGGTTATCACTTCACTTCGCCGGAGCTGGCTCGCCTGGTGGTCGCGGTATTCAATCGGCATGCCGCCTCGGCAACTTTCAGGGCATCTTCTGACCATGCGCCGCCGAGTCCTGATCTCCTGGATAGCTGTCAACAACGATCCCTTCGAGCGAGACCGGACCGGAAACGCGTTCCGCCTCGTTGAGGGCTCACCGGTTCCCGGGCCCACCCTGACGTTGTTGTTCGATGCTGATTCGCCCTATGCCGGGAGCATCGCCGATGTCGTGCTGCTTCACAGCCAGCCCCCTGAAGGGCAAGAGACCCGTCAGTCACGCGCCTTCCAACAAACGGTAGAAGAACTGCGCCTTCGTGATCCCGGGCTGCGAATCCACTCGGAGCCTTGGGATGGAGATGACCCTACCGATCACGTTCAGCTCTTCGACTTCCTGAGGGAGAAGCTGCCGACGATGCGGAGAAAGTTTGCCGACAGGGAACTGATCCTTCATGTCAGCCCCGGCACGCCTTCCATGCAAACTGTGCTCGTGCTGATGGGCGAGACCGGTTTCATCGATCCCCCCTTCGTGCTCGTCAAGTCGTACCGGAAAGAGGAGCGCAACGGCCGTCCCGCAGTCGTGCCCGTCCAACTCGGCATCGACAGCTACTACAAGGCTTATCGCGCTGCCCGGCCCTCGGAGGTGTCGTCGGAAGACGCGGCGGTCGTCTGGGATCCCGCGCGGTTCAAGTCCAGTCGCATGCGTGAGATCTTCGATGAAGCTCGCCGATTTGCTCAGCTGAATGTGCCAGTGCTCCTTTTGGGCGAGCGCGGCACTGGCAAGACGACGCTGGCGGGCTGGATTCGTTCTCACAGTCCCTATCGAGTGCCGGATCGGGACGGGCATTGGCCAGCGGTTGCGTGTGGTCAGTACAACCCCGAGACGATGCGTGCTGAGTTGTTCGGCTACAAGCGAGGATCCTTCACTGGTGCACTCAAGGACCACGAAGGACTTCTCGCAGTGGCCCACAAGGACACTCTGTTCCTCGACGAGATCGGCGACGTTGGACGAGACCTCCAGCGTCTGCTGATCAAGGCTGTCGAGGAAAAGCGCTACATGCGTCTTGGTGATGACCGGCAGCTGACGAGCGACTTCAGGCTGATCTCGGCGACCAACCTTCCCGACGAAAAGCTCCGCGAGCGACTCGATCCGGACTTCTTCGACCGCATCAGCATGCTGACACTGCGGATGCCGCCGCTGCGCGAGATTCCGGAAGAGATCCCATGGCTCTGGGAAATGGTGTTTGCGCAGGCGGCGCATCGGGCTGGCAGTGTCCGCGTTCGACTTCCAGCCAGTGCACACCGGGCGATCGTCGACCAACTGTCGCGGCATCCGCTTCCCGGCAACCTGCGGGACTTGTTCCGTGTGGCATACCGAACCATCGCCGCCAGAGTCGATCAGCACTCACCGCTCTCAGCCGCCGACGCGTCGGCGTACGGACTTGCGGGTGTGGAAGGGCCCTCCTCCGAGATTGGCGCAGACGCGCTGCCCAAGGCCGTGGCACTTGCCTTCGCCGAATCGACAAGTCTGGAGCCCCTCGTCGCATCGGGCGAGTCGATCAATACGAAGGCGGTCGAGAAAGCTTTCAAGGCCTACCTGGCTGAAGAGATCCGCAGGATCGCCAAGAAGCGCGGGGTCTCCTCTGAATCCCTCTGCGATGTCACGGATCGTGCCTTGAGGGAGTGGGCAGCCACTCGGGAGGGGAAAAAATGATCCGACTGACGGAAATATTATTCCTGAAATGGCTGTTTTCGAGTGGCGTCAGCAGGACTGAATCAAGTGTGGATAATGATGTTAAGTCATTGATTTACAAGGAGTTAAGCACCTCTCTAGCGCTGTCTTGGCGAGCGTTGGCACGCATATCGCACTACTGGTTGGTGTGGAGCACGGAATCCTTCCGAGCCCGATCAACCCAGGAGAACCAGCGAAATGAACATGAATGTGACCACGAACGGCTCCGTATTCGGCAGCGCACCGGCAGTTACGCAGCACGCCTGGGCCCGGATGTGCGGGCGCCGGTTGAACGGACAGACCATCGATGCGGTGCTGAGCTATGGGCGCGTGATCCACGTACGTGGGGCGGCGATCTACGCCATCGGTCGGAAGGAGGTGGAGAGGCTTGGGCGGTCAGGCGTGGATGTAGCGGAATACGAAGGTGTGCAAGTCGTCTGCACCCCGGACAGCTCTGCAATCTTGACCGTGTACAGGAACAGCGACTTTCGCGGTCTCAAGCCGCGCAGTGGACGGCGTTGGCATTGATGGTCTGCACCTCACTCACCTGGAACCACAAGGGGTAGCAAATGGGATGGGCCAAGTACCTGGAAGACATTGTCAGTCGGCACAACGGGACATCGATGGCGCAAGCCCAGTTGCAGCGTGAAATCGACAGGAGACACCCTCGTGACGCTGCAAAGATGACGATCAATCAACTTGCACAAAGGAAGCAGAAGATGACTAGCCTAAAGAAGTTTGCGGTTTCGGCCCCGAGACCCTTGCCAGTAATCGTCTTGGCTGACGCCAGTGGCAGCATGGGCGAGAACGGAAAGATTGAAGCGCTGAACGCCTCTTTGAAAAGCATGGTCGCGACCTTTGCAAAGGAGAGCCGACTGCGCGCCGAAATCCAGGTTGGCTTGATCACCTTCGGAGGCAAGGCGCAAATGCACCTTCCCCTGGTCGCAGCGCATAGCGTCACGGGTTTGACTGAACTGTTGGCGGATGGTGTCACTCCGATGGGCGCTGCGTTTGATCTTGCACGGCAGCTGCTCGAAGACAAGGACCGGATTCCTTCACGTGCATACCGACCAGTACTGATCCTGCTTTCAGATGGTCAGCCCACTGACGATTGGGAGGCTCCGTTCAAAGCTCTGCGTGAATCGGAGCGCGCGCAGAAGGCCACGCGCATTGCCATGGCAATCGGACCAGACGCCGACGAAGCCATGTTGCGTGACTTCGCGAACGACAAAGAGGCGCCGATCTTCAAGGCGCACAACGCTAGAGACATTCATCGATTTTTCCGTGCGGTCACCATGAGTGTGACCACCCGGAGCGCTAGCCAAGATCCGGATGTGGTGGATACCTTTGTCGTTCCCCCCCCGGATGACGACGGTCTGGATCTCGATTTCCAATGAGGTCTTGCGCGTTTGGAGTCAGTGTGACTGGCCCTCGCCATTTAGATCTGACCGAGCCTAACCAGGACGCCATGGGGCTGAATGGTTGGCGAGGAGGGTGGTTGGCCGCGGTGGCGGATGGGCTGGGATCACGCCCGCGTAGTGCCGTCGGTTCACGGCGGGCGTGTCAAGTGACTAGGCGTGTACTTAGGTCTTATCCACCAGGCGACCCCCTGTCTGGCGCCCTACGGTCGATCCACGAACAGTGGCTTGAAGAGATTGCGCCCACCCCCCCGGAAGACGCGGCGACCACGCTCTTGCTCGCCAGCGTCACAGCGCAGGGCGATGTTCGAGCCGCTCAGATGGGAGATGGCTTGTTACTGATGCGGTGCGCTGGAGAGTTTCGCTGCATAACGCCCGAGCGAGCTGGATTCGGTAACCAGACTTCGGCACTCGAATCGGAGCATCGGCCAGATGGATGGGCAACCGCAGAAGGAAGGTTCACACAGGCAGGAGATGGCGTCTTGCTGATTTCCGATGGGGTGGCGGATGACCTCGACTCGAAGCATCTGCCCGAGTTCTTGGAAGCGCTCTATCAGGACCTGGCCGGCCGGAGTCGTCGCAACGGCCGACGCTGGCTTCGGGCTGAGTTGGAAGACTGGGCGACGCCAATGCACAGCGACGACAAAACGCTGGTTGCTGTCTTCAGGACATGAATATGAACAACGCAACAGTGGAATCGCCGAAGCGGAAAAGAACCGTGGTGGACCAACATGGACAGAGCTACGAGCTGACCGGTCGTGTTGGCGAGGGCGGCCAGGGCATCGTCTGCACGACTAATTTTCCCAATGTGCTTGTCAAGGTTGCCCGCGCAGCTACTGATGAGAAGCGTTTGAGCTGGACGAACAGGATTCGTAGCTTGATGCGCCAACCCCTTGAGGGTCTGCCTATTGCGCATCCACTTGCATTGATTACACAGCCTCAGCCGGGCTACGTCATGGAGTTGATGGAGGGCCTTTCGCCGATCGCTGAGCTGATGCAAGAGGCGACAGACCACTTGAAGTCGGACGGCGGAATCGACGGCTATGTGCAGACAGGCGGGCTAAGACGCAGGTTGCAACTCCTGGCCCGCCTTGCCCGGGTCCTGGCTGAGCTGCATGCCCGCGGGCTGGCCTATGGCGACCTCTCCCCTGCAAATGTCTTCGTCTCGAAGTCGCTGGAGTACTTCGAGGTGTGGCTCATTGACGCTGACAACATCTGCAGTCAGTCAAGTGACGGGGGGCAGGGGGTGTACACGCCTGACTATGGTGCCCCGGAAATTCTGCGCAAAGAATCGGGCATCACGACCCTTTCAGACAGCTGGAGCTTCGCAGCCCTTGCCTATCGCCTCTTGACGTTGGCTCACCCTCTGAAGGGCGATCGCATCCTGCAGGGGGGGGCCGAGTTCGAAGAGGTGGCTCTTCGTGGTGAGTTGCCCTGGGTTGATCACCCTACGGACAAGAGCAACGCGCTAACGACCGGCTTGCCGAGAGACATGGTGCTCAGCGCGCCATTGAGATGTCTCTTCGAGCAGTGCTTCAACGCTGGATTGAATAGCCCAGGGGAACGACCCGCTCTGAGCGAATGGGCCGACGCGCTGGAGGCTGCCACGGGCCATTGTGAGAAGTGCTCCTCCTGCGGGAGCACATTCTTCTACACGTCGAACCATGTATGTCCATTCTGCGATCACGTGCAAGAAAAGGGCACAACGATCCTTATTCAGGAATACCGCTACATGCCGCCGGACATGCTGCGCGAAGGTCTCAGCGCAGACATACCGGAAGCACTGATTCGCAAGGAGTGTTGGACACGCACAGGGGCATCCATGGTTTTGAACTTGACGCCGGTCAAACTGAAGTCCTTGCCCTTGGGCACGTCGTTGTATGCGGATGCGGTCCCACTTTGTGCTCTACAACTTGGCTCGGATGGGCTGTGGATAGAGCCACTGGGCGCCACGCGAGTTTCGTTGCAGCGTGCGTCGGACGACAAGGTCGTGCCAGTCGCACGCAAGCAGCGGCTTAAATCTGAAAGTCGCTCAGGTACGTCCTTCTGGTTGCATCTCGGAGCAATCGTGGAAGAGCACGTCGTCTGGCGTTTTACTTGGTAGGCGTGAGATGAAGCTCAGCGATTTTCCTCTCCTGTCGAGTGAACTGGTCCAGATGACCTGCAGCGACATCATTGATGCATGGGAGATTGGTGATCCAGTCCAAGTCCAGCAGAACGGTGATGGCTACCTGATCCGGCAAGGCGACCTGATTAGTCAAGCTACTGTCGATGGAGGACATGATCGAATTTCGCTGCAAGTACAGCGTGGTCTGACCCTGTGGGTTCTCCGAAGTGTTCGACGCGGAAGTCTGCAACTGCAATGGTTGGATCTGGTGGAACAGATTCAATTGGACTTATCAATCTCGGTGGACGAAGCTGTCTCGGAAAGCTTGTCTGACAAAGGCGAGATTCAGGCGCCGGACGTCGCATCCGCGGTGACCTGGCTCGGCGACCGGTTCATTGCACGGGATGGCGGATCTAAGTCACTGTCTGGACAAAGCCAAGTATTCATGGGTCGGTTTGACAACAACGCCGACGACAGCTTCGTACTTTTCGGGGCAGGCTGGCGGGGAACGGTCAAACGCGACAAGGGCGGTCTCAAGTTGGTAAGTTTGAGTCGCCTGAGAGCCGATTCCGGTCGGCTTGCTTCAGCGGTCGGGCGAATTGCCTTTCAGGATGCGAGTGTTGCTGCCCAATTGCAGAGTGCTGACCAACGGGCACTCCTTGATGCTGCCTTGCGTGACAACGGCAGTTACCTGCGGCTTTGGCAGGAATACGGTGCACTTGAATGGGAACAGGCTCGCGACTCCGCGCGAGACCTCGGCTCCTTGCGGTTCAGGGAGGCCAGTCTGGTTGAGGGTGAGCTCTGGGCGTGGTTCCTGAAGGTCGATCCTGAACAGTTGAAGGAATTCCTTGGTCGGTGGCGAGCGCTTGGACTGTCGAGCACCACTCAGGTCGAATTGGGCGATCGCGAACTCGATCTCGATTCCGAAACTGAGAAGGACCGGGTAGTACGTGATGGCGTTCAGAGCCGGCCAGTTCGCGGAGTCCTGGAGTTCCAGAGGGAAGGCGTGGTCCTGGTGCCAAGCCAGGACAGACGCTCTGAGCGTCCCCCGTCCAAGGGATACATCTACTACTCACTATCCGGTGACGAGGCAGTCCAAAACCGTCGTGCGCGAGCGAGGAAGTCAATTAACGATGGGAGACGGCTTCCCCAACTGAGCTATCTTTTGGAAGGTATGGCTCCACCAGTGGCAAGGCGTCGGCAACTCGTTGGCTTGTCGACCTATGCCAGAGCGAGCTTCAAGGGAACGCCAACAGACCGTCAAAAGTTGGCGCTGGATGTTGCTATCAACACTCCCGACATCGCTCTGATCGTTGGCCCTCCGGGGACGGGAAAGACGCAGGTAATCGCCGCATTGCAGCGAAGGCTCGCAGAGACACTCGGTGAGCACTCGTTGCAGCATCAGGTCCTCATCAGCAGCTATCAACATGACGCTGTTGACAATGCGCTAAACCGGACCGAGGTCTTCGGATTGCCTGCTGAACGCGTCGGTGGGAGAGCGCGGCGCGACGAAGGTGGGGTTGATCCAGTCGGCGCATGGTGCGAACGGAAACGAAGTGAACTTGCGTCTCGGCTTGATGCCGCCAAAGCAAAGGAGCCTCTGACCCAGCCATTGTTCGAACTGGGGCAACGAATCACGACACTGAGATTGGCTCGTCTGTCTGCGGAGGAGCGACATTTCCAGTTCGAGCAAGTGGCTGCACTGTTGCAGCAACTTGCTGTGCTCGATGTACGTCTTCCACCAATGGTCAGGGACCGGTGGGAGGAGTTTGTTGGACGGCAGACGCGGGCCAAGACGCAACGCGGAGTCGACGAGTCTGCCGGTCTCGTGCGTTTGGTTCGTGCCCTGCGAACGACACGGGTGGGACTCAGTGACGACGGTGCTGACAGGGCCTATCAACTGGACCGTGCTCTGAGACGTTCCGGGGTAAAGCTACGAGCGTCAGAAGGGGAACTCCTGCAACGGATCGCAAATTCGACGAGTGTTTCCGATGATGAGCTCGCAGATCTGGCAGAGCTCAAGCAATCGTTGCTGGATCATTTGATTCCGGACTACAGGCCCCCGCTCCTGAAGCAATCGTTGAACGCTGAGGCGCTCGAGTTGCTGGCTGACATCGAACATGCGATTGCCGAGCCACTTCAGCAGTCTCGTCGTGGGATCTCTTCGGTCATGGCGTCGTACCACGCAGCACTTGCTCAATCGCCCGAGCGAGCTGCTCTAGCCGTTCGCGAGTACGCCAGCATAGTCGGCGCCACATGCCAGCAAGCGGCCGGGAAGTCGATGAGCAGTCTCAAGGAACTGAGTGACCTTGAGGCTTCGGAAGGGATCGAATTCGATACCGTTGTGATCGATGAGGCCGCACGCGCTAACCCATTGGATCTCTTCGTACCCATGGCAATGGCACGCAGACGCATCGTGCTCGTTGGCGACCACAGGCAGTTACCCCATTTAGTGCAACGTGAACTTGAGGATGAACTCATCGCGAGGCAGAGCCTAACCGAGGCTCAGGCCAAGGCTTATGAGCAAAGTCTGTTCGAGCGACTGGTCAAACAACTTCGTGAGCAGGAGAAGGTCGACAACATCAGGCGTGTAGTGATGCTGGACACGCAATACCGGATGCATCCCACCCTGGGGGACTTCATCAGCAAGCAGTTCTATGAAGTAGAAGGACTTGGCGTCCTACGTTCCGGACGGCCACCGAGCGACTTCTCTCACGAAATTCCCGGCTATCAGGGCAAATGCGCTGCCTGGCTTGATGTGCCGTTAGCGGACGGCAAAGAAGGAAGGAGAGGGTCTAGCCGTGTTCGTCAGGCGGAGGCCAGTGCGATTGCGCGCGAGGTCAAGCGCATCGCAGATTCATGTGGTCCTGCACTGAGTATTGGAGTCATCAGCTTCTATCGGGCGCAATGCGACCTCATCCTGGAATCGTTCGTGGATCAGGGGCTTGCCGACCAAGACGAAGGTGAATTCCGCATAGCCCGCCAGTACCGCCAGACAGATTCTGGTGATGAGCGACTACGAGTCGGAACTGTCGATGCGTTCCAGGGAAAAGAGTTTGATCTCGTTTTCCTGTCGATCGTTCGTGCCAACGACAAAGTAGTTTCCGACCAAATAGATGGTTTAGAGAGAGATCGTCTACTCACCGGCAAGTATGGTCACTTACGACTGGCAAATCGTCTAAACGTAGCCATGAGTCGCCAAAGAAAATTGTTGGTTGCAGTCGGCGAGAGAGGGATGGCAGAGGGGGGCGAGGCCGAGGAGGCAATTCCGGCACTGGCCGAGTTCTTGAAGCTTTGCCGAAAGGAAGCTTCCAATGTCCGCTGACCGCTATTTGCGCTTTGATGTCCGCAGGCCACCCGGCGGACGACCTTTCCTATGGCCAGTCCGAGTAACGAAGGTGTTGTACCCGATTAAGCGCGCTGTAAGGGTCAATCTCTTTCAGCAGGCGATTCTTGGACTCGCCCGGGCTCGTTGCTTGGATGGTCAAGAAATTGCAGCGCTGCTGGGGCTTGATCGTGAATTGGTGCTATTCATCATAGCCACGCAGCTAATTCCAAACGGATGGATGACCAGTCAAGGAATTACTCCGCGCGGTGAAAAGATATTGGAAGAGTCGGAGGATACCCTTGATGAGATTCGAGTAGGGTATGCGTATCAAGATGCGATTTCTGGTAGTTGGCTACCAAGATTCACTGAAGAGCTTCCAGAGATAGAACCGCGAAGACATGATGAGAGCGGTTTCCCCGTATTTCTGAGAAGTTTGGATTCAGGAAAAGAAGATCGTCCTTATCGGCTAAGCCACACCAGAGATGCCGCAATGGAGTTGGGCGCGCTCTTCGATGCCTTCGAGCGCTACAGGACCGATCACGCGCATGCGAAGGAGCGCGTTCAGAGCGAAGATCTGCCTCGACGATTACGTATTGAGAGCCTCAGCTTTGTTGAGGCGATCCCGCAACCAATGTGGCTGTGGACTTGGGTATTCCAAGATGCCGGTGGGTCACAGCCTTGGTTGATCTCCGATCCATTTGGGCTGCAGCTTGCAGCTTCTTGGTTGAGAAAGCCGTTGCAGGAAATTCTCCCTCGAAACGAGGGTGCTGCACGCTATATTGCAAATTCACTGGATAAGTCTGCGTCTACAAATATGACGCCTGCTGAATGGTTGCGTTCGTTAGAGAATCAAGTCGACTTGGAGCTTCTCGCTGACTACAACTGGTCTCGGAATTTTCCGATTATCGAAGGCTATCTCGCCAGTGTCCTTCGAAAGACGGCACTGCTATCGAGTCTGGACAAGCCGTGGCAGGAAGACATAAGTGGCCTGTTGAATGAGACAAATAAACTTGTGGAGAGTGTGCTGCAGTGGTTGCTGAAAGCCTATCCGCCTGATGTGAGACGTTTGCCGCATTGGAAAGATCAGAAGGATTGGCGGGACGGCGAAGCCATGTACTACCTTCAATCCTTGGCAGTTTCTGGCTTCACTGATGACGTCATAAAGAAACTTTCAGGACAAGACTTGGACCAAGTTCGAACCGCCGTTCGGAAGGGGTCGAGTTCAGTAAAGGCTTTGCTTTTCGCTGCTCTGCTTGCAACCGTTGATCATCGAGATCATCCCTTTTTCAGTCTCAGCTCAGATGAGCTTCGACTCAATAGGGTACTTGAAATGACTGATGCCAGAAACAAGAAGGCAGGTCACTCCGGAGTCGATCGAATAAGCAAGGATGATGCTTTGAGTTATGCAGAGTTCGTCGTCGACTGGGTGCAGATTTATAAGGGATGGTATTGATATGGCAAAGCCTCAAAAAAATTCGAATAAGGGGAATGGCACCCAAGGTCAAAACGTCACCGGGGGCACGATGGCGAGCGCCCTTCAGAAGGTCAAGGCGGGAATCGGAGCCATAGCGCCTCTCTTAAAGAATGAAGGTGTCGACGCGGAAATCCCTGCACTTGGAACTATGCAGCTCGACGCGCTCGAAAAAGCAGATCCAGTTAAGAAGTCGGAATTGGACGCGGCACTTTCAGAGTTGGCCGATCTTGCAAAAGGCGTCCGGGATTTGAACGAGGGCCTGGAGAAGCGCTCTGAGGAGTTGAAAAGGCTGGAGGAACCGGTCGCTCGACGTAGCAAGGAAAACAAGGAATTTGCTGAAAAGCTGGAGAAGCTCGACAAGGATGTGCGAGACAGGCAAATCGAGTTGAAGAAGAATGAGTCGCAGCAAGCGGACAGGGAGCGGGAGCTGGAGAAGCGCGAACTTGACGCGCGTACCGGCTTTGCATCCCAAAACACTGCAGCGCTTGCTGACCTAAGAAAGGAGATATCGGAGCTTGAGTCCAGGCGAACAGAGATTCAATTGCTCATCCATCAAGCAGAACAACAGACGCTTGATCACGAGGCAGAGAGATCCACGAAACTTCTTGAGCGCGACGCGGAGATTGCTAGCAAGGAACGCTCTCTCCAACAGGCACAGCGCCGGCTTGATGCGGAATGGAAGGAACTGGAGCACAGCAAATCCCAAATTCGGGAGGATGCTCTGCGCGAGGGCGCTCAGGAGGCCGCGCGTCTGACAGAGGCGCGCCAACGAGCCGAGGAGCGGCTCAAGAAGGTCTATTTGGACTGGACACAAGCTGAGGAGCGAGTTGAACAGTACCGAGAATTTTCCGACGCGTTAGCCGGGCGTTTGCCGCGAGAACTCCTCGATGAGCTATCTGCATCCAGGCGCAAGATTACTCAACTCGAAAATCAAATCGCTAGTGGTGCGGACGATCAGCTCAAGTCGGAAAACGACACGCTCCGAAAGATCCGCGATGAACAAAGATCTCAGCTGGATGAGGTTCATCAGGATCTGGCAGACGCTAAGGCGCAGCTGCATCGACTGCGACTCGGTGTTAGCGACAAGGAGAATTTAGAAAAGGAAAAGCGAGCACTGGAGAAGAACAACCTCATCTTGAGCGCACGACTCAATGATCTGGGTAAGACGGTGGACGATCTAACTCAGTCACAGCAAGCTGATACACCTTTCCCGCAAATGTCTTGGATGGACAAGGCGTCGACCGCCGACTGGGTAAGGGATCGGAAGGCGAAGGAATTGAGTATTCCTGAGTCGGAAGTGCCGGACTTGAAGAAGTTTTCCTTGGAGTTGCAGCAGCGTATCGCTCAGGCGGAGGAGGGGGCTCCGCTCTACTTCCGGATCGAAGATATTCAGCTGTTGATTGGCGGTTTGTCCATGAGCCAGTTGCACATCTTCCAGGGCATAAGCGGTACGGGTAAGACCAGTCTTGCGAAAGCCTTTGCCAAGGCGATGGGTGGCCACTGCACTGATATTGCCGTTCAGGCTGGATGGCGCGACCGGGATGATCTTCTCGGTCATTACAACGCCTTTGAAAAGCGGTTCTATGAGCGAGATTGCTTGCAAGGGTTGTACACAGCGCAGACTAGCGCCTACAGAAATCGGTGCAACATCATATTGCTTGACGAGATGAACCTTTCTCGTCCCGAGCAATACTTCGCTGAATTTCTTTCGGCGCTTGAGAAGAACGATCCTAGAGAACGTCTGATCAGCCTGTCTGAAAGTCAATTGCCGAATGCGCCTGCACTGTTGGTAGAGGGACGGAAAATCCGCGTCCCACACAATGTCTGGTTCGTTGGGACAGCAAACCATGACGAGACTACCAGTGAGTTTGCGGACAAGACGTATGACCGTGCGCACATCATGACGTTGCCGCGGCATGAGTCCAGCTTTAAGGTTGTCGCGAAGCCGAAGGCATGTTTTAGCTATTCGTCATTGGTCGCGCGCTTTGACGAGGCGGTGACCCAGCATTCGACTGAGGTCGAGGAGTTGCTTGACGAGTTGACCACCGGGCCTCTGACAAGCATCCTGCAAGATCGATTTGACCTTGGGTGGGGTAATCGCTTTGAGCGACAGGCCATGCGATTCATCCCCGTATTCATGGCCGCGGGCGGACGCAAGGAGGATGCTCTTGACCATCTGCTGGCTAGCCGTGTCTTTCGGCGTGGCAAGGTGACCGGCCGATATGACGCATCGATAGATGACCTCGCCGCAGTCGAGGGAGGGCTGACGTCGATTTGGAAGAGTTGGAAGTCGGAGCCACGTCGATCCCTGGGCCTGTTGGCCGAAGATCGTCGCCGCAAGGATCGTGGGGCATGAGGGTTCTAGACCGTTTTACGGGAGAGAAGCTCCCTCAGCTGCCAACCAGATTGATCCCTGGCCGCTACTGCTTGCTTGATCCCGCGATCTTCAACGGACACAGCGAAATTGAAGGAGGCCAGGTTCTGTTGGATGATGGTTCTGGTGCCATTACTCTTGAGGGCGTTGAATACCATTTTGCTGAGACTGATCTTTCTGACGTTGATCAGGATGACGCGGAGCTGTCTTCTGAAGCGATAGTCGCGATCTTCGGCAAACTAGTGAATTCGCAACGAGGCAATGTTTCGCCGATGCTTCCTTCCGAACTGGCAGCTCAATGTGAACTGGAGGAAGTCGAACGCCGCTTGGCTGAGGTTCTACGTGGCGGACATCTTCATGAGATATCTGATCGACCGAGAAGAGACCTGCGGTACGAGGAATTGGTCGCACCCGTAGCACGCGTGCGTCGTATGTCCACCTCGACGCTCAGTCACTTAGCGTCGCACTCTGACTGCTGGCAGCAGCGCACGCTCAGCGGCGTCTTGCCGCGCAAGCTATTAGCGCGCTTCAGTGAGGACGACTATGCAATCTATGAAAATAGGCTTTACAAACGCCTTCTTGATCGTCTTGAGCGACATCTTGTGAATCGATTGCGGCGCATCCGCAGCGTCAATGCCAGGCTCGAGAAGGCTCTGAAATTCCAGGACTCAGAGTTGACTCACTTTCGAGTTCGAGTAGATATATGCAGACTTTGGGGCGAGACTTATCAGGATGACAACACGGGCATTCAGCTGGAGGCCGGGAAAGATGCGTTGAAGCAACTGGAAGCCCAGCTTCGTGCGGTCCGCGGCTTGATGCAGAGGGGGCTCTACACGTTGCTCCCTCCAAACGCAGTTGTGCCGGCCCAAGTCCACAGAACAAACATACTGAATCATGATCCCCACTACAAGCGCCTGCCAGTGCTCTGGGAGAACTTGCGGGATGAGAAAGAGGAACGGGAGTTAGCCCCGGAGGAGCGATTGGCTCGGCAACAACAATTGCAGGCAGCCTACAGCAGTTATGTAGGATTGGTAATGAGGCGCGCCTTGGAGCGCTACGGATATCGCGAGCAAGATGGCCGGCTGAGCTTTCGTTGGGCAGGAAGAGCCTTTTCGATGTATCCAGATGGACTCGACTGGGTCATCGATGGATCGGACAAAGTGGGCCTGCGGTTTGTTCCATGCGCTTGGTACGGAGATCCGCAGGCTGCCGCGGGGAATATTGACGAAGGGCGGGTTGTCTGCTGGCCTGGGATAGGCGGCATTGATACTTCATCTCAACTTTCGATATCTCCTCTGGATTTGTATGTGGTCGAGAGGATGGGCCGGACCCTGGATGAGTGGCTGCTCCGAAAACCGATCGAACGGTATGGGCTAAAGCTTGGGCCGCTCCCATCTGCGGTTAAGCGGCTGACCGATGGTTGGCCTGAACAATTTGAGGGAGTCACAGCAACCCATGTTCGCCTAGTCGCTCCGCTGAACGAACGACAGTCCGCGGAGCTGACGGCAACTCTGCGCGAGTCCGCGAATGTTCAGGTCAGTAAGCTGGTCGAGGCAGCAGTGGAAGATGTCGACGTACTGTCAAGGCAGTGCGGTCATCAGGCGCGGCTCATCGCCAGCCCGCCAGCCGACTTCTATTGCCAATGCGAGACCTGCCAATCGACTTGGTCCCTGAAGACTTCGGGTGGGAAACGGCGGCTCACAGCGCGCCCAAAGGGTGGCGGGGGAGTTCGCCCCGGCGATGGGTTCACATGGGCTGGGCGCGATTGGCTTGACGTCGAGTTACGGTAAATTCTTTGCTTGCTGCGCCGTTTGCAGTTCGCTCAAGGAAATCAGTGCCTTGACGGTAAAAAAAGCGGCACAAACATGTTTTGTGACAATGACTTAGGCAGCTTCATGGGCGTAGGGCTTCCGATCAACGGCGTCACGATGGAGCTCACTGACTGCTGGTCTCAACGGCTGGCTCCCGAGCCGATAGATGTCGATAGATCTCGAAAGGTCACTTTTCGTCGAATCGCCCGGAAACCCGCTCCAATGCTGGTGCCCAACACTTTGACGGTAAAAATGACGGTAAAAATCGCACGCGCTACTTGTAAACACTTTGAAATCAACAGCTTAGAAGGCTCGTTGATGATCGAGTGGGAGTGACGGTCAGTTGGGTGAACCTGTACCTCTGGCCGGGTGAATGCGGAGCGGCCTCAGCCTATGATCAATTTCTGCTGCAATCGCGGCGCCGCCGGTCAATGCGTGCGGCGGCCTTCAATTCGGCGGAATGAATTCTTGAATTTCTGGAGGTTTGAGTATGCATAGGCTTTTTGCTTTTTCCGGCGCCGTTCTGGTGTGTTGTTCTGCATCGGCGGCAATCACGGTTGACTACGAAAACAAAGACT
>Ga0116193_1001230_pt1 | contig 21915 bp, 17 predicted proteins | sample AD_UKC115_MetaG_FD_89892 | JGI IMG/M metagenome (GOLD analysis project Ga0116193, IMG submission 89892) | Active sludge microbial communities of municipal wastewater-treating anaerobic digesters from Hong Kong - AD_UKC115_MetaG | ecosystem: Engineered > Bioreactor > Anaerobic > Digestate... | reverse complement strand
GTTTTTACTGGAAGCATAAAAACATCGCAACAACAGAAAATACTCCCTATATTTAGAATTGCTGATACTATCCATAATTATACAAAAAACTGTCAGGTCTGCGGTGCATATCAACAATGAGCGGTTTGAAATATGGAAAGATTTTTTGTAGTTGATCATGCTTCTTTACGCAAGCGTAAAACATATAATCAACCAGATTCATGAAGCGTTATGATTCAGCAACTGCAATTTGATCGATCTTTTGAATCAATTAAGAAGATTTGTTGTTATTACAACATTGGAAACTGGCTTTTCCGGGTAAACTAATTTTTGAAAAGTACTGGATGATTTTGTAAGCAGACAGTAATGCTAAATATTGACTTGCCATTCGAATCAATCGGGAAAAATTCCGAATCTGTGTAGACAAGAATGAAAGGTTGACAATGAAACGAAAAATAATAAAAATCGATGAAGAAAAATGCAACGGCTGCGGCCTATGTGCTGCTGCCTGCCATGAACAAGCCATTGCCATTGAAAACGGGAAAGCACGATTAATTCGGGATGATTATTGCGACGGATTGGGGAACTGCCTTCCGGCTTGCCCCATGAATGCAATCAGCTTTGAAGAAAGAGAAGCTGAAGCTTATGACGAAGCAGCAGTCGAAGCGGCAAAATTAGCTTCAAAAAATACTGTATCGCAAGGTTGTCCAGGAACCATGTCAAGAATGATTGAAAAGAGAATTTCTCCTGTTTCAGAGACAGTTCCCATGGAAAGCGAATTAACCCATTGGCCAGTGCAAATAAAACTGGCTCCGATTAAAGCGCCTTTTTTTAATCATGCCAACTTGCTCATTGCAGCAGATTGCACGGCGTATGCATATGGAAATTTCCATCAGAAATTTATCCGCAACCATGTCGCATTGATCGGCTGTCCCAAACTGGATGAAGGCGATTACAGCGAAAAATTAACAGAAATTCTTAGAAATAATGAAATAAAAAGCGTCAAGGTTGTACGGATGGAAGTTCCTTGCTGCGGAGGAATGGAAAATGCTGTGAAAACCGCATTGCAGCGAAGCGGCAAATTGATACCCTGGCAAGTGATTGTCATCTCCACAGATGGAAGGATTCTTGAAGATTAATTCAGAAGCAGGGCGCCCCAAAAAGAATAAGGCGCCCTGCTTCATTTAAACCTTTTTGCAGGAAAGAGAAAACTTTGAGATTATTTCCATCTCGGATTGTCGATCATCACCGGCTTCCCGTCGCGTTCAACGACAAGTTTGCGATATCCCTTGGTTTCAATCGTCCCATAATCGTGACCGCTGTCCCCCGGATAAACGAATAACATCACAAACGGTTCCGTGCCATGATTGATACTGCGATGAGCCCACCGGCCAGGGACATAGAGTGCCTCACCGGGATGAACTTCCTGTAAATCGACATCGCCCTCCGGTGTTTCCATCATCATGAATCCTTTGCCGCTCAGACAATAATAGACCTCAGCCGAATCCAGAATGGTATGAAAATGACCTTTTGTCATGTAATACTCATCACCGATTTTCCCGGGATAAATGATCGTGGAACCGAAAGCCAGTGTGCCCTTTTTTTCATCATTCAGCAACGTGCTGAATTCATATAACACAGGGTCACCGCTGTCGATAGCTTTTTGAGCAGCTTCCGGATCTGCAAACTGCATTTTCATTTGGGATACTCTGCGTTGTACCGGCTGGACTTTCCCGCTTTTACAGATACCGGTCAGCAGATCAAAATCGATTGTATATGGTTTCATAATGGTCCTCTTTTCAGATGAACAAGGGTTAATGATTTTGGGATAAATCGCGGATCAAATTTTCTGTTGCAGCTCTACCCATATTTTGGATAGCACCTGACGTCGAAGCTGCACAATGCGATCCGATGATCACATTATCCAGTGCAAACCAGGATGGATCTGCAGGTGGTTCTTCACTGAAAGCATCAATTCCAGCGCCGTAAATACGGTTTTCTTTTAATGCGTTCAGCAATGCATCATCCTGGATTAATCCTCCACGGGCTGTATTGACCAGAATTGCTGTGGGTTTCATAAGAGATAGCTCCCGCTGCCCGATGAAGTTTTCCGTTTCCGGTGTCAGTGGTAAATGCAAGCTGATAAAATCCGCTTCTTGAAATATCCGATCCGGATCAGATTTCTCGATCTGATGTTCAGCGGCATATCGCTCATCCCAGAAAACATCATATGCAAGAATCCGCATATCAAAGCCTTGCGCTCTTTTAGCGACCAGTTTTCCGATTGCGCCGAGACCAAAGATGCCGATGGTTTTATGATTCAGATCGAGCGTTGTAATTTTTTTCCAGTCTCCTCTCCTGCAGGCAGCATCAATCGGAAGAACCTTTCGCGCCAACCCCAGCATCAGCGTAAACGCATAATCAGCAACGGCATCAGAATTGGCGCCGATAGTTCGAGAGACTTTAATTCCGCGTTTTTCTGCAGCGGCAAGATCGATATTGTCGACGCCGACGCCATATTTGGAAATCGCCAGCAGTTTCGGCGCACTGGCAATCACATCCGCATCCAGTGGATCTACTCCGACAATGATTCCTTCACAATCCCTGAGCATTTCCATCATCTGTTCTTTTTTTAGAATTCCGCCAGTATTATTGCAAATAATCTCGAATCCTGCGTCTTTCAGCATATCAAATACAACCGGATCTGTTTTTCCATAAGAACGGGGAGTAATTAACACTTTCATTGCTATTTCCTCATGTCACGGGCAATTTTATCGCAAGCCTTGAAAAGGTCGCCTACAATATCCAAATGAAAAACATCGCTCACAACCTGCGTCCAGCCATAAATGAAATATGGCCAGCCATCTTCAATCAATAAATTTCTCTCGTTTTTCTGCCGCTCTGCCTGATGGAGAAATTCCAGTGAACCGCGATAATTGATTTCCCAGATGCGGCTGAAACGGGGAAATTTACACTGATCTGTTAATGGAGAACCAGGACGGTCTTTTCCCAGACCGGTAGCATTAACAATAACGGATCCTTCCGGCAGTGACTCCACAACGGCATCATTCAACTTTGGATCCGGGCACAGGCAGAAATGAACAGGAACGTTGACATCGGATAAAATCCGCACAGCCTTTTCAAGGCGTGGGGCTGATCGATTCGTCAGAAAAATTCGCTGCGGCACATCTTTACCATGCGCCGCTTTTGCCAAATTCCAGGCAATGGACAAGGCACTGCCGCCGGAACCAAGCACACAGGCAGATGCGCCGGTCTTTTCCCAGTATCCTTCCGGAATAAATTCACTTAAAGCAGATCCGCTTGAAATCGGGTCTTTCGCTTTCGCCCAGAGTTTTCCATCCTGTTTTGAAATGGAGGATAATTCGCCGAAAGAAAGCGCCAACGCATCACATTCATCAAAAATATCTTTTGCGGCTTGATACATGTCGATCTTATGTGTCGTAACCAGCGCACCTAATGATAAGGGATCATTCTTAATAAATTCGACACAAGACCGGTAATCTTCTGCCGGAGCATGAATGGGAATATCAATCCCTTTTAATTCCGCTTGAATTCCTAATACTGCTGCCCATTTCGGGAATATCTTCATGATCGAAGATTGCTGTGTAGTCACGCCCACAAAATACATCGTTGGAGTTTTTGCCGGTTCGGGTAATGAAATCATCGTTATTTTGTCCTTTTTCTGCAAACAGAACCTGGTGATATGATCTTTCGTGTAAATTCAATCCATGATTTTTACGATGAATCAGTTTCTTCAAGAAAAGTGGATCAGGCTCTGTCTCGATTTTTAGCTTTCCTATTTGTAATCCTGTTATTACATTTTATTATAACCATATTTATCTTACCGTCAATAACGCTTTGGCAACGTGGAAGCTGCAACGCCCGTATTTTTCAATATTATTCAGTCCTTAATCCAAGTTTTTCACGTTTTTCCAGACATATTTGAAATTTTATACTCCAAAAATAATTTCGATTATTCATCGAATCATGGATTTATTTGTTATTATGTTATTACTTCTATTGTTCCAGAATGTTCACTCGGAATAAAAATCAAGGCTCAAAGCGTCTGAAGCATTTACAAAGAAAACACACGCACCGGATTTTCTCGCATCATTCTATGCAAGTTTTCTTCAGAAATGCCAAAAGACAGCAGCTGATCGAGAAATGTTGTCAGAAGATAATCCAATCCGATTTCACCACCATAACTGCGCAGTCGTTTCGCTGTCGTGTCCAAAGAAAGTAATATTTTGCTGCAATAACCTGCCTCAATCATATGAGAAATTAATCGGCATTCCTGCTGATCATCGTGATATGCCAGACGATGAATTGTGTCATAATCCAGAAAAACACCCGTTGCGGCAATTTCTTCATGCACTGAAAAATCTTCCGCCTGCCTGTCAGCATGGCAAATGACGATATGTCCTGTTTGCAGTCCTTCCTCGACGCAGATTCGAATTGCCGGAATTGCGTTTTTCCCTTTTTCTGTGTGCATCAACAACGGTACACCGGTGAAAGCTGCAGCCTGAGCTGCTGACCGCAGTAAAATTTCATATCTGCCTGCCGGACCTTCCGCCGGAATTGCCGCCTTGACGATCCCAGCCTTTAAATCCGGATCAATCATCCGGAAATCCTGACATTCGGCTCCGGACGTCAGCTCCCGAATAAACAAATCTGTCAATTGATGCTGATCTGCAAAATGAATCCAATGATCCGGCGAATAAAAGGCCAGTAAATGATAACCGGTGGAAGCAACAATCTGCACTCCGGACACACGGCTCAAACGGGCTAAAGCCTGGATATCTCTTCCAGCGCTCCACGGCTGTGCATCAATCATGGTTGTTCCGCCAGAACGGTAATAATCCTGTAATTCTTTGATGGATTTCGCTTCGTCATCAAAGCATAAAGCGGAATTTGCATCAGCCGCAGGAGTGTATCGAACAAAGATATGTTCATGCATCTGACAGTGACCCAGTTGTTCAGGATAAATTTCTCCGCAAACAGTTTGAATTTTATTATTGATCATACAATCCAACTCGCCCATCGACAGTATTACAAAAAATAAACATTCTCCTCAGATTCCAGTAATTTGAAACAGGAAAAAAATCCTTACTTGATTGATTCAAAAAGTCAATCCATATTTCGAATTGCTGTTCAGAATTCGAATCGCTGGCAACAATAGAACAAGGGTGTTATTTTCATTTCGTTTTACGAAAATAACACCCTTGATTGATTCATTCGACAGATTATCCGACAGCTTCGAGCGTCTTCTTCATAAAAGCACAGGCTTTTCGCGCTTCAGTGTCCAAATCATATCCAACACACTGATCCCGCCAGATCTTGATGTCTTTTCCAACCTGGCCACCTGGCACCAGGAAGGGTTCCATTACCAGCGATCCCTTAAAATTAATCTTTTTCAGGGATAATGCCAATTCATCCCACGGAATATGTCCTTTTCCGCAGCCGGGAGGCATGCGGTGATTCTCTCCGAGATGCACATGGCCCAGAAAATCGCCGGCGGTTTCAACAGCAGCAGCGATGGAATCCTCCTCAATATTCATGTGGAACGTATCCAACAGCAATTTCACATTGGGATGGTTGATCGCCTGACAATATGCCACACCTTCGGCAGCTGTATTTAATAGAAATTGTTCAAATCGATTGACAATTTCCATGCATAATACGACGTTATTTTCTTCCGCTGCTCGCGTAACCTGGCGAACACTGTTTAAACTTAATTCCAGAAAATCCTGCCGGGTCAAACTGCTCTCCGGCATGGTGGCTGGCCATGTGCCGTAGAGAATTCCGGAAAGATCACCGCCTCCCATTTCCCCGATACCTTGGATTTGTCCCAGCAGATATTTCACACCACGCTTTCGGGTTTCTGCATCTTCCGAAGCAACATCATATGCTTTTGGAATACCAATGCAGTAAGTCAGCTCAATTCCGCGCGCTTTGGCGTGATCTGCCAGTTTCTTGCGTTCGTCTTTGGACATCTGACCGACGGTGCCGCCATTAACTTCCAGAATATCGAAGCCCAGATCGGCGACTTTGTCAACAAAAGGATTGAAATCAACATCCCACTCATGGGTCCAATACGCATAATAGATTCCGACTTTATTTTTCATGATTCCTCGTCCTTCGAAAACACTTTATACTCAATTCCTAATATTTTTGCAACATTGATCATTTCATTCACATAATTGCCACAGATCCCATGTATGTGATTACAGGGATAGGATTCCAGAAAATCATCCGCAGATGTGTGCAACCGTGCAAAAGCGTGCGGCCATTCAATATCTGTTGTGTGTGCTTTTGCTTCCATTTTTTCTTGCGAGAATTCCTGGAACTCGCAAGGGACTATTGCCAGCCAATATTTTCCGTTCTTTCGGGCGAATCTTGCCATTGTCATCGGACCGGGACCTGCAAAATACTGCACGGAAGCGCCGCCGGCAGGATAATCCGGAATTTCTGGATAAAATGTGACTTTCTTCAAATTTTCCGATGGATCCAGTGACCGATTGGCAAAAAATGTCGCATGCGTTCCGGAGTTTGCGAAATACCACACATGATCTTCTGTATCATAATGCCGAATATCGCAAAAGATCGCCGGTTGTCCGTATGAAACGTGTTTTAAGAATTCCATCGTCAGTGCGCCATCCATATCCGCTTCGGTCGCAGCCACAATCGGTTCATGCGCTCCTTCCCAGTCATACGGATCATTTAAGAATGCCTCTGCGATATCCATGGTCGCAAAATAATCCGTCAGATCGCCATGCGCTTTAAACCCGACGAAATCCAGGTCTTTAACCTGCATAATTTCCCGGATGGCATGATAGGATCGAATTTGTTTTTTCAGCTTATCCGGTGTCAGCACCTTTCCATCATACCGAATTTGCTTTACCTTCGATTCCAGCCATTTCAAACCTGCATTAACTCTGTCTTCCGCAATGGTCTCACTGACACGAACAATATCATATTGTTCAATATGCTGCACATCAACGCCAAAGATCTGCCGCCATTGATCCTGGTTTGCGACAGCCGTATACATGCCAAGCGGACGCCCGCCAAATAATCCATACGTTTCACCTTTGATGTGATTGACTGCGCCTGCTGCCCGCACATACTGCATTACCCGTTTCAGAATTTTCGGATCATGAATATCCCCCCAGATGCGGGTATAGGTAAGTCCCAATTGGTCCATCGTGCCGGCACAAGCCAGCATGCCCACCATGCCCGGCTCTTTCGGATGAATATTGCAGAACAGGAGATAGGGTCCGGGAGCGAAATTGGTCGCTATCGCCGCAAGATTAGGAAAAGCCCAAATCGCATAATTCAAAATGGTCATGTCAACGCGGTTTTCCAGCATTCGGCGTCCTTCGCTGCGCGCCGTTTCCGCATTCCAGATAATTTCTTCCCCCTGAACCACTTCAACTTCGCCGGTTGATTCAAGAGCCTGCGCCAGTTTCCGCTGATAGTTCTGATTCAACGCCACCAGTGTATCATGAATGTATTTCCTGCCATCCGAGAATGTCAGAATTCCAACTTTTATTTTTCTGATCGCCATATCGTTTCTCCGCGTATGATAAATTTTATCGTTTTAATGGTGTATAACGGTAATCCGAAATTTGGAAAAAGTTTTTAGCCGAAAAGAGGATGGTTGTTGTTGAGCTGGTTTTGTATCGAACACAAGACCAGCTCAACATAATTAATCCATTTCATATTTCAAATCACCGCATCTTGACAGATAAATCTGAATCCTTATTTTTTATATAACGGGCCGTAATTCAAACAAGCCCGAAAATCAGCGCTTTCCAGATCTTTCGTTCCAAACGCACCCCAAACCGAAGGTCGGTAAATTTCTTTTCCAGTCAGATTATGCATACCGACCGGTATACGCAGCATGGCAGCCAATGTAATCAGGTCTGCACCGATATGCCCGAAACTCATCGCGCCATGGTTTGCGCCCCAATTGTTCATCACTTCATAGACATCATTGAATGGGAATTCACCGGTCAAACGAGGTACAAACCAATGTGTCGGCCAGGTAGGATCCGTCCGCTCAATAATCTTTTTTGCAACATCCTCCGGCAGATCAGCAGTCCATCCTTCGGCAATCTGCAAAACCGGACCAATTCCTTTGATGATGTTCAAACGCGTCATTGTCATCGGCATACCACCTTTGCCAAGATATCCCGACGAAAAACCGCCGCCGCGAAACGCATCCAATTGAGCCGGGAACCAGGTCGTGGCGTTTAGACATTTTTCCATCTCACTTTCGGTAATTTCCCAATACGGCTTCATAACCGGTTTTCCATCTTTTTCCATTTGACCACTGGCATCAAGAGAACAAGCGCCAGAATTGATCAAATGGATAAAACCATTTTCAGCAATACCTTTTAACTGATGGCCGGTTATGCGTTCAACAGCTTCAGGACTCCAATACGTTCTTACATCGGCAAAGATCTGCGGCAAGTTTGTCAGCAAGTATCCGAACAGCATACAAACCGCATTCAGGCTGTCGTTTTCCGTCGCAAACGGAAATGGAGCACGAATACCGTTCCAGTCAAAAGAGGAATTCAGCATGGATTCCATAAAATCGCCGTTGGGGAAGTAATCCGTCCATTGCCGCTGTCCCTGGAATCCGCCCAGAATCGCATTGTGGCCCAAAGCTTCTTCGGAGAAACGTTTTTCAAAATTCGGATTGCCGATCATCAGATCTCGTGCGCAAAGGAACATTTTGACAGACATTTCCCAATCCTTATCCAGCTGTTCCCTTGTCTTGCTGCGGTCTTCTTCGGATTTTCCTGATCCTTCCTTACAGTGCTTTCTGACCCAGTCAATTGCTTTCTCATATTCTTTATGATCGTAAAGTTCCAGATCAAATCTGCGCACCAATTCGACCATATCGATAAACTCAACGCGCATTCCTAAATAATCTTCAAAGAAATCGGAATTCACCATGGACCCCGCGATTCCCATGGACGTGCCGCCTAATGACAGGTAAGATTTATTCTTCATCATAGCAACTGCCAGTCCGGCTTTCACAAAACGCAGGATCTTTTCCTGTACATCCGGAGTAATAGTTGTATCATCTTTTTCCTGGACATCCCTCCCATAAATAGAGAATGTCGGAAGCCCTTTTTGATTGTAAGATGCCAATGCAGAAGCAAGATAAACTGCCCCCGGCCGTTCTGTCGCATTGAAACCCCAGATCGCCTTAGGCAATTCCGGATTCATATCGATAGTCTCCGCGCTGAAACACCAGCTTGGCGTGACAGTCAGTGAGACGCCCACACCTTCCCGTGCAAACTTTTCATCCGTGTGAACTGCTTCCACCACACCGCCAATTGTTCGATCAGCGATCACACACGCAACCGGAGACCCATCCGGGTATCTTAAATTCGCCGAAATAAATGCTGCTGCAATCTTTGCCATGCCCATCGTCTGATCTTCGAGTTTTTCTCGAATCCCGTTAACACGTCCGTCGATGATTGGACGAATTCCCACCTTGGGAAATTGTCCTACCCAGCGCCAGGATCCAAAAGGATTTTTCTTCGCATCATTTGCCATTAGACTCTCTCCAGTTCTTTTATCCAATTAAGGATACTTTTTCCCGCTTGCGTAAAGTAATCCGGTATTCAGCAATTCCAAATTTGATAAGACGGTATGAGAAAAAAGAGAAAACCTGTTGTAGTGTTGTTTTTGCGCTCCGCGTAAAAACAACACTACAACCAATAACTCTTCTCATATATCAAATCGCTGTCCGGTGTTGTTGAATAGAGAAGTTTGTAAATATCTTTTTGATGTGTGAAAAAGATATTCACAAAATACCTCCCATTCAAAAAGAAATCATACTTCTTGAGAGCTGCCATTGCCGCTGAAAAGCGGCAATGGCAGCATGATGGTAAAACAGATAGGATTAGTCTGCGTACTTCGGATCGGTTGAATATAAGTATTCAAGCGTCTGAACATTTTCCGGTGTTGCAAGACGTCCGGAAATCAGGTTAACTTTCTCATAAGGTTCGCCATTGACCATCTTATTCAGTGTGTCGACCAGGAGAACAGAAACGGAGTAAGCTTCCCAGGTTGTACCGACATCAATGATGCCATTGACCATAGCTTCATAACCCATCGGGTTGATGTCGTCTGCCGCTATCCAGATATGTTTCGGATCGCCGGTAGGGGCATCTTTATCCACTGCGGATAATGCGTTTTCGACAGAGGAGAAAGCAAAGTCAGAAGCGACATACATACAGTTGGCATCCGGATTCGCCTGCAACGCATTGAGCGCTCCCTGATAGAATTTTTCCGGTTTCCATTCAGTCGGAACTTCAGCTACGGTAGTCCATGCACCAAGTTCTTTTTCAACTTCTGCCCATGCCTTATGGCGAAGAACAGCGGTATTATCGAGTAAATCACCCTGAAGTTCGATACATTTCCCTTCAATGCCATTATCTTTCAGCAGTTTCGCAAATGCTTCTGCGGTGGAACGTGCCTGGAGATAACCATCTTCCCCGACATGAGCGGTAGGATCACCGCTGGTGGAAGCACGATCGAATGTAATGAAAGGAATTCCAGCTTCTTCAGCAGCTTTAATCGATGCGCCGATTGTACCTGAATCCTGAGCACGAGCCACAATATAATCAACTTTCTGGTTGATGCAGTCCTGGATGTTGTTATTCTGCAGGTTTGCATCACCGTTGGCCACATTCACAATCCATTCGTACTTGATGCCGGTTGTCGGCTCTAATTCCTTCGCATACATTTCCATGTAATCTTGCCATGCCTGAATCAGGGAGTGAACTTTTTCATTCCATGACACACACACTTTCACAGTCTTTTCCTCTCCCGCAGGAGCGAAAGCAGCAAGCATGCTGAGAACAACTACTAACAACAGTGTTACAAGAATCTTCTTTTTCATTGACAATCTCCTTTTTATTATTTTTAAGTAATGCCGAACTGCATCACCTTTTTCCCTTTATTTCGAATATGCAGCCATCCTTCAACCGATCAGGATTGCACAGAAATTTATTGCGCGTTCGAGACCGTTGTTGGTTCATCTTCCATAATCTTCACCTTCGGCTTCACTTGCGTTTTCAGAGAATCAGCAAACATCGAAACAAAAATGACACCGCCTCTGACGAACGAGTAAACATAAACCGATGCGCCGATGTAATTAAGCCCGGTTTCAATGACAGCCAGCGTAATTCCGCCGATCAGAACTCCCGGCAAAATGGTCCCTTCACCGCCATATAAGCTGACTCCGCCGATTACCAGCATCGCAATTGCTGTAAATTCATAGCTCGTTCCGCTGGTCGGAGTCACTGAGCCCACCTGGAGCGACATGATGATTGCTCCAATACCTGCCATCAAACCGCAGACAACGTAAGCAAAAAAACTGATTCTCTTTTCCTTAATTCCTAATTTCTCCGCAATTGAGATATCATTGCCGATGGCAACAACCTGTCGTCCAAATTGTGTTCTTGAATGAATTAACATCATAATGAGGAGGATAAACAGGCTGAAAAGAATATCAATATAGATCGGTCCGACTTTTTTATTCCCCAGAAAACGAATGGAACGGGGAAGGCTGACGACCATGGAATTCGTCAACAGCAATCCGATTCCACGAAATGCGAGCTGTGTTCCAAAAGTGGCGATCATCGGATTGACATTCAGGATGACGACGAAAAATCCGTTCAAAACGCCCATCAGACAGGATAACACCAACATACTGACCACCGCTAACGGAATCGGAAGTCCCATTCTGGAAATCATCAATGCGCCGATGGCTGCGCTGAGATAGGCGATGGATCCGACAGAAATATCAATCCGTTTTGTCATAATCACAAAAGCCAGTCCTGAAGCAATGATCAGTAACGGGGCTGCAGTATGAAGAATCGACATTGCCGCATTCATTGAAAAAAAGCTGGGTGCTGTCACGGAAAAATAGACGATCACAAGCAATAACACAAGCAGAAAGCCATAAGTGAAGAGAAAATCACGCAGAGAAAAATTATGTTGTTTTTTTGTCATCATGATCATTCCTTTTTTGAAGCAGCACCCGTTGCAGTCGCTACCAAATCTTCTTTTGACGCGTTGCTGCCAAATTCGGCAACAATGCTTCCGCGTTTCATAACCAGGTACCGGTCGCTTACACTCATAATTTCTTCAATTTCCGAAGAAATCACCAGTATGCCGGCTCCCTGTTCTGCCAGATCCGAGATAATCCTGCGGATATCCGCTTTAGCACCTACATCCAGACCTCTTGTGGGTTCATCCATAATATATATCGGCGGATTTTTCTGCAGCCACCTGCCGATAATCACCTTTTGCTGATTTCCACCGGACAAAGTCTCAACCCGCTGCGCTTGACTGGAAATCTTTATATCCATCCTTTTTACATATTTATCGGTTTCACTGTTTTCCAGTTTCGAATCAATCACGGAGGAAAATGGTTTCTTTTTGGTCAGATTTGTAAGGTTGGCAAGTGACATATTATTGCAAACGGACATGGGAAGCAGCAATCCTTCTTCCCGTCTGTTTTCTGTAATCATCCCGATGTATTTCTTGGTCTCGGATTGTTTGACCGGCATCATTTGATCACCCATCTTGATCGAAATAGTTCCGCCATCAATCGGATCGAGTCCTACCAGAGCCCGGGCTACTTCAGTTCTGCCCGAACCCAATTGTCCCCACAATCCGACGACTTCGCCCTTCCTTAATGAGAACGAAATATCATTGATGACACCCGATCGATAGATCCCTTTGACGCGCATGATCTCTTCACCAGCTCTATGCTCCGATCGTTCATAATAGGTATCAATTTCCTTCTCGCCGATCATCATCTTTACAATATCACGGTTGGTATACTCAGAAACTAAACCGCCTCCGGCAGTCTCTCCATTGCGTAGAACCATCACCCGATCACATAAACTGAAAACCTCATCCAGAAAATGCGAAATATAGATGATGACAGATCCTTCCTGTTTTAAGGTACGGATTACTTCAAACAAATGGTCTTTTTCTCTGGATGTCAGCGAAGAAGTCGGCTCATCAAAAATGATGATCTGCGGATCATGCAGCAAAGCCCGCCCAATTTCCACCATTTGCTGATCACCCGGGCTGATATTCCGGATCCTTTCTCTGGGATCGAAATTGCAGCCAAGACGTTTTAAGACAACCCGACAACGCTGATAAATCGTTTTGTAATCAATCAAACCATGTTTATAAGGGAATGATGAAATATACATCGTATCCGCAATGCTCATCGTCGGCAACATAGCCATTTCCTGATGGACAAAAGCAATTCCATTGGCTGCTGCATCCGACGGAGAACTGATGCGAACTTCTTTCCCATTAATATAGATTTTTCCGCTGTTAGGCTCGATATTTCCGCCCAATACATTCATCAGAGTAGATTTTCCTGCGCCATTGGCACCAACCAGTGCTAAGATTTCACCCTGTGACGCTTCAAATGTGACATTTTTTAATGCCTGAACTCCCGGAAAAGACTTTGCAATACCATCCATTTTCAAATAAGGAATTGTCATTGCATCCTCCTACTTTGTAGATTTCTTGCGGCTGTTGGCATCAATCGCCACAAAGGTGATGATGATGATGCCTTTGATCACCAATGTCAGATAGTACGATACATTTGCCATGTTCATTACATTGCTGATCAGTGTGATAATGATCGCACCGATTACCGCGTTGACAGCCGTCCCAACACCGCCCATCGTGCTGACACCGCCGACTGCAGCGGATGCAATAATATCCATGGCGACAGCGTCTTTCCCCATCTGCGGACTTGCAGCATATAATCGGGATGTCATAATAATTGCTGCCAATCCTCCCATCAATCCAGCAAACGAATACGCTGCAAGGACGACCTTTTTGGTAGGGACTCCCGATACACGGGACGTTCGCATATTTGTTCCGGTTGAATACAGCCAACGGCCATAATAGGTTTTTGTGACAGCAAACTGCAGGAAGAGCGTCAGAATCAGCACGATTATGATCGGCAGTGGAATCCCGCCGATTTTCGTGAGCATAGCATTACAAAAATTTTCAGGCACTGGAATGCTGATCTGATTGGTAATCATTGTTGCTGCACCGATGGTGATGGCTTGCATCGCCAACGTTACCACAAAGGGGATCATGCCGAAATAGCTGACAGAAATACCGTTGATCAAACCTAATGCAGCCGGAACGAGCAGCATGATTACTGCCCCGAGAACAGGATTGCCGCCAGCCCTCATATACATTGCGCCAAAAATTGATCCTAAAGCCATGACGCCCGGCATGGAAAGATCAATACCACCCAGAATTAATACAGCCGCCTGTCCGATTGCCAGAATTGCCAACGATGCAGTCTGAAGCAATACCGAGAGAAGATTCGAAATCGTTAAAAAGTAGGGAACAAAGATACTGACTGCAGCAAAAACAACCACCAGAACAATATAAGGAAGATATCGCGTCCAGTAAATATCCGCTGCTTCTTTAGAATCTTTTTTTGATAGCTGCTGTGTTACTCCGGAATTTAATATACTCATTTCCACAGTCCTCGCTTCATATTAAAATCTTCTTATGATCCAACAAAAATTGGATCATAAGAATAAATCATGGATTTCGGTTGTCTAACTTGTTATCATGTAATTATATTTCAGCTCATTCTAACATGGATTTTCGATTATTCAATCGCTTCCGAGGAAGATAAAAGTCACATAAATTCCATGACTATGATATTATTGTTGAAATTTTGAAAGAAATGTTATTCTTTTTTGCAGGTAATTCCGGTCTTACTGGATCCTTTCGCAAAAAAAATGGCATTGACAGTACAATACAGTTGACATAAAATTTGTAATTACAGGATTATATGTTCAAGAAAGATCACCAGAAGGATTATGGAACCAGAAGCTACCATTAATTTTGACAGCAACATACCATATTACATTCAGCTCGTAAAATTGTTGAACGATCAGATTACAGATCAGAAATGGAAACCCGGGGAACAAATACCGGGCGAACAGGAATTATGTTCGCTTTACAATGTCAGTCGGACTGTTGTCAGGCAGGCTTTAGGAGAACTGGAACGCTCTGGTTTGATTTCCCGAAAAAAAGGAAAAGGGACTTTTGTCTCTGAGCCAAAAGTTGAGGAAGGTCTGATGCAAAATCTGACCGGGTTTCATCAGGAAATGGCAGCCAAAGGAGTCAATACCATTACGAAGGTATTACACCATGCGGTAACCAAAGCCAATTCGAAAGTAGCTGAATATCTCGGGATTCCGGAAGGAACAAAGGTCATCGATATCCAGCGACTTCGTTTTGTCGACTCAAAACTGAACCATTTTGTGACCACATATATCCCGTACGATTTATGTCCCAAACTGGCCGATGCCAATCTTGAAAATCGCTCCCTTTATGAATTTCTGGAGAAAGAATGCGGGATTTATATCACCAGCGGCCGGCGTTATGTGGAAGCTGTCGCTGCGACAGAAACGGAAGCACTGCTTCTCGGAGTCGAACGCGGTTCGCCGCTGCTTCTTTTAGATAGTGTCAGTTTTGATTCGAATGGACGATGCGTCGAATATTATCATGCGCTTCATCGCGGAGATTGCTCCAGGTTCACGGTGGAATTAGTCCGATCGCATGAACAAACATGATTTTGTATCCGCATTTTGTCGACGATTCGGATTTTAGAAAAATTGAAATAATTTGATATTGTTTTTACGCGGAGCGTAAAAACAATATCAAATTATTTTTCTCGTTTTTTTAGAAAAGTTTTTTGATCAGCAAGCAGTCCCGGCTGAAAGCTGGTCATTTGGAGTCTGCCATGCAGAAAAAATATTTAATTGGCGTCGATCTTGGAACAAGCAGTACGAAATCCGCGCTGTTTACTATTAACGGTAAAAAAATCGCTGAATTTAGCGTTTCCGTACCAATCTACTACCCGCAGCCTGGAATTGTTGAACAAAATGATCAGGATTTCTATGATACTGCTGCCCAAACAATCCAAAAGATCATTCAGGATAGCGGAATTGATCCCAGGGAAATCGCTGCCATTGCCTTTGATTCACAAATGGCTGGAATCGGCATGATTGACGAACATTTTCAACCCGCTGCCAGATTTGATTCATGGCTGGATATGCGATGTAAACCCTATATTGATTTGATGGATCGGGATGCAGGAGAGTTGGTAACACGGATCACTGGTTGTCCTCCCACCTGTGACCATGGATCGAAAATCTTGTGGTGGAAAAACGAGCAGCCGCAAATTTACCAAAACACAGCAAAATACGTCATTCCTGGCGTTTATGTTGCCGGACGGATGGCTGGTCTGAAAGCGGAAGACGCATTTATTGATTACACCTATATTCACTTTTCAGGCTTTGCCGACAATGAAAAAATGTGTTGGTCAGAAGAATTATGTTCCCGTTTCGGAATCGATCGTTCCAAACTGCCGAGGATCGTCAATCCCTGGGATGTAATCGGAGAAGTGACGGATGAATCAGCGAAAAAATTTGGATTGGCACCCGGAACAATCATTGCAGCCGGTGCTGGCGATACTGCTGCAAATGCTTTAGGCGCGGGAATCGTTCGTCCCGGAATGCTGCTGGATGTCGCAGGTACAGCTTCTGTGCTGGCTGGATGCACTGACCAGTATGCACCCGACGTAAAAAACCGAGCATTACTCAGTATGCGGTCGATTATTCCCGGTTTATGGAATCCACTGGCATACATTGGCGGAGGCGGGATTGCTTTGAGCTGGTTTAAAGAACAGTTTTACAATACAAACCGCGGGAAATCGCTGCCGGATGATGAATCGTTATATGCGGAAATGCTGACTGCTGCAAAAAATGTTGCTCCTGGCTGTGAAGGACTGTTGTTCTCACCACACCTCGGCGGCAGAATCTGTCCATCCAGTGCAGCGATGCGCGGCGCCTGGATTGGCGCCTCCTGGTCGCATACGCAGGCTCATTTCTTCCGTGCGATATTGGAAAGTGTCGCTTATGAATATGCATATTATCTGGAGATTTTGCGAGCTCTGCTCCCGAACTTAACTTTCTCCGAAGCGAGAGTGGTCGGCGGTGGAGCAAAAGGTGATCTCTGGAATCAGATTAAAGCTGATGTGCTGGCTGTTCCCTATCAACGTCTGCAGGGGAAAGAATTTGGCTCCTGGGGAATAGCCATGGTTGCCGGAAAAGCCGCTGGAGTGATTGAAAATCTGGCCGAATTTGCGATCCAAACTTCTTCATTATCTGGCAATCCGTTTCAACCGATCGAACAAAACATCAAAATTTACCACCCGATAATTCAAAAATATATCCATATGGAGAATATGCTGAATTCTTACTTCAATCAGAATATATAAAATTCTTTATGAACCTTTAATTTTCTATAATTCGAAATTATCGAGTACCTATAAAAAAAGTGAGAAAAATTGTTATTGTGTTGTTTTTGTGCTTTGCGTAAAAACAACACAATAACAATTGATTCTTCTCAAATTTCGAATTATGGTTTCTTTTTTATAGGGTTGGGAAAAATAAGATTAAAACAACGGAAATATGATTCTTCGAATAAGAATAAAAATCAGCAGGAATTTGAAAAATGGAGCGACCTTTCGAAATAAGGTAAAACAACCATGAATTCGCTTCCTATTTCGAATTGCAAAATAATCAGAAGAAAAGGACTATAAAATGAAAAATCAGGTTCGAATTTGTATGATCGGCTCTGGAAGGGTTGGAAAAAATCATTCCGGCATTATTAGGAATAACATTCCTGCCGCAAAAATTGTTGCTCTGGTGGATCCGATCGAGACTGCCCGGCAAGAGACTGCCGCCGAATATGAAATTGAAGAGCAATATGAAAGTCTCGACCAGGCATTGGAGCGATCCAAATTCGATGCAGTCATGATAACGACTCCGCCATCTTCTCATTTACCTTTAGCGATTCTGGCTGCGGAAAATAAGAAACAGATATTCCTTGAAAAACCAATGGGCTTAACCATGGAAGAATGTCATCAGATTTCGGATGCAGTAGATCGAAACCATGTCATCCTGCAGCTTGGTTTCATGCGGCGTTTCGATCCGGAATTCATCCATGCTTATGAGCGAATCCAGGGCGGCGAAATCGGCGACCCGATGATGATTAAATCCAATACGCATGGACCTGGTTTGCCGGCAGCCCGTTGGGCGCAAGATCTGAAAACATCCAATGGCATGCTTTCCGAGGTGAACAGCCATGATTGGGACAGTGTCCGCTGGCTGATGGGCGCTAATATCGAACGCGTCTACGCAGAAGTAGCTAATTTCAAAGGAGCTTCCTATAACGTCACAACTGAGAATTTCTATGACAACGTCTTAGTGAACTGCAAATTTGAAAACGGCGGATTGGGTATGATTTCAGGGATATGCCCTTGCGGATACGGCTACGACGCCAGAGTTGAAATTGTCGGTACGAAAGGAATCATGCAAATCGGAACGATTGAAGGAGAAGCGATCGTTGTCTGCAATAACCGTGAAACGGGCTTAATTCGACCGATTGTAAAAACCTGGCCGCAGCGCTTTGCGTACGGTTATATCAATGAAATAAGCCACTTTGTCCAGTGCGTACAAAATGATCAACAACCATGTGTCAGCATGGAAGACGGGAAATGGGCTGTCGCAGGTGTTCTGGCAGGCACAAAATCATTCTTTGAAAAACGTCCTGTCTATCTAAACGAAATATACAGTGCATAAAAGGAACCGGTAATTCGAAATTTTGGCCTGTGTTTTGAATAAAGAGATAAAAAATTCTCCCCATATTTCGAAATACAGAATGAGAACAGGAGAAACGATTATGTTGGCAGCAGTCTATTATGGAAAAGAGGATATTCGGATGATGGATGTCCCCAAACCGGAGATCGGTCCGGGCGAGTTGCTGATCAAAGTGTCAAGTGCCAGCATTTGCGGAACAGATCTGCGAATTTATCAAGGCGGACATCGTTATTATCCGGAAGGTACAATCCGCATTCCCGGACATGAAGTTGTTGGAATCGCCGAAAAAATCGGTGAGGGTGTCGAAGGATTGTCCATCGGGCAGAAAGTATTTATTGCGCCCAACATGGGCTGCGGACACTGCAAGCAGTGTATTACGGGTAATAACAACTTGTGTTCGAACCATTTTGATGCCATCGGTATCACCATCGACGGCGGTTTTGCTGAATATATGCGGGTCCCTGCCAATGCCGTCCAGCAAGGCTGTGTCATAAAAATCCATGACGATGTCGATCCGGCAGTTGCAGCACTGATTGAACCGTTTGCCTGCGTGTTGCGAGGGCAAAAAGCCGTGCATATCCAACCCGGGGATGTCGTGTTGGTTATCGGAGCTGGTCCGATCGGGATTATGCACGCAAAATTAGCGAAAGTATGGGGCGCAGGACGCGTCATTGTCAGTGAAACCATCCCATTCCGTGCGGAACAAGCCAAAAGAATGGGCGCTGATCGGGTTGTTGATCCGACAAATGAAGACTTGGAATCCGCCATCAAAGAAGAAAGTGAAGGCAGAGGAGCAGACGTCATCATTGTTGCCGCACCTGCACGCGTAGCGCAGGAGGGTTCATTATCGCTGGCTGCTGTCGGAGGCAGAATCAACTTCTTCGGTGGATTGCCCAAGGACAATTCCAGCATCAGTTTTGATTCCAATATCGTCCATTATAAAGAATTACTGGTAACAGCCACCACAGCTTGCAGCACAGACAATTGTTGGCAGGCTGCACAGATCATCAATTCAGGCAGAGTGGATCTGAGCGATCTGGTCAGCAAGCGTTTTCCGCTGAAAGAAGCAAAAGAAGCTTTTGCAGAAGCGTTGCAAAAAAAGGCTTTAAAAATCGTCATCGAACCATAGTTTTCCTCCAATATTTTTTTTGTCTCTAAGAATAAGACCATCCTTAAAAAAGGGACGGTCTTATTCTTTTATATAACCAAGGTATCGATGATCCAGTCAGCAACTCAAAACATGGATTGACTTATCGAATAAAGAAAGAAAATTCAATTGATATTTCGAATTGCTGTTGTTGTTATTCTTAATAATTGAGGAAAATTACTGGTTTTTGTGTTGTTTTGGGGTTTTAATACAAGACAATTTTCAAACGGAAACAAGGTTGATCTCAAAAAAATGACAATTCCATACCATGAAAACCGTAGATTATTTCCGTAGAAAAGCATCCTTCTCCTGTGGCGGAACCATATTGCCGCCAGTTGCCCAAACGATATGTGTGCCGGCTCTGAGATGGTTATTCACAGAGAATAAACCCGAAAATCCCGCACTTGCGGATGGTTCGATAAATATTTGTTCCGTTTGATACAGCAGTTGAAGATACTGAAAGAGTCTCTCATCACGGACGGTAAAGCATCCATCCAGAACTGGAGCCATCAAGCAGCAGACCAATCCTGATGGTCTTTGAACTGCCAGTCCATCCGCTGCCGTTCTTCCGGTTAGTCCGATATCCGATACTGAAATCTGATCCCAGCATTCAGTCATTAATCCCAACATCATACAAGGAGCCTGTACAGGCTCTGCAAAATAACAGTGCACCAAATCTCCATATATTTGTTTCAATCCAAAAGTAATTCCACCTGGTCCACCGCCGACGCCGCAAGGTATATAGACAAACAAAGGATGCTGTTGATCAACGAGTATTTTTTGTTCAGCCAGCTGTTTTTGCAACCGCAATGCTGCAGTTGCATAGCCAAGGAATAAATCAGCCGAATTTTCATCATCGACAAAATGACAGAATGGATCCAATTTTGACTTTTCTCTACCGGCAGCAACGGCAAGTGTATAATCGCCGTCATATTCGATCACCTGAACACCTTTGGATCGAAGAAGATCCTTCTTCCAGGTTTTTGCATCGGAGGACATATGAACTTCCGACCGAAAGCCTAATGCGGAACTGATAATGCCGATACTCAATCCGAGATTCCCGGTAGAACCCACTGCAATTTTATATCTGGAAAAAGCCTCCTGGAAACGTTTTTCGCAAAAAATGGAATAATCCCGATCAGAAGAAATCATCCCTGCTTTTTGAGCAATCTCTTCAGCAAATTTCAGAACTTCATAGATTCCGCCACGGGCTTTTATCGAGCCACTGACAGGAAGCTGATGGTCACATTTTAAAAATAAATCTCCGGAGATTTCATCATTCTTAAGTCTCTCAAGCGCTTTTTTCATGAGAGGAATCGGTTTTAAAGGCGACTCAATCATCCCGTTCAATGCTCGGGTATCTGAAAAGGTGCGATAGATAAATGGAGCAAAACGGGTGAGTCGGTTATCAGCATCCAGGATATCACGCTTCGAAATTGAGCACGGAAAAGAATCAGATCCGCGATTTGTATTTTCCCAGAATACTTCTTCTCCCTGGATCATGCATTCGATCAGAGGGTTCTGTATGATAAGTTTTTGCAGATCATCCATTTTCATGCGTAAATAATAATTCAAAATATGGGGAGGATTTCTTATCTCTTAAAAACTTAAGGCCAATCTACATTGCGAATTACTGATTGATAAATTTCCATTCCGAGAATAAATTCTAACTGATTATGAAAATATTCCAATGAATTGTTCCTTCGATTACTTCGCCCCGTACATTTTTATCCAGCGAATTAATTCCAACATGCGCTCTTCGGAATCCAGTTTTTGCAGATCTGCTTTTTCTTCACGTGCTCGATCAAAAAGTTCAGTTCCATACCGTTCGATGAGTGGAATTACGCTTTCATCTCCCTGTTCTTTTGCTTTAAAACAGAGCGCTGATAAAAGCTCTACTAAAGCCTCATTGGATTGGTTTGTTTCATATTCCGCCGTTAATGCGTTCAAATCAGTATTCGAATAATCACCAAGCCCAAAAGGTTGTTGATCTTTTTTGCTTTTTCCAAC
>Ga0116193_1001227_pt1 | contig 21958 bp, 18 predicted proteins | sample AD_UKC115_MetaG_FD_89892 | JGI IMG/M metagenome (GOLD analysis project Ga0116193, IMG submission 89892) | Active sludge microbial communities of municipal wastewater-treating anaerobic digesters from Hong Kong - AD_UKC115_MetaG | ecosystem: Engineered > Bioreactor > Anaerobic > Digestate... | reverse complement strand
GGAGACCTGCGGGGGAACTGCGCTCATACCACCTCCGGCTGCAGCTGCAGGCAGCGGCGCCCGGCCTCACGTCGAGGCCGGGCGCCGCCCGGGTTCACGGACAGTTGTTCTGCGACAAATCAAAGCCGTTGCGGTGGATCAGCTCGTTCGCCGCCAGCACCTGGAACGTCGTCGTCTGCGCGGCCGACAGCCCGCCGACCACCGTGGCCATCAGGCTGCCGCTGTAGCTGCCCGGGCTCAGCACGTCGGTTGCTTCACTGGTGTTATCTGTATGCAGGCTCACCGCCGTCGACCATCCACCCCACGCGCCAATAAAAAATGGGCAGGTAATATTTGGGCCGAGTTAACTCGGAACTGAGCAACGCGGGTGTCAATCTATTTTCAATAAAATCACACCCACCGCCTGCCCGTGAAGCCAGAGCTCAGGTATACGCCTTATTAGCACTCTGCCGGTTATCGGTAGATAGTTCCTAAGCTCATGGTCTTCGCATAGGACCCGGCAATGCAGTTACCGTTATTGTCCAGCCGTTTTTGCTGGACAATGTCCCAGTTATCGACGGGTAATTGACTACAAATCATAGGGGCTGCCGGAAGTCCAACTGCCTTATCTAGCTGTTTCTCGTAGGCAACAAGGGTGGGGAGCGGAAGCTGTGATTCATCGCCAAGCTGTTGATTCGATGGCGATATACCGTATGCAAGAGCCTGGTAAAAATCGTACAGCATTCCGAATTTGATTCCTGGCTTTGAAATCACGCCCGGACAATCCGGTATCGCTTTAGTGTCATAGCTGGAAATGGCGCCCCAATAATTGGAAATGCCCCCAGCGCAAGTGTAGTGTTCGTCATACAAGACACTATTAGAAATGGCGACCAACTGTGGGCTGGCCGCTGTGTTGCCATTGTAGATTGCGGAGAGACCACTGTTAGCATAGAGGGTGACATTTGAAAAGTTGACCCCCGTCTTATCTCCAGTCAGGATTGCGGATCCATGCGCACTGATTGATTGCGATCCATTGGGAGTTAACAGCATATTTTCAGCTGTGTTATTAGAAAATTGAGAACTAACAATATCGGCTTTCGTTAAAATATTAGAATCGTTCAATTCAATTGCAACCGCGCCACCACCTTTAGATCTATTCTGCTGAAAATAGCATGAATTGCAAAGAAATGGTGATCTAGCATAGACAGCGCCGCCGCGACTAATTCCGTTAGTGATAATAAATGCAGAAGCCTGATTTCCTATAAATACAGTACGACCCGTGATATTGATGGGCTTAGAGCCCGCCGCGTCGACCGACAGGCCGGCGCCAATGTAAATTGCGCCGCCACTCCCACCCGACTTGGTGAAATTATTTTCAAAACGACTGCTTAAAATATTCATTTTGCACGTCGTTTTAATCGCGCCACCGCCTTCAGGCTCGTAATTGATTAAATGTTGGCCGTACGCTGAATTTCCGCGAAATGTAGTATTAACAATACTAAAGACCTCTTCGACTCCAGAGCTGCAATTAATGGCGCCTCCGCTGTACCATGCGTTATTGTCATCGAAAACGGTATGATCAATGAAAGTCTTCCCGGACCTATTTAATGCGCCGCCCTCATTGGCTGTTGAATTTCCGATGAAAGCCGAGTTGACAATCTCTAGAGTGCCACCCGTGACCATCATGGCACCGCCGGGGCCGGTCGACATTGATTTTTGTACGCGAGTTTTGAATATCTGAAGCCGGCCCGTGGAAGTAAGATCAGCATATATGGCTGAACCAGATCCATCAGTATTGGCATTCTGCAGTGTCAGCCCATAAAGTTTGACACGGAAGGATTGATAGTTAGCTCCTGGCGGGGAAGTTCCGACAATATTGAAAATTCGATGGTTAACACCAGGATTGTTGGGAGTTACCCCGCCGTCAATGATTACGTCGTGGCTGGCAATGATGTCTAGGGTGTCGATCACGTCCGCGTCATGCGGATGGTTGATATAGATGGCATCTTGCAAAACTATTTTGCTTACAGTAGGCGCGAATACGATTGAATCTTGCCCAGTCGCTTTAGAGTTTGAACAGTCTTTAACGGGAGGAAGCTGCGGGGAATTCGCTTCGCGAAAGGCAGCTATCGCTTCGCGCAGACTGCACTTTCCATCCTGCACTTCGAGATCCGCATCGGTGGTGACGGTGAATTGTGTGGCAGCAGCCTGGAATGTAATCAATAGTAGAGCAATTAAAGCGTTGAACGAACCTATCCTACGCGCGCTCCGGCGGAAGAGAAGGCCGTGACGGATAGCGAGAGAAGTGACTTTTGACATGCCGTGTGGATCCTTATTTAAGAATGAGCTTTATTTTAATGAATGCGATCTTGCAGGCTCATGGAAGTAGAGCAGGTGGCGTTACCGGGCTAGCGGTGCCCATCTCAGGTAAGAATGATCTACTCAAGAACGAACAACGTCTCCGATCCGAACACCGGCACCTGAGTCGATAATCTAAATCTGATGATCTGAACGACCGTTCAGGTGCCACGATGCAGATCGAACAGGCTGAGATCGCACATCCTCATGCAGATCCCGCATGTGCGCCTCGGCTTGCTCCAGAGCTATCAGCGAGCGAAAGCGTGACTATGCGATCGTCATCCGCTTCAACAACACGGCGGTACCCGGCCACCATGGCGGTTGGGATGTTCACAGCCCTCACCTAGAACGCGTGCCGCGGCCCGAAAGGAGTGCTCGACTGATCGGATAGGCTGGCGCTTTGCGCCAATTAGTTCCTGCAATCACTCGAAGCCGCTGCGGAATACGCCGACCGCGTCGATATCGCTCGCCGCTTCATCGCCGGGCGTAGGATCCTGCAGCCCGGCCGGCGGCGTGAGGCTCGCGCTGAAGGCGGCCGGCGCCTCGGGCAGCGGTGCGACCAGCGCATCGACGAGGAAATCCAGCGTGCTGCCGGCCGGCAGATTGATGTTCATCGCCAATGGTCCATTGCCGCTCGCCGCGGCGCAGTTCGTCGCCGTGCCGCTGCAGGCCCAGACGAGCCCGGACAGGTTGGCGCTCGTGACCGTGGCGAGACCGACACCCGTGGCGGCATCCGGCCCGAGATTGGTGACGGTGACGCGATACTGCGTGCTGCTGCCCCCCCGGCACGAGTGTGCCGCCGTTGTCGACGCTGACGGACAGATCGGCATCCGGACGCGCGTCGAGCGTGAGGTCGAAACTGCCGGTCGTGGTCTTTGCGCCACCCGTACCGCTGTTGCCCTGATCGTCGGCGGTCACATCGACCGTGACCGTGCCGTCCGCGTTCGAGGCTGTCGTGTAGGTGACCGTCGACGCGGCGAGGAAGGCACTCAATGCCGTCGCCGTGCCGGAAAGCTGCCGGCTCGCCGAACCGCTGCCGGATACCGTCACGCCTGCACACGAAGTGGCCGCGAAAGTCCCGGCCGGTGCGCCGAAGGTCAGCAGCAGCGCGGCATTGCCCGCATCGGTATCGCCGACCGAGATCACCGGCAACGGCGTGGCCACGTCCTCGACCACCACGCCGCCGGCCGGCAGCGTCAAGACCGGCGCGTCGTTCACGGCCGTGACCAGCACGCTGCGTGTCGCGCTATCGGTCAGGCTGCCGTCCTCGCGGTGAAGGTCACGGTACGCGCCGCGACGGCGGGATCCTCCGACGCGCTGTCGAAGCGGAACGCTCGCGCCACGGCCTGCACGTCGGCATTCGACGCAGTCGCATTGAAAGTGACGGTCAGCGCCGTGCCACCACTCGCACTGGTCGCGCTCAGCGTACCGACGCTCACGCCGTTCACGAGCACGCCGGTGCCGGCGGTGGTCCCGCTGCCGGCGCAGAACGTGAGGCGGTCGGCCGCATCGGCCCCGGCCGTGATCTGTGCCTTGATCGAGCCGCCGTTCCACTGGCTGTTCGGATCGGTGACAGTGACGGCGGGGTCGATCAGCACCGGCGCACCGTTCTCGGTGTAGGTGCTCGAGCCGGCACTGGTGACGATTGTTCGGCGGGCTCGGCGGCAGCACGACGGTGATCTCGTCGATGAATGCCATCGCTGCGAAGGTCGGGTCGGTCTGGCCGCTGATGCGGATCTCGTCGACGACCGGGTTGCCGCTGAACACCACGCGCTGCGTAGCCCCCGCGGCGAGCGTCCGGGTCTGCACGATCGTGCCGTTGTTGTGCGCCTGGATGGTCAGCGCGGTGTTGTCGTCGAAATTGCCGGCGATCAGCGAGTGCAGCGTGAAGTCGGCCGCGTCGGTACGCGTGACCGTCCAGGTCAGCGTCGTCGCCGGCGCCGTGTCCAGCGCACGTACGGCCGGTGCGAGCGGCGCAGTCTGCGTCCAGAGCTGGGTGTAGCGGGAGTTGCCGCCCGTCAGCACGAAGTGATAGCCCTGATGATCGAACGTGGCCGGACCGGGTGAGGTGAGGTTCAGCCCGCTGAAATCGACCACGGTCTGCGTACCGGCCGGTACCGGTGTCGGCTGGACGCGCACGCTGACGTCGTTGCCGGACGCCGGTGCGCCGTCGCCGTCATCGACCGTCACGCGCACGGTGCGCGGCGCGAGATCGGGATTCGTGGCGTTGCTGTTCGCGTACTGCAGTGCACGGATGAGATTCTGCACGCGTGCCGGCGTGGCGCTGGCATTGAGGGTGACGACGAGATCGTTGCCGCTGGTGCCGCTGCCGGTGGTCGTGCCGATCGGCGTGCCGGCATCGCTGACCGTCGTGCCGCTAACCGCGATCGTGCCGAGGTTGCTGACCGCGAGCACGTCCTGCACCGGTCACGGGTTGGCAACCACCGCGTCGGTGACCTTGCCGCCGCTGAAATCGGGCGAATCACTGTCGGTGACCGTCGCGGCCGTACCCTGATCGAGGGTCACGGTGGCACCGCCCTGGGTGTAGGTCGCCGTGTCGCCGGCCAGATTGCCGACCACCGGTGCGGCGTTCGCCACGTCGAAGACGAAGGTGACGAACACGCCGGCATAGGCCCTGGTGGTATCGACGTCGCAGACGATGCGCACCTGATCGATCGCGGCATTGGCGAAGCTCAAGGTCTACGCGGTGTTCGCGGCGACCGTGAATAACTTGACCACGGTCGCGCCGAACCGGCCCTCGACGGTTATGGTCTTGTTGCTGGTCAGGTTCCTGACCCACGAGACCATCGCGAACGCCCTGTTGTCGCTGCGCCTGATCGTCACCGTATCCGTCGCGAGGGTCAGCGACGCGAACTTGATGCCGTTCCTGCCGCCGTCGCCCGGGCAGGTCTGGAAATACGGTTGACCGCCGTTGGCGACCTGGTTGCTGGTCGCCGAGAATGCGAAGCCGGTATCGGTGAAGCTGCTCGGGAAACCCGAGAAGCTCGTGCCGTTGAAATGGATGGTCTGCGCGGCCGCCCAGGCCAGGCCCGGCAGCCATGCGAGCAGCCCGAGGCCGATTCGTGCCAGACGCTGCGTGACTCGAAGCATGTTTCCCCCTGAACCCGGCCAGCCTGTCGCGGATGGTCTGAAGCGGCCCATCCTCCCTCCGGGCTCTCGGGCATACGGAGCGCAAGAACGCGGCGCCGGCTATCCGCGGGGCGGCACATCCCGGCGAAGATGCGACCGGCCCGTTCCGGCCAGCGGGCCGGCTCAGCCCCGTGGAGTCCGGCTGGGACGCCCTATTCAGAAGCCTCTACGCGTACTGACCGGGTGCCGGTCGCTCATCCGCAGGCAGGTTCGGCCGGCCGCCGGGACATGCTTTATTCATCCGCACGGCTCACGCCTGGATCGACGCGAGCCGATGCCGAGGCGTACGAGATGGCGGTACGGGAGCGGCCTCACGTGTGGCCCCGACCGAGCCACGCCTCGTCACGCCGGCCTGGTCATGGCTGCACAGGCAGGACTGGCCGTGGCCCGGACTGCAAAGTCTGGAGATGAGCCACCGACAGGAGTCGATCATGGACGAACGGACTGCACACGACCGGTCGGGACCGCGCCCGGCCGGCCATCATCCGACCCGCAAGACCCACTGCAAACCTTTCACGCGCACCGTGCTGCATGGCCTCGGCATGGCGATGGCTGCGGCCATCCTGTGCCCACAGCTCGCCTTGGGCGATCCGTGGATGGACGCGGGCGAGAAGCACACCTGCAGTCTTACCCCCATCGGTGGCGTCAGGTGCTGGGGTGGCAACGACTACCGGCAGATCGGCGACGGCACGACTACGGATCGGTACACACCGGTCGACGTGCCCGGACTGACCAGTGGAATGGCGATGCTTGCTTCCGGCAACAAGGCCACCTGTGCCTTGGCCACGCAGGGCGGCGTGACATGCTGGGGCGACTGGAACGGGAATGACGGCAAGAACGGTGCGCCCGCTCCCATCGCCATCACCGTCTATCCCGATGGGTCCGGCGTGAAAGCCATCTCGATAGGCGATCTCCACATCTGCACGATCACGGCAGCCGATACCGTGCAGTGCTGGGGCTACAACTAGTTTGGGCAGCTGGGCAATGGCAGCACCAGCGATTCGGCAGTCCCGGTGGATGTCTCCGGCGCGGGCAGCGGCGTCACGCTGCTCGCCAACGGTGACTAGCACACCTGCGTCGTGACGACCCAAGGCGGCGCCCTCTGCTGGGGCAGCAATGACAAAGGTCAGTTCGGCAACGGCAGTACCGCGAACGGTGCGCAGCCGGTGCCGGTCAGCGGTCTCGGACCCAGTGCCGGAATCAAGGCGCTCGCGGCAGGCGACGACTTCACTTGCGCCGTCACGGGCACCGGTGGCGCGAAATGCTGGGGGATGACAACAGCGGAAAACTCGGCAATGGCAACACCGTCGACCACAGCACGATACCGCTCGACGTCTTCGATCTGACCAGCGGCGTCAAGTCCGTCTCGACCGGAGCCAGGCATGCCTGCGCCCTCACGATCACGGGCTGGGTGAAATGCTGGGGGGCGAACGACAAGGGCCAGCTCGGCAATGGCAACCTGACCAACAGCGCGAAACCCGTCAATGTCACCGACCTGACCTCCGGCGTCATCGGAATCGCGACGGGCGACAACCACAGCTGCGCGCGCCTGTCCGGTGGCAAGCTCAAGTGCTGGGGTGACAATTCGCAAGGCCAGCTCGGCACGGGACCGGGCATCTACCTGATACCGACCGACGTAGTCGGCACCCCCTTCACCGACAAGATCTTCAAGGGCGATTTCGAGTAATGCCGATGGCGTTCGGCTCGCCGCGCGAGGCGTTACTTCGCATCGCGCAGGCGCGGCTGCGCCTCGCTGTCTATTGCCAGGCCAGGGACGTCAGCCTTGCCAGCAGGTAAGCAACCTTCCCTGGTGCGGCTTCCGCTCGGCGTCCTGCCTCGCCCTTGCACGGGCACGCACTACCCTATAACAGCGCGTAAGCGCCCGTGGCTCGACCTGCCGATGGCGTTCAACGCCGCGCGCGATGCGCTTCACCGCATCGCGCAGGCGCGGCTGCGCGCGAGGCGACGCCTCGCTGTCTGTTGCTAGGCTCGGCCTTCCTGGCCTCGCCAAACAACCCGGCCATCGGCTTCCTGCCGATGGCGTTCAACGCCGCGCGCGATGCGCTTCACCGCATCGCGCAGGCGCGGCGTTTCACCCCCTCTCCAGCAGTTTGCGGAGGTCGAGGAGGGAGGCGTTGGCGCGGGAGACGTAGTTGGCCATCACCAGCGAGTGATTGGCGAAGAAGCCGAACGGACTGCCGTTGAGGATGACCGGGCTGGAGACGGTTTTCTGCGCCTCTTCGAGTTCGCGGATCACCTGCTTCAAGCTGACCACGGCGTTCTTGTCGCGCAGCACGCCATCGAAATCGACTTCGATGGCCTGGAGCTGGGCGAGCAGCGCCCACGTATAACCGCGCGATTCGTAGAAGACGTCGTCGATCTGGGTCCACGGCGTGCGCACGATGCTCGCCCCGGGCGTCGGCGTGGATTGACGTGCGTTCGGGTCGCCGGCGAGATTGGTGTCCAGGCGCAGCTGGCCGACGCTCGCCGAGAGCCGCTGCGAGAGCGAGCCGAGCCGCGTGGAAACGAGCTGCAGATAGTCGGAGAGATTGTCGGCGCGCGCATAGAACTGCGCGTTGGTGTGGTCGTTGTCGGCGAGACGGACCAGATAGCCTTCGAGGTGGCGGATCGCCTTGCGGTACTGGCTCTCCGAGCTCGGCAACAGCCAGCGATCGTTCGGGCTGGACAGCAATGGCTCAGCCTCCTGCAGATCCACGTCCTCGGTGCTCTGCGTCTGCGAGCGGCTGAAGTCGTTGCGCAGCGCACGGGCGAGATCGCGGCACGCGGTCAGCGCACCGAATTCCCAGTTCGGCAGGTTGTCCATCAGCACGCCGGGCGGCAGGCGGTCGTTCGAGAGATAGCCGCCACGCTTGTCGAGCAGGGTGCCGACCGAGGCGATCAGCGTGGCCGTGGTGGTACTGCCGGTGACGACGTTCTGATGCAGTGCGGCCGAGCGCACTTCGGTCGTCCGGCGCACGTCGAGCGGCACGGGCTCGGCATCCCACCACCATATCAAGGCGAGGATCACCAGCACGGCGGCGCCGAGTGCGGCCGCCGCCGCATACGGCCAGATCCGGCGGCGCGGTGCGGGCGTGACGGGAACGGAGGACATCTCGCGGCTCCAGGTGGGAAAAGTACGTTGCCGCACTCTACCCCGCGCCCTTCGACACCGGAAGCTGAAATGCCGGCATGCCTGCACGGTGCTCGATCACCGAAGTCAGAATCCCGGCAGAGCCATGTCCTGGGCCGAGCCCGTATTACGCCTTCCATCTGGCTGGTCCCGATCCTGTGACCGGCGCACGGTTTCATGGTCTCCAACCGGGAACGGGACTTGCATCGAGCACGGTGCTCGCAACCACCAGGAAGCCTCGTGTCCTCTTTCCTTAGTCCCGATGATGATGGCCCCGGCCAGGTCGGCATCCTCTATGTGGAAGACAATCCTGCGCTGATCGACACGCTGGAGCGCCGGCTCGAAAACACGCGTCCGGACTGGACCCTGCATGCGACCGACAGTGAACACGAAGCCCTGGCGCTGGCCGAGTCCGATCGGGTCCACATTGCTCTCGTGCCGATCGATAGCGGAGCCATCAACGGGCGTGATCTGCTGCAGCACATCGCACGCCGACGCCCGGGCATTCCGCGCATCGCGCTGACCCAGGGCGCGAGCCCGGACGTGGCGCTCGGCGCGCTGGGCGTCGCGCACCAATTCGTGCCGCACTCGGGCAAGCCCCAGGATGTGATCACCGCTATAGATCGCGTGCTGTCGTTGCGAGAAATCCTCGCCAACGACCGTCTGCGTGCGGCACTCGCCGGTATCCAGCGTTTACCGTCCGCGCCGACGCTGTACCTGAAGCTGGCTTCCACACTGAACGATCCCTACAGCAATGCCAGCCAGGTGGCCGATCTGCTGCGGAGCGATCCCGGCATTTCCGCACAGATCCTGCGGGTGAGCAATTCGGCCCTGTTCTCGCGCGGCCAAGCCATTACCAACCTCCAAGGTGCCGTCGCCCGCCTGGGTGTCGAGATGGTGCAGCGCATCGCCCTCGCCGCGGAGACGTTCAGTAAGAACGCCGTCATGCCGGGCGTGGATGTACATCAAGTGCAGTTGCGCGGCCTGCTCGCTTCGCGACTTGCCGAGCACATCGTGACTGATCGCGAGCAGGCCGCAAACGCGGCCACCGCGTGCATCCTGGCCGACGTGGGCTTGCTGCTGCCGTGCCAAAGGCTCGCTGCGATGCGTTGCTTTGGCGAGCCGAACGACGACGACATGCCGCCCGAACACGCCCAAGCCGGCGCCTACCTACTCGGCCTCTGGGGCCTACCCACGCCAGTCGTGCAGGCCGTAGCCTATCGCCACGCGCCGGCACGCGTCGATCGCACACGACTCGGCATCGTCGGCACCGTGCACGTCGCCACGGCACTCGCGTCCGGCGAGGACGTCGATGAGGGTTTCCTCGAGGCGATCGGCCTGCACTCGCGACTCGATCAATGGAGGAAGCTGCGCGAAGGCCTAGGCGGTGCAATCGGTGGCGAGGCCGAACGTGCCCCGGCACGGATGTCAACGAAGCAATCCGGCCACAGTCTCGCCGCGCATGGCTCCTTCTGAGCCGAACGCCGCGCCGGCGCCACATCGAGCACCGGCGCGGTAAGGCCCATTCGGCAGACGGCGATGGCCTCGCCAGCGCGGGGCCAGGCGGATCAACCCGTCCGACAGGACTCAGCCGATCCCTGCGCGTCTGGCCCGTGGCTCGGTCTGGACCGTCTCGGCGAGATCGGCATCGGGCAACACGAATGCATGCAGGCCGAGGTCGTCGTTCCACTCGGCGATCTCCGGATAGCGGTGCGGCAGAACCTGCACGTCGAAGATCTCCTGCACGATGCCCTCGAAGCGCAGGAAACCGGCCGTGCGCCCGTCGCGCAGATCGACGATCCAGACGCCGCAGGCGCGCTCGTCGAGCCGCTCGCCGAGCGGCAGGCCGGCGAATACGCTCTCGCGTACCTGCGAGAGACCGACGAATGCGAATGGCCCGGCGAAGGCGAGCCCGCGCGTGAAGCCAGGCAACTCGGCGACGGGCTCGTAACGGCCCGCGGACGGATCGACCGTGCCGATCTCGCCGCGACCGGACTGCAGCACCCACAGGCGCCCATCACGCAGGCGCGGCGAATGCGGCATGCACAGGCCGCGCGCGACGATCTCGCCGCCCGGCACCTCGATGAGCACGCCGCCGGTGGTCTTGGTCTCGCGCCAGCCTTGCGCGGTGTCGGCCGTGCCGAGCGCGGTCACGTAGCGCACGCGGCCCGCCTCGAGCGCGAGACCGTTCAGATGACAGCGATCCTCGGCGGCGAGCCGCGACACGAACGGCGGCCGCCAGCGCGGCACGAAGCTGTGCTCGTCGTCGAGCTGGCACAGGCACGAGAAGCGCGTGTTGACGATCCATAACGCATCATCCGCGTCGTAGGCCATCTCATGCACGCGGATGTCGCCGGTGAGGCGCGTGGCACGCGGCAGGTAACACGCATCGTGGCGGCCAGCGGGTTCGATCTTCGCGGCGACCGCCGGCTGGTTGCGGAACTCGACGATGCCGCCGAGCGTGCCAAGCGCCAATGCGCGCCGGCCGAGCGCGATGCCCATCGGACTCGCGAAGGCGCTGAGATGCGTGTTCAGCCGGCCTTCGTCGGCGCGTACCACGACCAGCCGCCCGCTCTGGTAAGTCGAGACGGCGAGGCTCACGCCGAGCCGCGCCAGGATCTCCGGAAAGCTCGCGCTGTGCACGCTGCGGAACTCGGCCGGATCGCCGGCCACGGACGTCGCTGGCGACACTCCGCTCGTCGTGCGACGGCGCACCGGCCGGGTCGCGGGTGGGCGGCCGAACACCGCACGGGCGCGCTCGGCGGTGGCGGTCACGCCGGGCATGACGCGCTTGAGCTCCTCGGCGTTGCGCCGCCATTTCTCCGGATCGGGCGAACTCAGCGCGTGTCGCGCGAGCGGCAGCGGCGCGGTCAGCTCGCGATCCCAGTCGAGTTCAAGGAAACCGCACAGTCGCTCGATCTCGGCCTGTGGCTCGGCGACCAGACGATCGTAGCTCGCCACGCACCAGCGCTCCGGCGCGAGCGTGTCGAGATCGTCGAGCAGCGTATCGATGGTCGCCTGCCATTGGCGCGCGACGATCTCCTCGAGCGGCCGGCCGGCCAGCTCGCGCCAGCCCGGCGTGAGCAGCAGCGACCACAGCGGACCGGACCAATCCGGCAGTTGCGGATAGGTCACGAAGCGGCCCGAGCGCCAGGCATCGAGCATGCTCGACAGGGTCTCGCGCGGGTCGCGGTACAGGTAGACGAAACGCGCCCCCGGGAACGCGGCGGCGAGGAACTGCACGCGTAGCGCGTTCTTCGGCGTCTTCTCGAGCAGCCGCACCGGACCGAGCGGCGCGCCGGCACCGTCGCGATCGCGCAGGGCGTCGAGGAAGGCGCGTGTGAGAGCGGCCACAGTCTCCGATGTCGCATCAGCGGCCGTGAGTCGGTTCGAATCGAAGCCCCGCGCGGCGGGCGCGAGGCCTGGAACCGCCTCGATCAGGCGGTGCGACTCACCGCCGATGGTGTAGAGACGCGGTGCCTGGGCGAGCGTCTCGAACAGCAGCGAGGAGCCCGAGCGCGGCGGACAGACGACGAACACCGGGCGGTCGAGATGGCGCTCGGTGGCCACGGGTCGTGCGGGGACGCTCGCACGCGCCGGCACTACGGCGGCGGATTTCGCAGCCGATGCGGCGGTAGCGGAATCGGCGGCGCCGGGCACAACCGTGGCGGTTGCCGGCGCGGCGACGTCGGGAGCGCCATCAGCGGCAGATGCCGCATTTGCATTCGCCGGCGCCGGCCGGCCGGTACCGCACGCCGCCGGACGCGGCAACGCATGGCCCGCGATGGCGATCGCGAATACGGTGTGATCGAACCACTCGATCGCATCCACGCCTTCGAGCGTCGCCGCACCGCGCAGCGGCGCGAGCCGCTCGCGCATCGCGAGGGCCAGGTGCGCGAACTCGGCATGGCCGGCGGGTGCATCGCCGAATCGCGCCCACAGCGCACGCCAGTCGGCCAGCGGTCCGGCGAATTCCTCGCGCAGGCGCGCCGCGAGCGGGGCCTGGCTCTCGGCCTCGAGCGCCGAGAGCACGAACGCCACCCGCGCGCGCAGCTCCCACGGCGACATTACCCGTGGGTGGTTGACGCTCTCGAACTGCAGCGGCGTCGCCGCGCCGTCGCGCCACGGCACGCGCTCCGGCGTCCAGTCCGATGGCGGCGCGAGCGGATCGCGGCCACGCGCTACCAGGGCGAAGAACGCCGCGCTGCCGACCGTGTCGGCGACGAGGTGTATACGCCGCGTCGGCTCGGGATTCACCGCGCTGTGGCGACGCATCGTGTCGAAGATCCAGCATTCGCCGGCTGCCATGTGCACCGCGTGCTCGCCACAGGTGAAGCGCACCGCAGGCGTGGTCTCGACCGGCACGTGCACGCGGATGTGGTCCTGCCAGTAGTAGTGCACGTCGCAGTGCGCCGACGCTTCGGCGTTGCCGTCCAGACGCATCAACCGGGTACGGCCCCAGACCGTGCCCAGACGCGCCAACACCTGGCGGAAATACGGCATGCGCTCAAGATGCGGCGTCGGCCGCATCGGCCCATTGGCCGCGTCATCCGCCGGATTGCCGTGGAGCGCGATCAGCGGCAACGCGGCATTGCCTGCGAAGCCCTGTGGATGCGGGCGCCAAGCCGGTTCGGGAATCGCCGCGACCTCGGCGGCGAGGCGCTCTGCATCGAACTGCAGCGGCAGCTGCACGAAATGCCGGTCGAGTTTCATGGCTGGGCGCCCCCCATGGCGCGAGATCGCGGCATTTGACGCGATCGCGCGCATCGCCCGCAACCGGCGGCAGCATGTAACGCCCGCGCAATGATCGCGTCGGAGCACCCGCGAAGTACGGAACCCCAAGTCGGCCGCTCGCCTCGCCGGTCTGGCGGCAAGCCCACCGATGGCAGGTCGATGGACCGCCATTTCGGCATCCCGCCAGCCAGTACCGTCCCCGAGACGAAAGTCGATCGTTCCCGCGGCACCGACGGCGAGCCCTGCAGTTGGCAGAACGTGACCGAGTTCGCATAATCGACCCGGGGTGTGTCAGCGCGGCGTTCTGCCGCATTCTGAAATCGGGGGAAATCGGATGACTTCGCATGCACCGTCTGCGTCTGCGGACTTCGTCACCTTGCGTCAACGTCGCAGCGAGCGCGGCAGCCGCAAGCCGGCGCAGGATGCCCTGCTCTGGTCGGTCACGCTGCTCGGTGCGGGCGCCGCCTTCGCGCCGGCCACACAGGCCGCCACCTTCACGGTGAGCAATCTCAACGACAGCGGCGCGGGCAGCCTGCGCCAGGCCATCACCGATGCGAACGGCACGTCCGGGGCTGACGTCATCACTTTCCAGGCCGGCCTCTCCGGCACGATCACGCTCACCTCGGGCCAGCTGTCGATCGACGATTCGGTCGACATCCAGGGCCCGGGTGCCGCCACGCTCACGGTCAGTGGCAACAACGCCTCGCGGGTGTTCTACCTGTATGCCGCGGAGAACACGATCGACGTTTCGATCTCCGGCCTGACCGTGACCGGCGGCAACGCCAACATCGGCGCCGGCATCATCGACTACGACGAGAACCTGACCCTCGACCATGTCGTCGTGACCGGCAACACCACGAGCGGTGATGGCGGTGGGCTCTGGGCGGACGGGTTCAACATGCATCTGGCGATCCGCCACTCGACGATCAGCGGCAACACCGCCGGCGACGATGGCGGCGGCATCTACGTCGAGGACACCGGCGGCCCGCTGCTGATCCAGGACAGCACGATCACCGGCAACCACGCCGCCGGTAGCGGGGGCGGCATCTATTTCTACGATCCGGACGACGTCGTGAGCATCGAGCGCACGACGATCTCCGGCAATACGGCCGACGGCGTGGGCGGCGGCATCTACCTCTACGATACCGACGGCTCCGCACCGCCGATGGGTAATCCGACGGCCAGCGGCAAGGCTGCGCTGGTCGGCGGCGGCGTGAGCATCGATTCCTCCACGATCTCCGGAAACACCGCGAGCGCCGGCGGCGGCCTGTTCTTCTATGGACCCGACCATGCCGTGGAGATCATCAGCTCCACCGTCTCCGGCAACCAGGCCACAGCCGGCGGTGGCGGCGGCGCGTTCTTCTACTTCCCGTATGCGGGTGTTGCCGTCCGTCACTCGACGATCAGCGGCAACAGCGCGAGCGGCACGGGCGGCGGCATCTACGTCGACGTCACCCGGCCGGTCATCGACCACACGATCGTGGCCGATAATGCAGCCGGCGCTGACGCCGATCTCGCCAACGGCGGCGACGGCGGCTTCGAGGTCGATTACTCGCTGATCGAGTCGTCCGGCGGCGCCAGCATCGACGACCTCGGCGGCAACGTATTCGGCCAGGATCCGCAGCTCGGATCGCTCGCGGACAACGGCGGCCCGACCCAGACCCAGCTGCCGGCCGGCACCAGTCCGGCCGTGAACACGGGCGATCCGGCCTATGCCGGCAGCGCCTCTGCCGATCAGCGCAGCAACACGCGCATCGTCAACGGCCGCATCGACATCGGTGCGGCCGAGCTCGCGCCGGGCACGATCGCCCTGACGGCATCCGGCGCGAGCGTGGCCGAGAACGCCGGCTCGCTGGTCTTCACCGCACAGCGCACCGGCGGCAGCGACGGTGCGATCTCCACCGATTACGCCAGCGCCGACGGCACGGCCCTGGCCGGCCAGGATTACATCGCGACATCCGGCACCTTGAGCTGGGCGAGCGGCGACACCGCGCCCAAGACCTTCAGCGTGCCGATTGTCGACGACGTGGCGGTCGAGCCCAATGAAACCTTCGTCGTGGCACTGAGCAAACCGACCAACGGCGCCATCCTCGGCACGCCGGCGAGTGCGACCGCCACCATCGTCAGCGACGACGCGGCCAGCAGCGTGCAGTTCCAGGTCGGCGCGGTGTCGGTCAACGAGAGCGCCGGCACGGTCACGCTGACCGTCACGCGCAGCGGTGCGCCCGCCCCGACCGGCCCCAACGCGCCGAATGCCGTGGGCATGCTCTCCGTCGATTACGCCACGGCCGCCGGCTCGGCCCAGTCCGGCAGCGATTTCACACCGGTCAGCGGTACCCTGACCTGGGTGCCCGGCGATTACGGCTCGCGCACCATCACCGTACCGATCGTCAACGACGCGACACCCGAACCGGCGGAGACCTTCACCGTGCAGCTCAGCAACCCGCAGGGCCTCACGCTCGGCGCGCAGGCGAGTGCCACGGTCACCATCAGCCCGCAAGCCGCCACTGCCGTGACACCGGTGCCGGGTCTAGAAGGAACCGGCCGCACACTGCTCGGCGGTGCGCTCGCCGCACTCGCGGCTCTCGGTCTGCGCCGGCGCCGCAGCGGCCTGCCCGGGTTGCTGCTCGCCGCGTCCCTGCCGCTGCTCGGCCTGAGCGGACCGGCCGATGCGGCCGGCAAGCACCCGGCTCCGGCCAAGCGGAGCTTCACGGCCACGACCGTGACCAGCATCGAGCGCAGCGCCAGCCGCGCGCGCATCGTGCTCGGCGACGCGAGCGTGATCGATGCGCCCGAGAGCAGCCTCGAGATCCGCGACCACCGCCGTGGCCACAAGGCCGCGAAGGCGGGCGTCGCGGCCCTCGCCGGCGGCCAGATCGTGATCGTCAAGCGCAAGACCGAGGGCAAGAACGAGAAGATCGTCCTGAAGATCTTCGATACGGCTGCCGACGCGCAGAAGGCGCTGGCACGACGCCACTAGGCCACGCAGTAGGCCACAGCGCAAGGCGGCCCGTCCTGTGCCGGGCGGGCCACCTTGTGCATGGCATCAGGGCGGCACGGTGCCGCCCTCAGTGCCGGCTCGCACTGCCATCGGCTTTGCGCCGCCGGCGCCCGTCCGGATCCACGACACACACCCCGTTCTCGCCGCAGACCGCATCGACCGCGCTGCACGGGTTCACCGTACAACTCGGACCACCGATCACGCGGCGCGAGACCGAAGCGCCCGCCGTGCATGGACCGCACGCCAGATGCGGGCAGTCGGCATCGGTCCGGCAGGGAATGACCTCCTCCGGTGCGGATGCGCCAACCGCCGCAGCGCGCGTGTCGGTGACGTCCGCTGCCTCGACGCTGACGGCCCATGCGGCACACAGCCAGGCCGCCGCGATACCTGCCCGCCATGCGACCGGCCGATGTCCGGACGCTGCCCCGCGCCGCCTCGCCGGCGTCCGCGACCGATGTGCTCCCGTCATGATCCGTGCCCTCGCTTGCATCCAGAGGCGCCGCGTGGATGGCGCGATCGCCGGCATCCGCTCCGCACGGTCCGCGGGCTAGCCAAACCGTGAGCGGGCACCATCCGAACGCGCGCGGCCACTGCCGGCCGCCCGGACCCGCAATGGCTCAGGGTGAGCCGCCCTGCATGTCCTTGCGCAGCTTGGCCTCGACACTGGCCAGCGCGGTCATGTTGATCACGCGACGCACCGTGGCCGATGGCGTGAGCACGTGGGCGGGCTTGGCTATGCCCATCAGGATCGGGCCGATCACCACGCCCTGCGTGAATACACGGGTCATGTTGAAGGCGATGTTCGCCGCGTCGATGTTCGGGAACACGAACATGTTCGCGCGGCCCTTGAGCAGCGAGTTCGGGAACAGCTTCTCGCGCACGTCTTCGTTGAGCGCGGTATCGGCCTGCATCTCGCCCTCGACCTCGAGGCGTGGCGCACGCCGGCGCAGGATCTCCAGCACCTTGCGCATCTTCAGTGCGCTCGGCGACTCGGAGCTGCCGAAGTTCGAATGCGAGAGCAGCGCGATCTTCGGGCTCACGCCAAACAGCTTCAGGCGCAGCGCACCCTGCAGCGTGGCCTCGGCGATCTCCTCGGCACTCGGGTCGATCTGCACGTGGCTGTCGAGGAAGAAGTACACGCCCTCGTTGGTGAACACCGCCGACATCGACGACGGCGTGGTCACGCCCGGCTCGAGGCCGATCACGTCCTTGATGTATTGCAGCTTCTTCGCATAGCGGCCGACCACGCCGCAGATCAGCGCGTCCGCATCGCCACGCTCGACCATCAGCGCCGCAATGACCGTCGCGCGCGAACGCACCACCGACTTGGCCAGGGCCGGCGTCACGCCACGCCGTTCCATGATCCGGTGGTAGTGCTGCCAGTAGTCGTTAAAGCGCGGATCATCGTGGATGTCGACCAGCTCGTAATCGATGCCGGCCTGCAGGCGCAGGCCGATGCGCTCGATGCGCCGCGCGATGACCTCGGGACGACCGATCAGGATCGGCCGCGCGAGGCCTTCGTCGACGATCGTCTGCACCGCGCGCAGGACGGTCTCCTCCTCGCCCTCGGCATACACCACGCGCTGCGGCGCGGCCTTGGCGCGATCGAACACCGGCTTCATCAGGAGGCCGGTGCGGAACACGAAGCTGTTGAGTCGTTCGCGATAGACGGCGACATCAGCGAGCGGCCGTGTGGCGACGCCGGACTCCATCGCCGCCTGGGCGACCGCGGGCGCAAGCTCGACGAGAAGGCGCGGATCGAACGGCTGCGGAATCAGGTATTCGGGACCGAAGCACAGCGGCTTGCCGCCATAGGCACGCGCCGCGACATCGCTGACCTCGCGCTGCGCGAGATTGGCGATGGCATGCACGCAGGCGACCTTCATCGCCTCGTTGATCGTCGTCGCGCCGACATCGAGCGCGCCGCGGAAGATGTATGGGAAGCAGAGCGCGTTGTTGACCTGGTTCGGATAGTCCGAGCGGCCGGTGGCGATGATCGCGTCCGGACGCACCTCGCGGGCGAGTTCGGGCAGGATTTCCGGCGTCGGATTGGCGAGCGCGAGGATGATCGGGCGCTCGGCCATCGTGGCGACCATCTCGGGCTTGAGCACGCCGCCTGCCGAGAGACCGAGGAAGATGTCGGCGCCGACGACGATCTCGGCAAGCGTGCGCGCCGCGGTCGGCCGCGCGTAGCGCGCCTTGGCCTCGTCCATGTCCTCGACGCGGCCCGCAAAGACCACGCCGAGGCGATCGACGACGGCGACGTTCTCCGGCCGCACGCCGAGCTGCACGAGCATGTCGAGGCAGGCGATGCCGGCCGCGCCGGCGCCACAGGCCGCGACGCGCACGTCGGCGATGTTCTTGCCGACCACGCGCAGCGCGTTGATGACCGCGGCACCCACGATGATCGAGGTGCCGTGCTGGTCATCGTGGAAAACCGGAATTTTCAGCCTTTCACGCAGTTTACGCTCGACGATGAAGCACTCGGGCGCCTTGATGTCCTCGAGGTTGATACCGCCGAAGGTCGGCTCGAGGCTGGCGATGATGTCGACGAGCCGGTCCGGATCGCGCTCGTCGATCTCGATGTCGAACACGTCGATGCCGGCGAATTTCTGGAACAGTACGCCCTTGCCTTCCATCACCGGCTTGGCGGCGAGTGGACCGATCGGTCCCAGGCCGAGCACCGCCGTACCGTTGGTGATGACCGCGACGAGATTGCCGCGTGCGGTCAGGGTCGAGACTTCGTTCGGATCGTCGACGATCGCGTCGCAGGCGGCCGCCACGCCGGGCGAATACGCGAGCGACAGATCGCGCTGGGTGACGAGCGACTTGGTGGGTACGACCTTGATCTTCCCGGCCGGCGCAAGACGGTGGTATTCGAGCGCGGCGCGCTTGAGGGCTTCGCTGTTGGACATGGACGGGACGGGTGCTGCGCCGCGCGAAATGTCAGGCGGCGCAAGGGCCAGAAAGGTGCCTGGACTATAGCACAGGCCCGGCGAAGCCCCGGCCGGCGAGGAGACGATGCTGGCGGACCTGGTGCGCGATACCGGATTGCCCGGCCCCGTAGGTCGCCGGCGGTCCCATCCTGGCCCCGCCGGCGGCGCCCCGTGCTGCGCGTCCGCACAACCCCCTGGTCGTTCTTCTGGGTACAGCGTAACGCTCCGCAGCCGCGCCGGGGCGGGTGTAATGTGAACAAGTGCAACGATCGTCCGGCAGGCCGTTCAGGAACAGCCTGCTGGCGCGGTCCACGGAGAGGCCGTATGCAAATCCATCGCGCCCGCGGTGGATTTGCGGAGAACGTGTGCCGGCTCGGCTCGCATCGCTCGATCGGGGGTACGGACACAAGCCCATTTCCCGGCGACCCGTCAGAGGCCGAGCACCAGGTCCTCGGCCTCGACCCGCGCCATGCGGATGCGGTTGGCGAACAGCGAGAAGGCGAGCATGCCGGCCAGTCCGCCGGTGCGCTGCATCCATGGCGGCAGGTACAGCGGTGCGGCGATGTAGCCGGATTCGAAGTACGGCTCGAGGCTGATCGCGTCGTGCAGCGTCATCTTGCCGGCGAACAGGTTGCGGCACAGCGCGAGGCGCCGGTGGCGCAGCGCCCAGCGGAAGAAGGTATGCACGGTCAGCAGACCGTGCAGATAGACGTTGTCCTTGGTGAATGCCGCACCGCCGCCGGGCGGCACGCCGCGGAACACGCGCTGCGTGGAGCCGAAGCTCTCCTCGGGATCCTGGCCGGCATCGAGAAAGAAGCGGAACACCTCGATGAAATCGGCGCCGTCGAGTGCCTTGTCGATGGCCAGGATGCGCAGCGAGATGCGCTTCATCCGTGCGATGTCGATGGCACCGGAAATCAGCTCGGCGAGCACGGCCAGACCCTCCTGGGTCGCGGTCACGCGCGGCGAGGAGCGCGCCAGCGACTTCAGGTGCGGCTGCTCGCGGCCATTGAGGCCGGTCAGCGAATGCACGAAGGCCTCGTGTTCGAGCAGCTGGCGGTGGTCGTACTCGGAGAAGCAGGTCGCCGTGCGCAGGCGGATGCGCTGCGGGCCGGCCGCAGCCTTGGCGATGAGGTCAGGATCGAGTTCAACGCGGATGCGGTGACCGTGGAAGAAGGCATCCAGCTCGCGCTGCAGGTCGCGTTGCAGCTCCTCGGCCGGAATGCCGTTGCCGGGCGTCTCGAGTGGCAGCTCGGCATCCAGCTCGGCAGCCAGGGAGTCGAAGTGATGCGCGGCATCGAGATTGGTCAGTTCGGCGCCGGGCAGCCTGTCGCCGGGCCGGCCGTACAGGCGGATCGAGTGACGGCAGACATCCATGGTGCCGGCCGCCTCGAGCAGTTCCATGCCGATCCGCCATGACTCCGCGCTGCGCCGCAGGTAATCGCCGACCGGATGGGCGGGATCGGCGGCGGCGGCGATCGCGACGAGTTCGGCACGCTCGCGGCCGTAGTCGGGGCGGATGTACTCGACTTCCGGCAAGCGCTGCGTACCGCGCTGCCAATCGGCGAGGAAACGCTGTTGCACGCTGGCCGGCCAGCTCAACGCCTGCAACAGGCGCACGCCGCGCGTGGCCGCGACGAGACGCCGGTCGAGTTCACTCGCCCGCTCGAGGATGGCGGCATCGCCGACGGCGCGAGGGTTGGCGGCCATGCGTCGACTATACGCGAGCGGCCCCCGTCAGCGCCGGCCGTATTTCTCGCGCAGCCGCTGGCCGAGCGCTTTGCCGAGCACGCGCGACTGGGCCTTGCGCTTGAGCTGCGTTTCGAGCGTATCGGCCTGCACCTCGGCCTCGCCGCGCAGCTTGACGTAGCTCGCATAACGCGCGGGATCGAGCGTGCCCGCCTCGAGCGCGGCGCGCACCGCGCAACCGGGCTCGCTGGCATGCGCACAATCGCCGAAGCGGCATTGCGCGGCGAGCGCCTCGATGTCAGCGAACTGGCTGCCGTCGAGTTCCTCCTCGCCGGTGAGCTTCAGTTCGCGCATGCCCGGCGTATCGATCAGGCAACCGCCCTGTGGCAGGCGGATCAGCGCACGATGCGTGGTCGTGTGACGACCGCGGCTGTCGTGCTCGCGGACTTCGCCGATCGCCATGCGCTGCTCGCCGAGCAGGGTGTTGGTCAGGGTCGACTTGCCGACGCCGGACGAGCCGACCAGCACGGCGCTGTGACCCGGCCCGAGGCAGGGATGCAGGACCGCGACGCTGGCCGGATCCTTGGCATTGACCGGATGCACCGGGGTTTCCACGGGAACGACGGCATGGATCGCCGCGATGGCGGCCTCCAGGTCGACGGCACGATCGGCCTTGGTCAGTACGACGACGCCCTGCGCGCCGGAACCCGCGATCAGCAGCAGATAGCGCTCGATGCGACGCGGGTTGAAATCGCCATCGAGCCCCATCAGCACCAGCACGTGGTCGATGTTCGTCGCAATCACCTGGCGCCGGTAGCGCTCGCCGGCCGCGCCGCGCAGCAGGACGCTGTGCCGCGGCAGCAGGCGCTCGATGACCGGCGCGCGGCCGGGCTTGAGCAGCACGAAGTCGCCGACTGCCGGGCGATCGACCGGATCGACCGTCCGGCGCAGGAAGCGTGGCGCCGGCTGCGCGGCGGTCTC
>Ga0116193_1001226_pt1 | contig 21958 bp, 18 predicted proteins | sample AD_UKC115_MetaG_FD_89892 | JGI IMG/M metagenome (GOLD analysis project Ga0116193, IMG submission 89892) | Active sludge microbial communities of municipal wastewater-treating anaerobic digesters from Hong Kong - AD_UKC115_MetaG | ecosystem: Engineered > Bioreactor > Anaerobic > Digestate... | reverse complement strand
AGGAGTAAAACTATATTTTTTGTTCGCTGCATTTTCCTTCAAAGCATTTACGTTTACATCCACAACCATAAAACCATAACCCAACAAACCATAAACGTTTATTTTAGAAAGACGATGATAAAAATTAATGTTACCTAAACTAACGAGAAGATCAAGATCACCATGAATAGTTTTATTCTCAAAATTAGGTATGTAGGAACTACTTTCTCCAGTATAGGGCTTCCATGGATCAACTGGGCTATATGTTCGACTAGATCTCTGTACGCCTATACCTGTTGTTCTAGAAATTCCAGCCTCGAACCTAAGTGAAAGAGTATGGCCTAAAGCTTTTCTAGCAGATACACTGACACCTAAACCCTGATTAGCACGAAGAGAAGAAATAATGTGAGAGTATGACCCAGCAACACCTATTTCCCACATATTTTTAGGTCTTGCAGGATAGGGATAAGCATTGTTAATAAATTGAGCATACTGAGGTTTTTTGTTTTTAGGTACGTACGATTGATCCATAGCATCGTACCCTTTTGTAGTTTGTGCATTAGCTCCTAGAGAGGCTATCGTTAATAGTAACGCTAAGAGATAATTAACTTTTTTGCGTGTCATAATTGAATTAAATAAATTAAAATGTTTAGAATTTAAAAGATCAGATCTTTTTACTAATTATGCCACAAAAATATATATTGAAACGGAATAATCAAATTTTAAAATATTAACATTGTAAAATGTATATCGATTGTTTTTTTAGAAATTAAACACGTTGTTTTTCGTATTTCAGATCACATTACCTTGTTACAGACCTCATCAATACGTTGAATTTATGGAACTGGCCAGAAAAATATTGAAAGAAGATTTAAAGATTTTTGGAGAAACGTTTAAGCAAGCTGTTAAAAGTCATGTGCCTTTATTAGACAGTATTATGCACTACATTGTACGCAGTAAGGGCAAGCAACTGAGGCCTATGTTTGTACTTCTATGTGCTCGTTTAGTAGGTATGGCTAATACTACAACTTACAGAGCGGCATCATTAGTTGAGCTACTGCATACCGCTACCTTGGTACATGATGACGTAGTAGATGATGCTATGCAACGTAGAAATTTTTTTTCTATTAATGCTTTATGGAAAAATAAAATAGCTGTACTAGTGGGCGATTACCTTTTATCAAAAGGATTGTTATTATCATTAGATAACAACGATTTCCGCATATTACAGCTACTATCCGATGCCGTACGAAAAATGAGTGAAGGAGAATTGCTGCAAATTGAAAAAACTCGAAAATTAAATGTAAAAGAAGATGTTTACTTTAATATCATTCGCAATAAAACAGCCTCTTTACTAGCCTCAGCTTGTGCTGCAGGAGCTTATTCCGCAACACAAAATGAAGAAACTGCGAATCAAATGAAACAATTTGGAGAAAAGGTAGGTATTGCTTTTCAAATTAAAGACGATTTGTTCGATTATGGGAATATAAATATTGGGAAACCTACCGGTAATGATATAAAAGAAAAAAAACTCACTTTGCCGCTTATTTACACGCTTAATCATATTGATGTATCTAAAAGAAGAAATATCATGTACATTGTCAAAAATAAACATAAAGACAAACAACAGGTGCGTTGGATAATTGATGAAATAATTAAGGCAGGTGGTATGGATTACGCACAGCAAAAAATGTATCAATATAGAGATGAGGCATTAGCTATCCTTGCCCATTTTCCTGCATCCGATGTGCGAGATGCATTGGAGGAATTGGTTCGATTTACAACAGATAGGAAATACTAATATATAAGTAATGCGAATCAAAGGTTCAAATGCAAGTGGGCAGTGGGGACACTCGCCACCCATGCTGAACGCTTGATTCGCATAAGTAGACATAAATTATAAATCCTCTTTTCAATTAACACAAAATAGTACCTTCTATTTTATACAATCATACTCAATTCTAACAATCGCAAATGGAAAAAAGATGGACATTACTACCTACTGATGAGACACAGACAAACAGTTTACAACAGAGCTTGCGTATACACCCTTCCCTGTGTAGTATATTAACACAACGAAATATAAACACATTTGACAAAGCAAGAAATTATTTTAGACCTGAGCTGAAACAGTTGCACGCTCCTTGGTTAATGCATAATATGGATTTGGCAGTAGAACGCATACAAAAAGCTTTTCAAACAAACGAAAAAATTTTAGTATATGGAGATTATGATGTGGATGGCACTACAGCGGTAGCTTGTGTATATCAATTTTTACGAAAAATCTATCCCAATGTTGATTTTTATATTCCACATCGATATAGAGAAGGATATGGCCTCTCTAAACAAGGTATAGAATATGCACATGCGCACCATTATGGTCTTGTTATTTTACTAGACTGCGGAATCAAGTCTCACAAACTTATAGCATACGCAAAAACGTTAAATATAGATTGTATTATAGGTGATCATCATTTACCAGATGATGTATTACCACCGGCTGTGGCTATTTTAAATCCAAAACAAAAAAATTGTCCTTATCCATATAAGGAATTATGTGGTTGTGGTATAGGTTTTAAATTAATAACGGCATTAGCGGAACAATTACAATTACCAGAGCAAGAGTACATGCAATACATTGATTTGGTTGCCACAGCTATTGCTGCTGATATTGTTCCTATAACAGAGGAAAATAGAATACTAGCTTTTTATGGATTAAAAAAAATAAATGAAAACCCTTGTCCAGGCATTAAAGCCATTATACAGTGTAGTGGATTGAGTAATGTATTAAACATTACAAATGTGGTGTTTGTAATAGCGCCTCGTGTAAATGCAGCAGGGCGCATGGATGATGCCCGAAAAGCGGTAGAATTATTTATTGAACAAAATGAAACACAAGCTTTGCAATATGCAACCATGCTGCAGAATGATAATACTGATCGTAAAGAAACAGATGCTGCTATTACGGAAGAAGCACTGGCCATGATAGACGAAGATGAGCATTGGAAACAACGTAATTGCACCATTCTTTTTCAGCCCCATTGGCATAAAGGAGTAGTAGGTATTGTAGCTTCGAGAATTATAGAAAAACATTACCGGCCTACTATAGTGCTTACAGAATCCAATGGGTTAATAACAGGATCTGCTCGCAGTATTGCAGGATTAAATATATATGAAACCATTGATAGTTGTAAGGATTTATTATTAAACTATGGAGGCCATTTTTATGCGGCGGGGTTAACATTACATCAAAACCAATTACACACATTTATAGAGCAATTTGATGCTGCAGTTACAAAGCGCATTACTCCTGAAATGTTAATTCCAGCATTAATGATCGATAATGAAATACATTTTGATGCTATAACCCCTGCATTTTATACTATTATTAAACAAATGGAACCCTTTGGTCCTAGCAATATGCGTCCTGTTTTTTTAGCAAGGAATGTGCATAACACAACCCATTCAAAAATTGTAAAGGAAAAACACATTCGCTTTGTACTACAACAAGGCAATAAAAGATTAGCTGGAATTGGATTTAATTTGGCACACAAATTTCCATTGTTGAATAGCGGAAAACCTATCGATATAGCGTTTAGCATTGATGAAAATGAATGGAATGGAGCCACTACCCTACAATTAAAAATGATAGATTTTAGGCTAGGGGAGTAATAACGTACATTCGATTTTCTCTAACGTACGTTTTAAATTTTAAAACCGTTGAGGACGCAGCACTAACTCCTAACGATCAATTCATATAACTCTCCACCGGTTCACAAGTACAAATTAAATTTCTATCGCCGTGGGTATTGTTTACCCGGCCTACACTTGGCCAAAATTTATTTTGGGTAATATAATATAATGGAAATGCTGCTTGTTGACGAGTGTATGTATGGTTCCACTCCTCTGCACAAACTACATTTTGTGTATGTGGTGCATTTTTTAAAGGATTATCTGTTTTATCTAGTTTCCCTTCTTCAATCGCTTTTATTTCTTCATAAATAGAAATCATAGCATCACAAAAACGATCCAGTTCAGCTTTATCTTCACTTTCAGTGGGTTCAATCATAATCGTTCCCGGAACAGGAAAACTCATGGTAGGCGCATGAAAACCATAATCTATTAATCGTTTAGCAACATCTTCTACTTCAATACCAGCGCTTTGTTTAAATGGGCGTAAGTCCACAATAAATTCATGCGCACAAGTATTATTTTTACCCATATACAATATTTTGTAATGCCTCTCTAATCTTGCTTTCATGTAATTCGCATTGAGTATCGCATACTCTGTGGCCATTTTTACGCCATCATATCCTAACATCTTTATATATCCATAACTGATTAATAAAATGCTTGCACTACCATATGGAGAAGCACTTACTGCATCTGCTTTTTTTACTTTTTTATTAATCATAATATGCCCTGGCAAATAAGGCGCTAATAAATCGTTTACACAAATAGGTCCCATACCTGGCCCACCACCACCGTGTGGAATAGCAAATGTTTTATGCAAATTCAAATGACAAACATCTGCACCAATTGCTCCTGGGCTCGTTAGTCCTACTTGTGCATTCATATTGGCACCATCCATATAAACCAATCCTCCATTGTCATGGATAATTGCACAAATTTCTTTAATGGTTTCTTCAAATACACCATGGGTTGATGGGTATGTAACCATTAACGCACCCAACGTATCTTTATATTGCTCTGCTTTGGTTTTTAAATCGGTTATATCAATATTCCCCGCATCATCACACTTTACAACCACTACTTTAAAACCAGCCATTACCGCACTAGCAGGGTTAGTGCCATGTGCACTTATGGGAATCAATACTATATTACGATGGGGTTGATCATGATCGATATGATATGATCGTATAGCCAATAAACCAGCATATTCACCTTGTGCGCCACTATTGGGCTGTAAGCTACATGCATTAAACCCTGTGATTGCACATAAATATTGTTTTAGCTCATCTATAATTTGTTGATATCCTTGGGCCTGATTGATTGGGACAAAAGGATGAAGCTGACTAAATGCAGGCCAGCTTATGGGAATCATTTCTGTAGCCGCATTTAACTTCATGGTACAGCTACCCAAACTAATCATACTAGTATTAAGCGATAAATCTTTATTCTCCAGCTGTTTAATATAACGCATCATTTGCGTTTCACTGTGGTATGTATTAAATACAGGATGCATTAAAAATGTTGAATTACGAACTAGAAATGAAGGAATAGATGTTTGTTTTTCTTCACTATTAAAGCTTATAGCTACAACATGTTGGTGTTTAATTTCAGCAAAAACACACACAATGTCTAAAACATCTTTTTGTGTAGTTGTTTCATCTAAGCTAATTCCAACATAATGCTCATCAAAATAATGAAAATTGATTTGATGTTTTTCCGCAATAACTCTGACGATTGCTTTATCTGCCCTTATTTTAAGAGTATCAAAATAAAATGTATTTATATTTTCAAATCCTAATACACCTAATTCGTATGCTAATGTTTGTGTCAAGAATGCAATTCGTTGAGCTATTTTTTTCAATCCATCAGGGCCATGATATAGAGCGTACATGGCGGCCATATTGGCCAATAATGCTTGAGCTGTACAAATATTAGAGGTTGCCTTCTCTCTTTTAATATGTTGCTCCCTTGTTTGCAATGCCATGCGTAATGCATGATTTCCTTGTGCATCAATACTTACCCCAATTAGTCTCCCAGGCATATCTCGCTTAAAGGCTTCTTTCGTAGCTAAAAAAGCAGCATGCGGTCCGCCATACCCTAAAGGCACACCTAAACGCTGTGCACTACCAATAGCTATATCAGTGCCCAATGCACCCGGTGGTGTTAAAAGCGTTAGAGCCAGTAAATCAGTAGCCATTACTACATGTATATTTAAAGCGTGTGCTTTTGCAATAAAATCTTGATAGTTTTCTATAGATCCATTGCTATTGGGGTATTGCACAATTGCTCCAAAAAAACGATTATCCAAATCAACTTTCTGAAAATCGCCAAAAACCAATTCTATATTGATAGGTGCAGCACGGGTTATCAAAATATCTTTTGTTTGAGAAAAGATTGCATCGTCTACAAAAAATATATTTTTGTTCTCTGCATGTGCATGGTGAAATAACATCGTCATTGCTTCTGCAGCAGCAGTTCCTTCATCTAATAACGACGCATTCGCTATCTCTAACCCAGTCAAGTCGGTAATCATTGTTTGAAAATTCAATAAACTTTCCAGCCTTCCCTGCGAAATTTCCGCTTGGTATGGTGTGTACTGAGTATACCAGCCTGGGTTTTCAAAAATATTTCTCAGAATAACGCTCGGTGTAATAGTATTATAATATCCTTGCCCAATATATGTTTTATATATTTTATTTTTTGCAGCTATTTTTTGTAATAGGCGCAGATATTCAAATTCACCAATAGCAGCAGGTAGTTCTATATTATTCTGTAGGCGAATGGATTCTGGAATTGTTTTATGTACTAACTCTTTTACAGTATTCATACCAATAACCTTTAACATTGCTTCTGTATCTACTTCGTTTGGACCAATATGCCTTTGTTGAAATTCAGTTGATTGTTGTTGAAAGAAATTCATATACGTTTATTATTATTTGCTTATAATGGAATGTACTTATTTTTAAGCGTGCAAATTTACGTTGATGAATTGGTATAATGATAAACTCCCTATATAACATTTAAATTTTCATCCTATGGACAAGCAATGGAGGTCAATTCTATTTATAGATATTGAAACCGTTCCGCAGGAGCCTGATTGGGAAACTCTTTCGGATACCTGGAAAGAATTATGGATTCAAAAAATATCAAAAACAAACTTAGCAGATTTAACACCAGAAGATAGTTATACGCAACGGGCAAGCATATTAGCTGAATTTGGAAAAATTATTTGTATCTCTACAGGATATTTACATACTACAGCAACCAATGAGTTGACATTTCACATAAAAAGCTTTTTTGGCGATGATGAGTCCGTTTTATTAAAAGAATTTATTGCCAATACAGAACGTTTTTATACACAGCGTAAAAACATTATTTGGGCAGGGCATAATATTAGAGAATTTGATTTACCCTTTATATGTAGGCGCTTATTAACAAATGGTTTACGTCTACCTACATATATGCCGCTACCTGGTAGCAAGCCATGGGAGTTTGTTGCGATAGACACACTACAATATTGGAAATTTGGAGATTATAAACACTACACCTCATTAAATTTATTAGCACATGTTTTACAAATACCCACCTCAAAAAAAGATATAGATGGCAGTATGGTTAAAGATATCTATTATAAAGAAAAAAACCTACCTCGTATTGTGCAATACTGTGAGCAAGATATTATAGTAGCAGCCAACATATGGAGACGATTTAACCAACAACCTTTATTAAAAGAGCAGAAAAACATTACCATATCTTACATATAATATTTTGTAATATGATACAAGAAAAAAAACGAATACAACAGAACTAATTATTTCCGAATAACTTCTATAGAGTTATCAGCATTCCACTTTATAATGGAAGAAGGTTGATGTATTGTATTATCATCTCTTCTATATTGTACAACATAGTCTACGCCATTAATAATGGATTTATCTATATTCTTAAAAAATGGTGGTGATGGGTGGCCTGATATATTTGCAGAAGTAGAAACAAGAGGCTTTCCTAGTTGTTTAATCAAGTGTTTACAAAATGCATCTTGCACAATACGAATGGCAAGCGACCCATCCTTTGCAAGAAGGTTGTCTGCCAATCCAACTGCTCTGTCATAAATAACTGTAGTAGGATTTTGAAGTTTTTTTAAATAGTCAAAAATGCGCAAATCAAGCTGAGGAATATATTGCAAAATATCTCTTTCTTCGGCTACTAAAACAATCATTGCCTTTGTTTCCATTCTTTTTTTCAATGCATATATTTTAGCAACTGCTACTGCATTCGTAGCATCACAGCCTATACCCCAAATAGTATCTGTAGGATAAAGAATTATTTTTCCACTATGAAGTATGGAAAGACATGCGTCTATATCAGGTGCGTAATTCATGTTGACCTTATATTAATGCTAGATATGGTAAGAGAAAAATCTTTTATACTAACCATATAAATAAAAAAGGCAAGTTGCTTATATCGCACCGCTACAACCGCCTACCCTTGCTACCTTCCGGTCCTGGGGGAGTTCAACGGGAGCTGGTCGTATAAGACTTGCCGAGGCAAATTTAAAAGGAAAAAATCAAATAGACTAAAAAGTATTGCTATCATCTGAATTAAGTTTATCTTCACAACAATAATTATTTACCCAATAAAAAACTTCCAGCTATGATAAAAAAATACCTACTCCTTGCAACTTGCACAACCATGCTATATTCTTGTAGTCGAAACCCAATCACAGGACGCAGCCAATTGTCCCTTATTCCAGAATCGGAGTTACGGTTGACGGCAACGCAGGAATACGCAAAATTTTTATCTCAAAATAAAGTTATTACAGAATCTTCCAATAAAAACGCTTTAATGGTAAAGCAAGTAGGTAACAGAATAGCAAAGGCTATAACGGATTACTATACAGAACAAGGGAAAGGAAATGTATTAAAAGATTATAAGTGGGAATTCAATTTAGTAGATGCAAAAGATGTAAATGCTTGGTGTATGCCAGGCGGAAAAGTTGTTGTTTACACAGGACTTTTACCAGTAACCCAAAATGAAACAGCGCTAGCTGTAGTAATGGGACATGAAATTGCACATGCTATTGCTGGTCATGGAAGAGAAAGAATGAGCCAAACTTTAATTGCTCAAGGTTTACAAGTAGCTGGACAGACCGCATTAGGATCTGATGCAAAAGCGCTCAATATTTTTAACAATGTTTATGGGCCTGCAGCACAAGTAGGCATTCTCTTACCCAATTCTCGTAAACAAGAACTGGAAGCAGACAAATTTGGATTAATCTTTGCAGCTCTTGCAGGTTATAATCCGGAGGAAGCAGTTCCTTTTTGGCAACGAATGGGTAATTTAAATAGTCAAAAGCCGGCAGAATTTTTAAGTACACACCCTAGCGATGAAACTAGAATTAAAAAATTACAAGAGTTAATGCCAGAAGCTTTAAAGTACTATACAAAAAAGTAATTACCCCTTACGCCACCGCATTGCAAAATACCTATCTTTTCTTTGTATGATAGTTATTTTGTAAATTTGCGCTGCAATTTCGTTGTTAAACCAAATCTACTTTACAACATGTCGCAACAAAGTTTGTTTGAAAAGCTTCAACTAAAGGACGAAAAAAATTTACTTATCCAAGGGATTCCCTCTTCTATCGAGAAACAATTTAGTAAACTTTCGTTTTCTAAAAACGTAACCCCTCTTTTAAAAACAAGAAGAGTTGAGTTCGCATTAATATTTGTCGTTAATCAATTGCAACTTGACGCTATTCTTAAAGAAGTAGTTCCTGTTTTAAATAGCGAAGCTAAATTTTGGGTATCCTACCCAAAATCTACTTCTAAAATTGTTACTGACCTATACAAAAGCTCTTGTTGGTCCTACCTCATAGAAAGTGGGTATAAAGCAGTAGATCAAATTGAAATAGATCATGTATGGACAGCTACGCAATTTAGAAAGTTAGAGATATTAGCCGGTCATTCGTCCCCATTAAACTCTACACCCATAGAAGGCGCACATATAAAATCAAGAAAAATGATTTCTATTAATGAAGAAGTAGATAAGAGCGTACTTTGCTAAAAGATGTTTTGGGGAGCCAATTATTCTAAAATTTTTATTTGCCCGTTATACAATTGTATAAAGTAGATTTTTTTGTTTTCAAAATAGTCCACTTCTTTTTTTTGAAAACCCACAGGTTCAATATCAAAATCATTGAATACTTTAAATCGCCCATCAGCCAAGTTAATGGGCATATCCTCCTTTACCATTACAGAAACCAATTTTATAAAGTGATAGCCATATTCAAATCCTTTTAACAACAAATCTCTTGGTATGTGACGATATGTTTTTTTATAGGTATTCTTAAAATTCATTACTGCTACATTACTATTAGTATAATTAAACGAACTAGTATATATAATAGGAAGATTTTTATACGTATCGCCTGAAAACGCCTTTACCCCATCCCAAGTAGGCATTCCTATTAATTTGATATTATAAGTATCAACAAGTGTAGAAAATTGTTTAGCCAAAGACAATCCAAAAGCCTCATTGAGAGATCCAACAATGCACACATTGGGTCTATCCTTTTTCATATACGATGCTACATTTTTGATAGCTGTCGAATCTTCCAAAAATACTCTTTGTATAGCCAAAGGCTCTTCAATTGAATTATTCACTTTCTCTATATAACCCCAAATTGTTTCCTCCAAACTAACCTTATTCGTACATACTATGATATTAGCAGATCTGTAATTTTTATAGAGATATGTATGGAGAGACGATATATGGCTTTGCAAAGTAGTATTCAAAAGAATAAGAAAAGGATTCTTTTTTATATTTCCATCGTTAGGATATGTGGCGGAAATAAAAGGAATACTGTTTTGATACGCGATGGTAGATAATAGTTGCAACTCATTGACAGAAGTTACAACACCAAGTATTAAATCCAATTTTTGCAACGGTACTTGTTTAAGCTGAGCCTCAAGTCCTGCACTTCCTTTTATGTCTACAATAAAAATATCCGCCAACGTGTTTTGAGTACGCAAAGAATCAATAGCTATACGCACACCATTGTAAAACTCCAACCCTTTACCCATATAAGAGGGTATGCGATTTTTTGCCCATTTATATTCAGTGCCGCTAAAAGCACTATCGAGGTACATAGGTAAACAAATAGCCACTTTAGCTCGCCTAGCACTATCAACTGTTTGTGCATGCAAACACGTATTAGGTATTAAAAAAAAAGTAAGAAGGTTGATAAAAAAAAATAGACGAACAGACATATTTTTAAGTATAAATTTCTAATTTGGGTCTTTAATAGACTTTGTACATTTACAAAGTTTTATATTAGTGTTTGCAAATCTATGCATATAATGCTAGATTTATACGGTATTCCTTTATGAGTTTAAAAATTAAACATCGCCGTAGATGTATTTAATCATTTAATTTACACAATGTTCAACCTCATTTTATTTGGCCCTCCAGGAAGTGGAAAGGGTACACAGAGCGAAAAGCTAGTACAACATTATGGGTTTATCCATTTATCAACAGGCGACTTGTTACGACAAGAAATAAACCAACAAACACCTTTGGGACTTGAAGCCAAGCAATTTATGGATCAAGGAAAACTAGTCCCAGACGCTATTGTGATTGGCATGATAGATGGCATGATAGATAAATACCCTAACACAAAAGGTTTTCTGTTTGATGGATTTCCCAGAACAGTAACACAAGCAGGGGCTTTAGATAGTTTATTATTACAAAAAGATGCCAAGATTAACCTAGTGCTTGCCCTAGCAGTGTCAGAAAACACCTTAATAGAACGCTTAATTCATAGAGGTAAAAGTAGTGGCCGCAGTGATGATGTGAATGAGGAAATTATAAAAGCTCGTATAAAAGAATATAGTTCCAAAACAACACCAGTAGCCGATTATTATAAGCGCTTTAATAAAGTACAATCTATAGTAGGCGAAGGAAATGTGGATGATATTTTTAACAACCTTTCTAAAGCAATTGAAGCCGTTTACACAACAAATCAATGGAAGACAACAAAATCAAATTCTTAAAAAATCAGTTTATTCCACTATTAGCTAGTTTAGATGCAAAAACAAAAGGGCAATGGGGCATTTTAAATGCACAACAAGTGGTTGAACATTTAAGCAAATCCATTCAAGTAGCTAGTGGAAAAGTGAAAATACCTCCTGTTACTGCTGAAGAGCATTTGCTCAAAGTAAGAAATTTCATGTTAAGTGATAAGCCGTTTAAGGAGAACAGTAAGAATCCTCTAATGCGTGATGATGGCGATCCGATACAACACGCCTCTATGCAAGAAGCGATTGAAGAACTTACAACAGAGCTAAATTATTTTTTTGCAATTTTTGAAAAAAATAACACCTTAACCACAAATAACCCTCTTTTTGGAACACTAAATTTTGAGGAAAATACACACCTATTGTATAAGCATGCACTTCATCACCTAAAGCAGTTTAACTTAATAGCATAAGTTCTAATAAGAATTTTTAGAGTAAGCAGTCTATTTGGTTTTAATAGCACATTGCTTTACTTTCGTCGGAACATTTCGTTATTTATTAATAATTAATTCCAAAATTAAACAGTATGAAAAAACTACTTCTCCTTGTTTCGTTTACATGCTATGCTATGTACACCAATGCACAGATGAGTGCAGATGAACAAAAAATGCAACAAGCTATGACGGCTTATGGACAACCTAGCTCTATGCATCAAATGTTAGCTAAAAGCACTGGGGAATGGACTGAAACTACTAAAATGTGGATGTCAGCCAATGCACAACCAATAACCAATACGATTACCTGCAAAAATGAAATGGTTATGAATGGTCTTTTTCAAGAGGGAAAACATACTGGTAATTTTATGGGTATGCCTTTTGATGGCATTAGTACAACCGGTTATGATAATGTTCGTAAAGTATTTACTAATACTTGGAGAGATAACATGAGTAGTGGTGTTATGTATTGTGAAGGCACATATAACGAAGCTAAAAAATGTATAGAATTTAAAGGAAAAACAACTTGCCCTATACAAGGTAAATCAACAGATTTTAGCCAAACACTTTGGTTTATTGATGATAACACTCAAAAACTAGAAATGTGGGGACCTGATCCAAAAACAGGAAAAACATTCAAAAACATGGAGATAACATTAACTAGAAAATCGTAATTAAACAGGCTACATTAGATTTAAAACAGGAGGCAATTTTGCTTCCTGTTTTTTTATACGTTAAATTGATGGTGTAGCTTTGCAGCATAATAATTTACTATGCAAAAAATCGATAATTATATTTTAGGCAGATGGATAACTGGAGATGGAGATGGACAAGCGTTATATAACGCTGTAAATGGGGATTATATTACGCATGCTTCTACAGAAGGTTTATCTTTTAAAGATATTTTACAATATGGCAGCACAAAAGGCGGACAAGCTTTACGCAAAATGACCTTTCAAGAAAGAGGATTGATGCTAAAAAAATTAGCGCTGTATTTAATGGATAGAAAAGAAATATTTTATACCATCAGTTTCAAAACAGGCGCTACTCGTGCTGATAGCTGGATTGATATCGAAGGTGGGATAGGCAATTTATTTTCATACGCATCATTACGCCGAAAACTTCCCAACCTACCTTATTGTACAGATGGGGAAGCCGTAAGTTTAAGTAAAGGCGGTAGTTTTATTGGCCATCATATTTTAGTACCTAAGCCAGGTATTGCTTTACATATTAATGCATTTAATTTTCCGATATGGGGCATGTTGGAAAAAATAGCGGTTAATTTATTAGCAGGTATGCCTGCTATTATAAAACCTGCTACAATCACATCTTATTTAACGCATGCTGTGGTAAAAGAAATTGCTACATCTAGTATTCTCCCAGAAGGTGCGTTGCAATTGATTTGTGGCAGTGCTGGCGATATGTTGGATCATGCCACATCACAAGATGTAATAACGTTTACCGGCTCTGCTTCTACAGGATTAACGCTAAAATCAAATAAAAATATTTTAATGAATAACGTTCCATTTAACATGGAAGCCGATTCACTCAACTGTATTGTTTTAGGAAATGATGTTACTCCCGATAAACCGGAGTGGGATATTTTTATTAAGGAAGTTCGTAAAGAAATGACGGTTAAAGCTGGGCAAAAATGTACCGCTATTCGTCGCATATTTGTACCAACTATTTTATTAGAAGAAGTACAACTTGCATTGGGAAAGGCTTTACAACAAACTACTATTGGAAATCCGCTTAACGAAAAAGTACGAATGGGTGCTTTAGCAGGAAAAAGTCAGCAGTCAGAAGTTATTAGTAAAGTGAAAGAATTATTAAGATCATCATCCATTGTTTATGGAAATTTAGATCATATTGAATTGATTGATGCTGATGCTAATAAAGGTTCATTCCTATCACCCTTATTATTATGTAATGAAAAACCTTTTGCATCGGAAGATGTTCATAATATTGAATGCTTCGGTCCAGTAAGTACTATAATGCCTTACAAAAATATTGAAGAAGCGATTGAATTAGCTAATAAAGGAAAAGGGTCCTTAGTATCCTCTATTGTAACAGCAGATGATACTATTGCTACAGAATATGTATTAGGATCAGCGCCTTATCATGGGCGTATCGTAATATTAAATAAACATAATGCTAAAGAAAGTACTGGGCATGGATCTCCCCTACCTATGTTAGTACACGGCGGTCCAGGCCGTGCAGGTGGCGGAGAAGAAATGGGTGGATTGAGAGGAATGAAACATTATATGCAACGCACTGCTATCCAAGGTTTGCCAGACACGTTAACAGCCATCACTAAAATATATCAAAGGGGTGCTGCATATAAAGAAGAGGAAAAACATCCGTTTAGAAAATATTTTGAAGAATTACAAATTGGCGATACTGTTGTAACACATAAAAGAACCATTACAGAAGCAGATATTGTTAATTTTGCTAATGTAAGCTGGGATCATTTTTATGCGCATACAGATCATACTTCATTGGGTGGAACTATATTTGAAAAACCTGTAGCGCATGGTTATTTTATATTAAGCGCTGCAGCCGGATTATTTGTAGATGCTAAAAAAGGACCAGTACTTTTAAATTATGGATTAGATGAATGCCGTTTTATGAAACCAATATATGCTGGCGCTACTATTGGTGTTACATTAATATGTAAAGAAAAAATAGAGCAAGAAAAAAAGGATGAAACAGATGTGGCTAAAGGAATTGTGAAATGGTTGGTAGAAGTAAAAGATGAAACAAGCGAGCTGGTAGCACTAGCAACTATTTTAACGATGGTAAAAAAGAAAGATCAAAATTAATTTTCTTATTAAGACAAGATGAATTAACTAGATGTAGCATACCAAAAACAATAAATCATTAATTTTAACGCTACAATGGCTACAGAATACTTACATATTAAATTTATAGATGTAGTAAAAAAAATGTTTACTGTCTTAAAACCTTATAAAAAAGACATTTCAAACATTTATTTTTATGCCATCGTGTATGCGCTTATTCAATTGTCTCTACCACTGGGCATACAATCTATTATTGGTTTTGTAATAGCTGCAGAATATTCCACTTCCATGGTAGTGCTTATTACAGCGGTAGTACTGGGCGTGGCTATCAATGGCGTGCTACAAGTAAATCAATTACGCTATATAGAAAAAATACAACAGCAAATATTTGTACATCATGCCTATCAGTTGGCAGATCGTTTACCTCAATTAAACTTAAAGGCGCTGGATCAACACTATTTACCCGAGCTGTCCAATCGTTTTTTTGAAATTCCCAATCTACAAAAAAGCATTAGCAAAATGCTGCTGGATATTCCACTAGCAACTATACAAATATTATTTGGTTTACTATTGCTCTGTTTTTATCACCCCGTATTTATATTTTTTGGGTTGATATTATTACTGATTTTAACGACTATTTTATACTTCAGTGGAACCAAGGGGCTAACCACCAGTTTAGAAGAAAGTGGATTTAAATATAAAGTAGCTGCATGGCTACAAGAAACAGCCCGCAGTATAAAAACAATTCGATTTTCTAAAGGCACAAATTTACACTTACAAAAAACAGATAACGCTTCAAAAGGATATATACAATCTAGAACAGAACATTTTAGAATATTGCAATTACAATACTTTAGTTTAATAGGATTTAAAGTATTTGTTACAGCAGCCATATTAATAGTAGGCAGCATATTGCTTGTTAATCAACAAATCAATATAGGTCAATTCATTGCTGCCGAAATTATTATCTTAACCGTATTAAGTGCTGTAGAAAAAATAATTCTTCAATTAGATAACATATACGACGCATTAACTTCCATAGAAAAAATATCTACTGTATTAAACAAACCGGTAGAAATATCTGGCTCTATTATACTAGACAAACAAGTAAAAGGTGTACAAATTTCAATAAACAATTTATTTTTTGGATATAGTGATACCAAGCCTGTATTAGAAAATATTAGTATGCAAGTACCTACAGGTGCTAAAGCATGCATACATGGTAGTGAAGGTTCGGGAAAATCTACATTACTAAAACTACTAAGTGGTTCCTACACAGGCTACAGAGGGAATATATACATTAATGATATCCCTTTACACAATTATAATTTAGCTTCTTTTAGAGCAAGAACCGGTATATTGTTACAGGAACAAGAAATTTTTGAATCTAGTATCTATGACAATATTACTTTAGGCGATGCAGATATTCATGCTGATAATATTATACAATTAGCAAAAACATTAGAAATAAATGATTTTTTACAAACATACCCTAATGGCTTTGATACGATATTATCGCCTAATGGCAATCAGCTTTCTTCATCAGACAAACAAAAAATATTATTGTTACGTTGTTTCATACATCAACCTGCACTACTATTATTAGAAGACCCATGGAGGCATTTAAAAGAAACGACTAAAATTGCTATACAATCGTACATCTTAAAGAAAATACCTTACTCTACTTGCATCATAACCTCAGATGATAGAATATTTTCAGCAAAATGTGACAAAATATATACTATGCAAGAAGGAACGTTAATAGTGCATAATTTTTAAGTAAAAATGGCAAATACGGTACATAAAGACATTAAGAACTGGGACAGTTGGAAAACTATTTATAGACAACATAAAACAAGTAAAGCTACCTATTGGATAATAAGTATACTTACTATGTTTACCCTATTTATATTTCTACCTTGGACACAAAATATACGTGCAAAAGGAAAAGTAACCGCTTTGCGCCCTGAACAACGCCCTCAAGATTTACATGCTGCAATACCTGGACGTATTTTACAATGGTACGTTAAAGAGGGAGACATGGTTCAAGCAGGTGATACGCTATTACAATTAGCCGAAATAAAAGAAGATTATTGGGATCCTCAATTACTACAAAGAACTCAAGAGCAAATTGATGCCAAAAGCAATGCAGCCGAAAATTATAAATTAAAAGCCGACATGGCTGCACAACAATCCAAAACATTAGCACAATCATTACAACTTAAAATGGCTGAATTGCAAAATAAAATGCAACAGCAAAAAATGAAAATAGAAAGTGATGGTGCAGATTACAACGCCGTTGTAAATGACTATAACATTAAAAAAGAACAATTTCGAAGACAACAATCTATGTACGACAGCGGTTTAGTATCCTTAACCCAACTAGAACAACGCAACCAATTATTACAAGAGGCTTTAGCCAAAAAAACAACAGCCAATATAAAGTGGGAAAATAGCAAGCAAGAATTATTACGATTACAAATTGAATGGAATATGGCTCAACAAGAATATGCTGAAAAAATAGCTAAGTCAAATGGGGAAAGATATCAATCCATATCGCAAGCCTCTACAGGCCAAAGTGAAGTAGCTAAATTGCGCAATCAATACTCCAACTACAGTATTCGTAATCAAATGTATTACGTAATAGCACCACAAGCAGGGCAAATTGTAAAAACACGTAAAGCAGGTATTGGCGAAGTAGTAAAAGAAAATGAAATGATTGCCGAAATAGTACCTACTAACATAGAATATGCTGTAGAACTATATGTAAAACCTTTAGATGTACAACTGCTTTCTATTGGTCAAAAAATACGTTTTGTTTTTGACGGATTTCCTGCTGTTGTATTTAGTGGATGGCCTAAAGCATCCTATGGAACTTTTGGCGGTAAAGTAACGGCTATTGAACGCAACACCAGTGATGATGGAAATTTTAAGGTACTCGTTATTGAGGATACAACTGACAACAACCACTGGCCACCAACACTTAAAATAGGCACTGCTGCACAGGGTATTGCCTTGTTAAAAGATGTACCTGTTTGGTATGAATTGTGGCGACAAATTAATGGTTTTCCACCTGATTACTACAAACCACATTTAAAAAATAACGAAGCAACTTATTATCCAGAAAAAAAATAAATGCATTTACATTTTTACAAAATGCATCATCAAACATATAAACAAGTATTACGTTGAATATCTATCGCTGTATATTAAATATCTTTCGAAAATACCCTTCAACAGGGCTCAGGGTGACGAATACTATGAGAAGCCTGTCAGTCCGAGCGAAGTCGAGGACTGTTCAAGTTCAAGAGAAATACATTTTCCGAAGAGATCTGTTAAAAACAATCTTCTCTGTTACTATTGCATCTATCATCACTAATGGAATTACAGCTCAGTCAACTACTACAACCATATTAACACCAGACACATTTATGCAATGGGTAAAAGGGAATCATCCCTATATCATTAATACCAATCTTAAAATTGAACAAGCTAAGGCTTTTCTTATTTCAGCTCGTGGAGGTTTTGACCCTGTTATACAAACAGATTGGGAAAGAAAGACATTTGATGGTGTTCAATATTTTAACTACTGGAATCCTGAAATAAAAATTCCTATATATAGTGCAATTGAACTAAAAGCTGGCTGGGAAGAAAATACAGGATTGCGCATTAGCAATGATCTTACTGCAGGCAAGAGCAGCTATCTCGGTATAAAAATTCCATTATTGCGAGATTTATGGATCGATAAAAAAAGAACTGCTGTGTTAGACGCTCAATTAAATGTAAAAGATCAAGAAGCTAATAGATTAATAATTAGTAATAATACAATCTACAAAGCTATGTCAGCTTATTGGGATTGGGCAAAAGAATATGCTATATATAAATTATTTACACAAATCAATGCCATTAACGAACAACGTTTTAAATGGGTAAAAAATAGTGTAGTACAAGGAGATAGACCTGCTATCGATACTACAGAAACCCTAGCACAATGGCAAAGCATAAAAAGCATGCAAACAGAAGCATATATGAATTGGCAAACAGCTGCAACAGAGCTTGCTAATTATATATGGCTGAGTAATGTTAAACCAGATAGTATGTGGTGGAAAAACACTATACCCGACACAAATTGGTTGAAGCCATTGCCCAATATAATAGAAACAATTGATCAAAATATTATCGTATCTAACCAGCATCCGGTATTACAACAGTACCAAATAAAGCAACAACAATTAAAAATAGATCAACGATATAAATTTCAACAATTACTACCCGTTGCAAATATGCAATGGAACATACTCAATAAAGGATACAACTCTTTAAAAACCTTTAGTAACGCTGCTTTTGACAACAATTATAAGCTAGGTTTTCAGGTTGCTATCCCATTGCGTTTCTTTGAAGGACGTGGAGCTTATAAACAAGCAACACTCAAACTACGAGAATGGGAAATAAATACAATAGCAAAACAATGGGAGCTGGAAAATATTTTACGTAAATCATATATAGAGTTAACAAGCTTATTACAACAGGTGCAGCTAAACGAATCTATCTATCAACAACACAACATACTCTTAAAAGCTGAAGAGTATAGATTTAGATTAGGTGAAAGTTCTCTTTTTTTAGTCAATAGCCGTGAAAATAAAATGCTAGAAACCTATCAAAAACTGATACTTTTAAAAACCAAATTGCAAAAACAGCAAATAGCCTTACAATGGGCCGCTGGAAAGTTGTTATAAACAACATACACTAATGAGAAAAAAAATAATACTGTATACAAGCTTTTTTGTTGCACTTATTGTAGCATTTTGGATAGTATTATCGTATATCATACCAGATTTTAATAAAAAAATAGATCTTCCCATACTCAATACCGTAAAAGCTTTCGAACTTATTGATCAGGACGGAAATATTTTTACAGAAAAAAATATAGAAGGAAAAATTTGTGTAGTAGAATATTTTTTTACCACTTGCCACGGCATATGCCCTCGCATGAATACCAATATGAAAAAAATTGCTCACGCTTTTGGGGGAACAGAAAATTTTATGATCTTGTCGCATACAGTAGATCCTGAAACAGATAGCGCTGGCAGATTAAAAATATATGCTGATTCCATACATGCCAATACAACGTATTGGAAATTTTTAACCGGCAGCAAAGAAAAACTATATACAATTGCTCGAAATAGCTATCTACTAGATGATCCAAAAAATAATGTAGGTAGTATGCAAGAGCAATTTATTCATACTCGATTTTTTAGTCTTGTAGATAACCAAGGACAAGTAAGAGGCGTTTATGATGGCTTAAAAGAAGCTGAACTAGAACAGTTAAAAAAAGATATACGAACTTTACTCAATCAATAATAAAATTTTGAACTATGCAACAAGCTATTGATATATTAAAAACAAATAACCTCAGTATAACAGATAGCAGAACCAAGATATTAGCAGCTTTCTTAAAAAAGAATTATGCACTAGCATACAGTGATATGGAAAAAAAATTTAAAGACATTTTTGATAGAGCAACCATATATAGAACCCTTTCTACTTTTATTGAAAAAGGTATCATACATAGTATACCTACATCAGACAATATATCTATGTATGCATTGTGTAAAAATGAATGTACCGAACACCATCATCACGATGAGCATGTGCATTTTATATGTAATGATTGTGGAGAAACGACTTGCTTGGATAAAATAACAATTCCGAAAGTAAAACTACCCAAAGGATATAAAGCAGCCGATGTAAAAATGATTGTAAGTGGACAATGTGAACAGTGTAATTAACTCAAGTTACTGGTCATATTACAGCATGCCTACTTTAAATCCCTTCGTGACTCGATCATCTGTTATAAATTATTTTTTATACTCAAAAATAATTTTTGCATTTTTTTGTTCAGTGGACACAATACGCACCTCATATCGTTTGCTACCTGCTCTAACCACCATCAAAGCTGTATTAGGAGGAATGTCTCCCAAATTATTAGCTACCAATATAATTTCATGATGGGGGTCTTGTTCATTAATAGCTATTTTTACTGTAATAGGCTTTATGCCTAACTGTTGCGCACTCACAATCAACCTATTATTGTGAAATACAGTAACAGTATCCTTATCTATTTCTCCATTATCATACAAATCTATGGTGATAAAACTAGCGTCAGTGTAAATAGTTTTAACCACTTCATTAGTGCGTTCTTTTAACACATTAGGTTGACTATACGTTAATTCTTCTTTTTTTCGACTAACAGTAACTTTTACCGACTTTAAGACAGAATCTTTTTTTGTAGCTATATCTATTTTTTTAATAGATGGCGCAGTCTTTTTTTGTTGAGGAGGAAGATTTTCTTTAGGCTTACGATTTAATAAAAATTTCTCCTTTTTGAAATCAGTTTTATCTGTTTTATGTAAATACATAGTACCTTCTCCTACTACTCCACGGGCATACGTTCCTGTAAGATACTCCATGTTACCTACTTTAGAATATTTTAATGAAGAGCTTGATAAATCACACGTAACATCATCGCCAATTTTAAGATTGACCATTTTATTTTCTTTATCTAAGCTATTAGAAGTTTTAAAATAACCTACTATAGGAACTGTACAATAAAGCCTAACATCTCCTAAATAAGAATAGGAAACTCCTTTTAAAATACCATTTTTATTTTGAATTATTTGAATTTCATATGTATATACATCTCCATTTCCTTTATCAATAAATTTACCTTTCCATATACCAGTTAAATCTTGCGCAGAGGTATCTAAAAAGCCATTCATAAGCATTATGCCCAAGAATATGTATTGTTTATATTTATTTATTCTATACATCTTTTAATAACTTTATCAACCATACAAAATAGTATATCGTTTATGCATACTATATAAAAGTAGGAATTGTTTTAGTTTAAGGATCAAGACTAGATAACTAAGGTAATTTTATTATTTTCAAAAGTAAAGAATATATATATTCATTT